>Ga0315296_10003858_pt1 | contig 12441 bp, 10 predicted proteins | sample YL17G14_18_MG_FD_203921 | JGI IMG/M metagenome (GOLD analysis project Ga0315296, IMG submission 203921) | Sediment microbial communities from Yellowstone Lake, YNP, Wyoming, USA - YL17G14_18 | ecosystem: Environmental > Aquatic > Freshwater > Lake > Sediment | place: USA: Wyoming | collected... | reverse complement strand
AAGACTATGACACCGGCTTTGCCGGCAACCTGGATCTGCAAGACCTTGCCCAGTATCTCGAACAACTTCAGGCCTCCGCCCAACCGTCTCCTTGAGTCTCAAATGTCCCCTGATAGAACACTTAGCCATTAACGCGGATAGGTTGTGGGCAGGAGGCAAGTCACCATAGGCGACCAAGGCTCCTGCCCTACGGGGCTGGTAAGCGGTTGTGTAATTGCGAGTGCGACGCGTGGTAGGGCCACGGCCCTTCGACTCCGCTCATGATAAACATGCCGTGCCCCTACGACAGCCGCCTCCGCCTCCTCGCTTTCCTGTTCGGCGTGCATCGGCGTGTGTCGGCGGTTTGTTCGGAAACGCGCCTTCAGGCGAAGGCGCGCCCGATCCAAATCCGCGCAGATACGTGTCAATCCGCGGCACCATGAGGCCCTATGGCGCCTGGGGGGCGGCGATGCGGCCGATCACGAGATCGAACAGCCGCCCGGCATCGGCCCTAAGGCATACCGATGCATTTGGCGGGCCGGATGTCGGCACGGTCAGCCCGTCGCCCGTCACCTGGAGCCGCATTTCCTCGAAGCGGCCCAAACTGCGATCAAAGACGCTGGCAACCGCGAGCGGGTCATGCAGCACCGGCAGGCGGCGCTCGGACCCCTGCCACAATACCAGCAGTTGTGTCACCGCGTGGGCCAGGGCAGAGCCGGATGACTCCAGGGTTCGGAGGTACTCTTGCGGCAGCAGCAACGTGCCGGTGGCGTCAAGCGGAACCACCGAAAGCTTTACCCCCGACTCGAAGACTCGGCGCGCCGCCTGCGGATCACAGCCGATGTTATATTCTGCCTCAGGCTTGGGCGCGCCCCCATAGCCCCTGCGCACCGAGCCGCCCATGATCACCAGCTCCGCCATGTGCTCTACGACAGATGACTCGGTCTCGATGCACTTGCCGATATTGCTGAGCGGGCCGATGGCGACCACCGTGATCTCGCCGGGCGCCTCCTCGATCTCTTGCAGGATATAATCCACGGCTGCTTGCGCCGGCGGGCGCAGGCCCTGCCCGGTCGCCCACGCCGCCTGGTTGGGCTCGTGGTCCTCGCTGCCGCAGCCGCGGAAGCCGGGAATCACCGGGATGTCGCTCGCCCCGGCTTGATTCAGCAGCTTGCGGGCGATGCGCGCCCGCTTCTCCACCGGGCCATGGACGGTGGTGACACCCAGGAGCTGAAGCTCCGGCGAGCTTACCGCCAGGGCGAGGGCGAAGGCGTCGTCAATGTCGTCGCCGATATCGGTGTCCAGGATGATCTTGGTGCCCATCGTAAGCGCCTCCATCGAGCACTAGCCGAATCCATCACCGACGGATTCCGGCCCAGCTCAATTAGCCCTGCCGTACCAGTCGGCCAAATGCGGCCAGCGCAAGCCATGGACGTGACCGGCGCCATCCGCATGCCGCTCGCCCAAGGCGCCATTGCGCTGCTCACGCCATTGTGCGGTAGTGCTCCGGCTCGCGCCAACCTGCGGCCGCAAGGTAGGCGCGAATCTCATCGCGCGCGCCCTGGGCGCCGACCGCGACGAGCAGATAATGATCGCGCGTCAGCGCCTCGGCGGCCACGACGGGCGCGCCAAGAACGGTGTTGCCTATCTTGCGCGGGTCGACATCAATGAACGCCGCGATGTTCACCCCTGCGCGGCGCAGATGCCGCGCCAAAGCCTTGCCCTCCTTGCCTGCACCCCAGATCGTGACCACATTCTCGCCACCCAAATATATCATCTTCAAGTAGTGCACCTTGCAACGCCGAAAGGCCGCCGGCGAATAGGCAGGGTGCACTCGCGACAGGCGGTCGCGGCGCTCGCGCCACCAATAGAGGTGTCGGCTCACCTTCCCAAAACGCAAGCCCTCCGCGTACGCCCGCAGCCACAGGTCGTAGTCCTCGGGCCAACCCATGTCACGATAGCCCCCGAGGGAACCCAACACATCGGCCCGCAGCATGGCGCTCGGATGCGCCAGCGGGCTTTCGACGAAGAGGTCACGCTCCATCTGTTGGTGGGTGAGGAGGGAATTGAGCCAGCGCTCATAGCGGCGCATGCCAAGGCGCAGTTGGCAACGCGGGAAGCAGCGCACCAGGCAGCTCACAACCTCCGCGCCGCCGCTCTCAAGGAAGGAAAACTGCAACTCCAGCCGCCGCGGATGGGCGATGTCATCCGCATCCATGCGCGCGATGACCGCGCCGCGCGCTTGCGCCAGCCCGTGGTTCAATGCCGCCACTAGCCCGAGCGGTGGTTGCTCAATCAGACGGAAACGCGGATCTCGTTGCTGCCAAGCGGCCAACGCCACGCGGGTCTCGTCCGCGGACCCGTCGTCCACCGCCAGCACCTCAAAATCACCGAACGTTTGCCGCGACAGACTTCGCAGGCACGCCGGCAGATAGGCCGCCGCATTGCGGCAAGGGAGGATGACGCTGACCGCCGGAGGTGGCGCGCACATGCCAGGTATGTTAGTTCTTCGGCGTGCGCCCCGGCCCTGCCCGGCCCCCGGTCTGGCAGCGCCCCGGCGCCGGCCGATTCTTGCCAGGCGCAATAAATCCTGCAAGCCGGAAGGATTTTCGCCCCAAATCGCCAAAAGCAACAGGCGCGAGATGTTTTCCGGTCCGAGATGATTGTCTGGGGGGAGGAGATTCGCGCCGGCGCACTTCCCCCACCCCTGGACTTGCATTAGCTGACTACTTCCATGACGATAGCGCGCGCGGATTCAACACAGCGCGATAACAGCACATAATACACAAGCGAGTCAGCCTCGCCGCGGAGGTGCTGTCATGAACGCCAGACCTAGTGGCCGGGCCGCTGCGGCCCGCAGCTCAGCGCCCCTCGGGGCCCGCCGGACCGACAGGTTGCGCTGGCAGCTCTTCGTTGAACGTATCTTCTTCCTCGGCGTCATCGCCCTGCTGGTGGTTGTCGTCGTGCGTCAGGCGCGAGCGCTCAGGGTCTACCAGATCACCGTCAACGGCAGGCCGGTGGTCAACGTCGGCGACGCCAGGACGGCGAACCGGCTGTTACGCGAGCTCCAAGGCAGTACCCGCGACGCGCGCTTTCGCCAGGACGTCGCGGTGCGGCGGGTGAATCCGCGCGACTGGCTAGCGCCAGAGAAACGCGCCCGCAATATCCTGGCGGCGCGGATCACGGTGCTTGTTCCGGGGGCTGTCATCGTGGTCAATAGCAGAGTGGCGGCGATGCTGGCCTCCAAGGAAGAAGCGGAACAGGTCTTGTCGCGCCTGCGCCAGACCCACGGCGGCCCGAGTCAGGAGTCGGTCCGCGTCGAGACCCACATCGTCCCGCGCGCAAAGATCGTTTCCCCGGACCAGGCGTTCAAGACGCTGACGAGCGGGAAGTTCGGCTCTCCCGCCGTGACCACCGAGCAGCGCACCGAGACGAAAACGATCCGTCACCCGAGGACCGTTAGGTGACGCTCGACCTCCCCAAGGGGCAGCGGCGTGTCATTGCCCAGGGCGCGGACGAGGAAAAGACGGCGCGTTAGCGGGTCACGCGGGAGAATGGCCCTGAGGTCAAGCGGGAGACAGTGCCTGAGACGATCACCCGTCGGCCCAAGCCGGAGCGGGTAATGGTGGGGGCCGGGGCCTGACACGACGTGAAGTTGAGCTGTCTGAAGTGCGTGCGACAAGAGCTTGCCGAAGCAATGCTTTCCACCTTCCGGGGCGAAGGGGGCGGACTTCGCCGCTGCTCGCGATCATAGCGGGCCTGCTGGTCGCGATCTGGGCGGTCCACTGGTATTTCTTTCAACTCCCGGTTCGCGCCGCGCCGGGCCCAGCCCATTCGGCGGCCGCCGACGGGCCTCGCTAACTGAGCGCATTCCGACGTCATGCAAGCTGACTGCACAAGCACTCGCTGATGGCGACGCGAAAGCGGCGCAGTGCACTAGATTTGAGACCATTGCGGGCCGCTGCGGCCACCAGAAGAACTTCAGCGGTGATTCCCCCCAAACGGCGATATGGCATAGTCGCGCTCGACCTGGACGGCACGTTGCTGAACAGCGCGGGGCAGGTGTCACCTGACGACGCGGCGGCGCTGCGTCGCCTGCGCGAGCTGGGGGCCCTGGTGGTGCTGGCCTCGGGCCGCATGACCGCCGCCATCCGCCCGTGGTATCATCGGCTGGGCATTGATGGCCCGGTGCTGGCGTACAACGGCGGCATGGTGCGCGACTCCGAGGAGAAAAGCGAGACGATACTTCTTGAGAAGGCGCTGCCCGCACGCTACGCGGATTGGCTGCTCGATTACGCCGATGAGCACCGTTTCCACCTCAACTATTATCTCCACGACACCCTCTATGCCAAGGACGACCCAGACTTGCGGCGTTTCGCCGACCTCTATGCGAAGCAGACCGGCTCGGTCTATCATTTCGTGCCCACCTTGCGGCGGTTCAAGGGCTGCGATCCAACCAAGATCATCCTCATCACCGATCCTTCGCTGCTGGGGCGCTTCGATTCACGCTGCCGCGACGAGCTCTACGATGAGTTTCGGGTGCGCTGGGATGACGAGGTCTCGCTTTTCAAGACCAATCCTGAGTATCTCGAATTCCTCAACCGCGAGACCAACAAGGGCGTGGGCCTGGAGGCGCTGGCGAAGGCCTACAGCATCCCGCGCGAGGAGGTCATCGCGTTTGGCGATGCGGGCAATGACGCGCCCATGCTGGCCTGGGCGGGCTTCGGGGTGGCGGTGGCCAATGCCTTGGCTGAGGCGCGCGTCGAAGCCGATTACGTCTCGCCCTACTCCAATAATGAAAGCGCGGTAGCTCGCACTCTTGAAGCTTGTGTGGAAGACTTCTGAGGGCGCCGTTCGGCGGCCGTAAGAGGACAAGGTAAGCATCCAGCGCCCTGTCGGACGCCGCGGCGCAATAGCCTAAGGATTGCCAGGGGGAACAGATGAGCGCCAGAGGGGTGATGAGGTCCGCGGTCGCGGTGATCGCGCTCGGACTGCTGGGGGTGGCCATGCCCGCCTACGGCAGGCCGATGTGGGTCGGCGATTGCTGGGGCATTGGCTTGAAATCCAAGGTGGGCCGCGAAATGCTGCGGCGCGCCAACATCAACTATGTGCAGATTCTCGCTCGCGTCGAGTACATGGAGGGTGATATTGAGAGGGCTTTCGCCAACTCGCGGCATCGGCCCTGGCCGTGGTTCGACCCCGATTACCGCGAGAGCCTGGATTCGCTTATTCGCAAGGCAGCGGGTTTGGGGCTCAAAGTGGAGCTCAACCTCGACCCGGGGCGCACCGCCGTGTCCCCGGCCTTCCGGCAGCGGCTCGAAGCCGGCAAGCGCTCACCCGACGAGGGCAGCGCCTGGCTTTTCCCCGACATCAGGTCAGGGTTCACCGACCGCCAGATCGCCCTCTACGCCGACCTTGTGGCGCGCAGCGCCGCCTACTGCGAGAAGGCTTATCCGGGGGTCGTGCGATGGATTCAGGTCGGCAATGACCTGGGTTTTCCTGCCGACAATTACCGCAAGCTCGTCGAAGCGGTGGTCGCCGAGGTTAAGAGACGCGAGCTCGAGGTTGCGATCGTCGCTGATGCCCTTCAGGGGCGGCTGGCGCGCGAGATGCCGAGCGGCAAGCTGCCGGACATCATTGGGTTTCATCATGAGCCCGCGTTTACGCCCGCGGGCAGCAAGTATCCGTCACAGGCCGAGGTTGTGCTGGAGCTCCACCGCAGCCTGGGCGACAAGCGCTCATACCGCGGCCAGCAAGTGGAAATCTGGGCTGACAAATGGAACCCCTGGCTGAGGGGCGAGTCCATGCGCGAGTTCGAGGTGTGGCAGCGGGTCCTCGAGCGCCTCGCCGAGCAGCAACGCCTGGGAGTCGCAGGAAGCGCATTCATGACCTTCTTTCTCGATGCCAAGCACAGAAATCTCTCCGCCGCCTGGGCGCTTAGCTGGAGCGACGGGGTGGCGTCGCCGGGGTTCGGCAAGATCGCCGACAAGATCGCGGAGCTCACCGGCCAGCGCGCGCCGGCGAGCGGCTCGTGAGATCAAAGACACTCTTCTTTGCTCGTTGGCGCACGTTGAAATGCGCCGCAATCCGCGAAGCGCCGACAAGAAGCTCCTGACAGGTCCCAGCCGGGCGACGGCGCCTCGTGGACCAACATCGTGACCTCATCCGAGCCGAAGGACCCGGAATCGGCGCTGGGGACGTGGAACACCACCGCCGTCGCCGATCGCGCGTACTGGCTGCGGCTCAAGGTCACCGACTGCCTGGTGGATGCGGTGGGCGCCACCCCAGAACTCATCAACAACCACACCAGGGTTTTGTACCGCATGATCTGGGTAGAAAATGGATACCCGCAGATCTCGCTCGGGGTGCAGTATGCTTACCTCTATCGCACCAGCGGAGCGGTGTGCAACTGGATAAAGCCGGCGCTGCTGTGCAAGTACGGGCATCTCAAGCGCGATGTCGCCGAGGGCGTCGAAATGAGCTTCCGGCTGCGCTACGAGGAGGCGGCGCAGCACCCGAACCAGCTCGTGGGGCCGAAAGACCGCACCCAGGCCCATCGCCGGAGCATGGATCAGCTCGCGGACGGGTCGTATCGCGGGGTATCTCCCATATCGGACCTCTGGCCCTCCTACTGTCTCCTCTCCTGCGCTTATCACAATGGCAACTGGACCCTTTCCACCGACGGCCAGCCGGTGCAATACACCTGGTATGACGGCGCTCGCTCCGCCAGCCCCGCCGCGGTCACGGTGGAGCACAAGAACCTCCTGATAAAGGCGGTCAGCCCCGAATATATCATCTTCAACCCCGAATCCTCGTCAACCGTCGGGATCAGTTACACGTTAGAGAAATTGATGACAGAGAACTGCACCGTGACGATCAAGATCTATACTTCCGCCCAAGCTCTCGTGCGGACCTTGACCCTCCAACGCACATGCTCGGCCGCCGGCAGTTCCTACACGGAAACCTGGGACGGGAAGGACGGGAAGGACGAGAACGGCAAGACCGTGCCCACGGGATTGTACTCATTCGCGATTGACGCAACAGCCTCGAACGGAGATGCTGACCAGACTACGTCGGAGAGTCTGACGATTACGTCTACAGCGGTGCAGGCGCTGAGTTACGATTCTCTGCGAGTGGCATGCACCCTTTCTGACACATTGGCAATCCCTGCGAGCACTGCTTGGGTGGACGTTTACGATCCCTCCTTTGGGCTGGCGGGGCACGCAACGGGCCCGACGGCGCTGGGTGAGCAGACCACTGACGTGACGGTGGCCCGGTCGGACGAGGCCGGCTTCTATGTCGCCGTGGCCTTCGCGACAGACGGCGCCGCGGCACACGACAAAGGTCATCGCGCGCGGCAAGCGCTTCCGCGTAACTCTAGGATTCGGCAATACATGTTGTGCGTGGATCCCGGCCACGGCGGAACATACGAACAGGTGGTGGCGTACTGCGACAACCGGCATTGCTGCGATACGCGCCCCGTCATTGACGGATATTGGGAGCCGGAGATGGCGCTGGACGTCGCGTTCTTGATCTTCTGTGAGACCCGCATGTGGGAATGGCATGCCGAGCACTGGCCGCCCCACATCTGGTTCGCTCGCCCCGTGGTGACCCGGTATTACAATGAGCCCAAACATCTCTGGCAGAGAGTTCAGACAGCGGCGAAGGCGAAGTGCGATGCCTTCGTGTCGCTTCACAGCAACGCCTCAGGCGAGCCCTCGACCCGCGGCCACGCGAACGAATGGTGCCCGAGGAAGCCGAGCCCTGACCACGCTCTCGCCACCTCCGTAAACGACCAACTGAACATCTATGTGCCGGAGATTCCGCAGCACGACATAGGAGTCTATCAGGACATCAATCTCAGCGGCTTCCACGTGTACGTGCTGGACAACACCTATCGGACCGACCGCAAACGACAGCGGATTCCCATCCCGGCGACGCTTGCGGAACTGGGCTACGGCACAAACGCGACGGACCGTGGCTATCTCCAAGACGATTGGGTTCGAAAGAGACTTGCATGGGCGGTGCTCAGGGGTGTCGAGGAGTTCCTGCTTCAGCACCCCTCACCGTGAGATGGGAGGGTAGAGAGATGCAAATGCACGCGTTGACATTGAAGGCCGGTGCCGCGGCCGCGTTGATTCTCGCCCTGGCATGGCAGCAGCCTCTGCTGGCGACGGCGGATCGCGGCAAGGAGTGCCCTTCGTGTGGCAGTCCATCCTGGTCTGCTGACGGGCAGTGGATAGCCTTCGACTCCGACCACGCGGATGGAAAATACCACGTTTGGAAGATCCGAACCGACGGAACAAGCCTTACGCGGCTAACTCCAAGTGACCAGGAAGATACCGACCCCGCATGGTCGCCGGACGGTCAGCAGATAGCGTTTTCTCGGGGCGAGGAGCAAAACGTTCAGGTCTGGACAATGCTGGGTGACGGGTCACAGGCAGCCAAGCTCACCACCTACTCCTGCATCAACTGTTACCCCGCTTGGTCGCGGGATAATTGGACACTGGCATTTGTCACGGACCGGGGCGGAGGCTGGGACATTCTGACGGTGACCATGGACGGCCAGGAAGGCTTCTATCTTGCCGCTTCGGCGAAGCAGGAACTTCACCCCAGTTGGTCGCCAGACGGCTCTTGGATAGCCTTCGAGCGGGGTGATGTCCCGGAGACCGGCCTCAGGTTCAACATCTGGAAGGCCAGAGTGGGTACCACCCAGCGAGTCCAGGTAACCACAGGTGAGTGCATGGAGTGCGACCCCGCGTGGAACCCGACGCAAGATCTTATTGCCTTCGACTCGGACCGCGATGGCTCCGTGAAGCTCTGGCTGGTCAACGCTGACGGGACGAATCTCCGCAGGGTCACAAGTCAGCCAATGCCGTTCGTGGAAACGGAACCTGCCTGGTCACCGGACGGTACCAAGATCGCCTTCCTAGGCGAGCGGCAGTACGGTGGCGAGATTTGGATCGTCAATGCAGATGGCACCGGGCTTACTCAGGTAACCCATCTGACGGAACCCCCCCGTAGTCATCGAGCCTCGCCAGGGTAACATTGTCGGAAAGCGGGGGACCGTTTCTGATTCCACCGAATAAGCTGACGAGTCCTACGGACGAAGCGGGTCGTACCGCGGGGTGTTTCCCATATCGGACAGCCTGTTCCACAACTTGCTCTCCTGCGGGTATCATAATGGCAACTGGACCCTTTCCACCGACGGCCAGCCGGTGCAATACACCTGGTACGACGGCGCTCGCTCCGCCAGCCCCGCCGCAGTCACGGTGGAGCACAAGAACCTGGTAGTCTCCGCATCGCCGGAGTACCTGCTTTTTGACGGGGATGCAGAGGATCCAGCCAGTAACATCACCTACAGCCTCGACGATGCCGCGTCTGACGCGAACACAAGCGTGACCGTTGAGATATACGCGTCGGATCAGCAGCTGGTGATGAGCGATACGTTCACTACATCTACCGGGACCGGCAAGATGTATACCTGGAACGGGACGGATTCGCCGGGAACTGAAGGGGTTCTCCAGCCTAAGGGGATATATCTCTACAGGATCACTGCCACCCAGGCTGCTCAAGCGGATTCGGACTGCGAGAAGTCAACCTGGACGATTCCTTCAACAACCGCAGAGATCGGTGCGCCAGAAGAAAGCGATCAAGCAATGATGCGTGTTGGGTATCGCATAGAGACTGAGTATGGCTGTGGAGCACAGACAGCAACCAGTGCGAAAGTTGATGTGTTTAATCAGGACTTAGCCGTTGTAGGAGGAACCTCCACCAACTCGCCGACTGTCAACACGGATGACCAGTTCCCGGACTTCAGTATCTCAACGGCTGCAATGTATATCGCCGTCGTCTCCGCTATAGACAATGACTCAGCCCACGACAGGAACCATTTCAATAGGGCTGGCGGCCACCGACCGCTGCTCCAGAGAAACCGGAGACTGAGGCCGCCAACCTGTGTGGTGGTTATCGACCCCGGCCATGGAGGCACAAAAGTGGGAGCTCGACCAAATTGGGCGCACGAGAATGACGATAACCATGATCAAGATCAAAACCTTTTGCAGAGCGAGCGGCTGAGATATGTCCTCGAGCATCACTCGTCATACTCTTACGTGCACTCTAATCCCTCGCAACGGTGGATACGCTATAGGCCGATATATCTCACGAGGACAGCCAATATAACTCTTTCCTTTAAGGAACGAGTGGCCGTGGCCGCCAAGGCGGAGAAGTATAGGCAAGACCATGGCTTAGACTACATTCTGTTCATCTCCGAGCACAATGATAGCGGTCTGGCAACCAACATTAATCACTCTCTTGTGGAGCATCGGGTTACGAGAGTCACGCCCGGATCGCATGACCTTCAGGCTTGCATAGTCAACAGAATCGCCGGCACGACTATCCCACCGCCACCTCCTGACAGGCCTGCCACGCGAGACTATGTGCCGAGAGATACCGATGATAGGCTGCCGCTTCTCTACACCCTTTGGGCTAATGAGAAGACACGGAATGTCCCCGGCGTGCTGATAGAGCAGGTGTACCTCCATACCCTGACAGATGAGAACCTGCTGCTCACTGGTGACTTCAGGAATAGTTTTGCGATACAGACTCATCGAGGAATAGATGATTTCCTGGTGCCGGCTTACATTCCCGGCATAGGTGGCCTTTACCCATAGCTTCAGAAAGGAGTTGGGTGATTATGCAAATGAGAAATCTGGACAGAAGACTCAGGAGAACTGGCATAACACTCTGTCTGGTGGCGGCCTGTGCCGCGGCGCTCGCACTCGGCGCAACTGATTGCCGTGCTTACATAACCGATGAAGAGTGCATCGTGTATACCATCAACGAGTCCCCAGCATGGTCGCCGGATGGCAGCAAGATTGTCTTCGCCTCCAATGCGTCGGGTGATCAGGGAGTGTGGAGGATCAATGCTGACGGCACAGGGCTGGTCAGGCTGACAAACAGTGCGGAAGCCGACTCCTCCCCCGCCTGGAGCAGGGATGGTACGTACATCTACTTTATCCGCTCTGGTGACATTTGGATGATGCTGCCTGATGGATCGGCGGCTCAAGTGCTCCGGGCCACGGAGGCTGAGGAATGGAGTGTCAGTCCTCTGCCTGGCGGCAACTTGGTGGTTGACAACAACGAGGGAATACAGTTGTATTCCGCGGACGGAATAGCGCTGGCCTACATCGCCGCGGGGCCAGATGCCGATTCTGACCCGGATGCGTCGCCGGATGGCACCCAGATCGCGTTTATTAGAGGCGCTCCAAACGGATATGGCAACGTAGCGAAACGCAACCTGGATAAGAGCGGCCTCACGCTGCTCACGTCCGGCGACTACTGGGAGAGCACACCCCGATGGTCGCCCGATGGCTCCCGCCTGGTATTTGCATCAAATAGGCAAGGAGGCACCAGGAAGTTGTGGTTCGTCCACGCGGGCGGGACTGGTTTAGCGCGGGTGATGGATGATACCAGCGAGCCGCCCGATGTATCGGATGCTGATCCATGTTGGTCTCCGGATGGGGCACGGATCGCCTTCTCCAGGGATGGCAGCCAGTCCTGTGATATCTGGATTGTCAATGCAGACGGCACGGGGCTGACCCGGCTAGTCCAGAGCGTGGCCACCCCCACCTTCAGCCCGGATGAGGGAACATATGTGGGAGAACAGACCGTGACCATCTCCTGCGCCACCGCGGGAGCCGCCATCCGCTATACCACCGACGGCACCGACCCCACCGAGTCGAGCACCCTCTATACCGGGCCGGTCACGATCGATCACAGCCTGACCCTGAGTGCCAAAGCCTGGAAGACAAACTACATGCCGAGCGCTATCAAGATGGCGCAGTACACCATCGAGTGACCTTGCCCAAGCCACCCAGAGGGTTCAAGAAGAGCGAATTCAATCACATTGAGACCTTTCCGCTGGGCGACACCACCACTTACACACACAACGCCAACGGCTCGCTCGCCTCGGTCACCGACGCGCGCGACAACACCACCACCTGCGCCTATAACTCCCAGTACTCGCCCGCTTACCTGATCTCGATCACCGACCCGCTGGGCCACACCACCTCGTTAACCTACGACTCGGTGGGCAATCGCACCAGCGGAGCGGTGTGCAACTGGATAAAGCCGGCGCTGCTGTGCAAGTACGGGCATCTCAAGCGCGATGTCGCCGAGGGCGTGGCGATGAGTTTTCGGCTGCGCTACGAGGAGGCGGCGCAGCACCCGAACCAGCTCGTGGGGCCGAAAGACCGCACCGAGGCGAACTTGCAGCAGCCCCTGGATCAGCTCGCCGACGGGTCGTACCGCGGGGTGTTTCCCATATCGGACAGCCTGTTCCACAACTTGCTCTCCTGCGGGTATCATAATGGCAACTGGACCCTTTCCACCGACGGCCAGCCGGTGCAATACACCTGGTACGACGGCGCTCGCTCCGCCAGCCCCGCCGCAGTCACGGTG
>Ga0315296_10003856_pt1 | contig 12442 bp, 25 predicted proteins | sample YL17G14_18_MG_FD_203921 | JGI IMG/M metagenome (GOLD analysis project Ga0315296, IMG submission 203921) | Sediment microbial communities from Yellowstone Lake, YNP, Wyoming, USA - YL17G14_18 | ecosystem: Environmental > Aquatic > Freshwater > Lake > Sediment | place: USA: Wyoming | collected... | reverse complement strand
AGAATACCACACTCGTTGCGGCAGGTTGAAAACCTGAAGGGTTTAGGTTTTTGATTTTGTTTTTGTGTTGGGATTGTGGGTCTTAGTCTGCGATAAAGAGCTCATCGAGCTGGTCTTGGATCGCTTGCCACTCCGGGAAGATCTCTGCTGCCGCATCAAAGGCTCTTTTTGGGAACGTCCTCATCCATTTGATCCCGATCGATTCCCCGTATCGTGCGACGTCTTTTATTTCAGGGGCCCCTGCGGTTTTTCGTTCGTATTCTCCGACATAGTCTGCAAGCGCCTCGATCGTCTCCCTGGGTGTGTCTGGTTGCATTATATAAACCTGGTCCATCATGTCTATTGCCGTTGCCATGTAGGCGGTGTAACCAATCTTTACTTGGTTGTCGTCTGAAAAGGATCTGATTACGTTTTTTACGAAGTCAACAGACTGTGACGCCGCCACGTAAGCCTCCCACTCATGCTGATATTTTAAGCAGTAGGTTTGGAAAGAATCCTTTATCATCGGTGCGTATGTGAAGGCGATCTCTTCGAACGTTGCATACTCCTTGTCGAGGTGGGGCCACCTTACGGTTTTTTCCCATTTGGGATCGTGGTCGTTGAGCATGTCGATCGTCGTGGGATCCGTTGGGGCCGGTGCCCTAAATTTCCAGTTCCGGAGCTCCTTGAAATTCGCAAGCGGGTTATTTTCGAACCACCAGGGCATTAACCCTTGTATTGCCGAATTGAGCATCATAAAAGCCTTGGTGTGATCTTCCTTTAAGAAGTCATCCTTTCCGGTTGATATGATCATTGCTCCCATCATCTCGGCCGTGAACGGGTCAACCCATTCTCCCGGTGCCGATTTAATCCAGTCCCATGTTTCGTTTGATTTGGTATGTATCCATTTATCTATATCCTGTCGTAATTTTATGTCTGCCGCTTTAAGCCGATAGGCTTCGTCCTTGAGTGACTTAAATTCCTCCTGGAGTCCTCTTTTTATTGTATCGTAGTCGTTCATCGCCGCCTTCGATGCCCAGCCCGCTATTTCATTGACATTTCCAGAAGTGAGGACTCTTCCTAATTCCTTCCAGTAATCCGTGTTTAACACCATTGACGCTGTATCGGTAACCATTCCCATGAGTCCACCAAGGCATAACCCCACGCCGAAAAGCTGGTCGGTGGTTTGTGCTACTTCGAGAAACTCCCCGAAAGAAAGAAAGGATCTCTGTAATTTTAAGGTTCTTCTTGCGGCTGCCTTAGCGTGGAAGGGGTTTTTTTCCTGCCATGATCCGTGTAGTCCTTTACATCCTCGCGTTATTGCTCCTGCCCACGAAATTAGGTTTACGGCGTTTAATATATCTGAACCCAACAAAAGCCATCCGAAGCCGGATACCCACTTACTTAAAAGCCTGGGGGCTATTTTTACGGCCAACCTTCCCATAACAACCACCGTGACAAGGGCGTCTTCTACGTTGTCCAGGACGGTGGCAACGGCGCCATAATTTTTATACCATCCCGGTGTTGCGCTTGCCAATGCTTTTAAGAATCTGAATTTCTTGTATTGCATGGTTTGTAGCTGATCGGGCGTTAAGGGTGACGGAAGGCCTCTTTTCGTTGCCCACAAATGTGCAGCTCTTTCCTCCGCGGAGATCCGGGCCTTGGGTATGATGTGGACTACGTCCGCGAATCCAGGGATATTGACGGTGTTTCCATACTTTGCCTGGTACTGGTCGCGGCGCTTGTCGAACTCTTCGGTTGTGAACTTAGGAAGGAAGCCCGCGAAGTCGATCCAGGTTCGCTCGTTGTAGTCGGTTCGTACTCGAGTAAGTTCGGCTTGGTACGATGGAACGGCTCTGATTGCCTGGTAGTAAGGGTCCTTCCCGTATTCTAAAGCTCTCAGGACGTCTTCTTTTACGCTCATTTCTTTTTTCCGCTATTTTCCTGCTTGAGATTTAGTTGTGCTCCCCGTCTATATTATAGACTTTTGGTAGGGAGTGCAATCTAAATCTCATCGGGGATCGTCCGAGCGACTTTTTGCCCCTCTGAAAAGGGGTGTCGGGAGGCCGATCACCAAAATAAAAGGATAAGGCGACCAAGGGGAGCCGAAAAAGACCTATAGTGATCGCCGCTAATTAAGTCAGCGGGTAAGGCTGGCAATTATGCAAAGTAATGACCTAAGCAGCTCGGCGTCTGCCGAATGTTGGGTCATACGGTTGCTTTGGTTTTTTATGGGTTGGTTTTAAAGATGTTTGCGGCTAATCCCGTCAGCCGGCCAGCCTTACGATTATGCAAAGTAATGACCTAAGCAGCTCGGCGTCCGCCGAATGTTGGGTCATGCAGTGCTTTATGTGTGGTCTATCGTCGTTCCAAGGGGTCTATTTCAAGAGATCTTTACCCCGTTAAGGGTGTAGCATGGGGTTTTTGGGGGGTAATTTATAGGGGGATTCTCCCCCTGGGCGAAGCCCTTGGTTTTATTGCATGGGGGTTTTTGAACTATAGATTTGCAGTTCCCGGTGGGTCTACCAGGTCCGGAGGGATCCTGCTGCCGGCCAAAAACCGAAATTCATAGTTTTGTTTTTGATCTTTTCAGGGTGTGGGGATCTTTAAGACCTCTACTCCGTTGTGTTTGAGTACTTTCTCTAGATCCGAATCAAGGTGGTAACATAGGAGAACGTCTTTGACTGGTTTGTTTATCTTCGGATCGAGATTCCATAAAAAGTGGTAAGTAAGCATTTGGCCTACCGCTCTTAAATAGGGTGACGCCGCCACTTCGATAATCCAGATCTCCTTTTTCTTTTCTCCGATCGCGTCGATCCTTTTTGCGGTCGACGCGTACCACATCTTTTTCATGGCTTCGTCTGCGTCGATTTGGGTCATGTCCGGTCCACCGACCCGGACGTTATAAAAAAATCTTTCGAAATTGGATGCGTAGCGGTCAAGAAAAAGATGCCATAAGGGTACATCCGGAGGTAGCATCTGGGCGGGATCTCCGCGCCAGGTTATTTCAAAGGGTTCTCCAAGTTCTGTGGGCATTTTGGGCATCCTTGCTTAATCCATTTGATGTCGGTCTCAATTCTTGTGAGCCGGTTGGTGAGGTGTATAATTCCACCCAGGAGGGTTGAAATATTTATCCCCGATATTCCTAGAACGATTATCCAGGTTTCTGTGGTCATGGTTTTTTATCCTATACCCAACACCGGTAGGTGTTGTATTATGCCTGGGGCGTTTAAGGAAAAATCATCGAAGGCTATGTGTTCGGGTGAGCCCTCGTCGATAGAGATGGTTATTATTAGGGTTGTGTTTTCTATATTCCAGTCAGCTGGTATGTCGTATGGTCTGCCCATGTCTGTCCATTCAAGGATTGCGAAGAGCTCTCCCGGAGTTTCTTCGAATGAATACACGCCGTCTGTGAGTTGATAGGTTACGGTGAAGACGTTGCCCGTCTCTTCGAGCTCAACAAACCTGAAGCTGAGCGTGTTTTGTTTGTTTGGGAGGGGTTTTATGGCTGGGTGATGGAGAGAGATGTGTTTTACTACAGGGAACTCGTCGAAGCTCATTACGAGGTATCCGGTGTGTCCTTGGAATTCTTCTCCGCTCCAGCCGACATCTCCCGTCCAATTTCCGGATTCGGTGCTTAGGGTTCTGTTAATTTCCGGTTGAATTCTTTCTGTCATTTATGTTTCTTTTCCTTCCTCCATAAAGAAGGTAACGAAGCCTCCGACGCTTATTCCGGGGCCGCTTGAATATATACTGAATCCTCCCATTCCACAAGAAGCGGGTGAATTTCCCATAGCGATTACAATTCCTCTTGGTTCATCTGTCCCTCCAAAGTTCATTGTGCCGCTGAGTCCCATTGTTCCAAAGGTGAAGGTGATCTCCGTTTCTCCGCTAACCGTTAAAACGATCGTTGCAACCCATATCCTGAAATCTGCTCTCCCGGTTACAATCACCTGGGTTGCTGGCCCAAGGATATTGATGGGTGCGGTTAAATTTTCTTTCCACCACTTCGGGTACGGGGTTCGAGCGATTATAAGATCGGGTGCGGGTGTTGTTATTTTTTGGGGTGGTACTGCTGGTTTTGCGACCGGCAAAGGCTTTAGCGTCTCGGTCGCCTTGGTTTTTGTTTGTGCTTCTAACCTTTTAAGTGCTTCAGGGGCAAGGCCGAAAGTTTTAGCGTAGATCTCCTCCAGCTCTCCTGTCGAAAAGCCGGTGCGTCCTTCGGCCCACTTGTCAAAAGCAGGGATAGTCGGGACTTGGTATCTTTTCGGGGGAGGAAGTCCTGTGGGTGTGGTTGGTTGGTCTGCCATGGGTCAAGGTGGTTTAACCTCCCCTGACCAGGGCGACCCGTAGGTTGTCAGTTTTTATTGTGATGCTTATAGACCCGTTGGGATAATTAATATTCATGGCGTAATTAGTAGCGGGCCCATAAACGGTTGAAGTAAAAAAATTATTGGTACTTGGCCAGTCCGGAAATGCCGTTGCATCTGGCATGGCGGTTGGTGGTTGGAAGTCGGGGAGGCTAAAACATTCAAAGGAATTTGGTATTCTCCAATCCGAATACCCTCCCAGCTTAGCAGCATTTGCAGCAGCGGCAAATGCGAAAATTCCATGTCCGCTTCCGTCGGTAGTCCAGGGCATCTTTCCATCACCGGCCGGTCCGAGACCGTCGGAGGGATACCGAGACCACATAAGCTTTGTTCTGCGGTCATAAACACAGTTATTTGAGATGAGGTCTGTTTTTGTTGCTACGGTGATTGAAGTCGTGCCGGCGTATTGGCCGAGGGTGAGGATCGTGTAGAGCTTGGAGAGTCCCTTTTGATAGTACCCGTCATCGAGGTATCCGCCGTATTGTGTGGTCTGTCCTGTCTTTAGAAGTCCGCCAAGGGCCCTTTCCTTTCCGATTTCCCCGCCGATTTCACCCACGTCATTCCACCTCCCATAGATATCCCTCGTAAGTCATGTGGAGGTCATCCCCGGAGGTGCACCCGGTGAGGCGGGCGCGAAGCTTCTTTCCGGCAGGGATTAGGAACTTGCTTTTTGTCCAGTAGATGTTATTGGCTGCGGGGCTGTCTTCTTCTTCCTTTTGAAAGAAAGACAGCCCGTCAGCAACGCCGATCACAAGGCGGGTATAGGCATTGGTGCGGTTTTCAACCGCGACATGCCTGACTTCAAGAATGGTTTTGGGTTCTACAAGCGGAGACTCAAGGTCGTCTTGAGTCCCCGCGGCATAGCCCTTAATCACCTCATCGGTGATAATGTCTCTTAGTTTCATGGGCGGCGCTCCTTCCGGTTAAGGTTAATAATTTCTAACCTGCTGGAGGATGACACCAACGTTGCTTCCGGAATAGCCTCCGCCAGACTTTAGTCTGAGCCTTAAGCTTCCAACCCTGGTAACATCATACCAGTCATCCATGTCCATCTGGTCGCCGAAGGGGAACTGGAAGCAGTGGTTAGGCAGCCAGCCTGTTGCTACGGCGCTGCACTCAGCGGCAGTTTCCGAATAAGGCACGAAGTAACCGCCCTTACCCGGTTGGGTCTGTCGATAAGAGGCGGTAGCGCTGCGAGGAGTTAGCATCAAGGAAGCCCAGTAATCACTTGGAGTAAGATAGAAAGCGATAGCCTGGGCGTGAGCAAGCAGCGATAAAACCTCGCTAATTGGAGCGTCGATGCACTTTCTGACCTGGTAGTATTTTTCCATGTTCCAGTCGAAGAGGATGCGCTTGTCGTTGTCCTCATCCAATTTTGCATTACTGACCTGGTTCCATGGCTCATAGGCTTTCAGGTAGCCCTGGATGAGCATTTTACGAAGGGGATAGTCCGTAGGCAGTTCGATATACTCATAGACGCCGGATGCGCTTGGGGTATAGTTGTAATGCTCTTTGGCAGACAGGAAGCCCATTGGGGATGGGATCTTCTCATCGAAGCACTCCGCCCATACCTCCATCTCGTTGGCGGTAGCTGTCTCATCAGAGACAGCCTCGTTATAGGAGATTTTCAGCTGAGGGTTCTTGAACTTCTTAGGGTCAAAGGCTAACTGGGGGTCATGTAGGAAACGCCCGAAGTCAATGCCGTAGTATGAAATTTGAGCATTGGCATTGATAATTCCCCCTTCAAGCATGGTCGGGGCTTTACGGTCAAAGATGCAGAGAGCCTGGTTTTGACCGCCATTAAGGCTGTGTAGGACTTCGCTTCCATCCACAAGTTCAATCTTGGTTATGTCCTTGTGCGCATAGCTATACATCGAACTTGACGCTTTGGTAACCTGCCACCGGATAACTATGCGGCTGATGATGTCAGCGATATTAAGATCAATAAGCTTAGTTCCAGATGCCCCGACATCGGTCGCGGCAAGTAGTTCTGCGGTTCTGTAATTCATATTCTTTACCCTCCTTTCTTGGGGTAGGTGAATTGTTTAATGAAAAAACTTAAGACGTCTGAAGACGGGTTATCCCATCTTCTTTTTTCTCAAAGCCTGGGATATCACCTTGACCCTATCGAGGTTCCGTATGTCACCTCGAGGGAATCTCGGTGTCAAGGTCGTTGCCTTGATGACGTCCGCGTAGGGAGCGAAGCCCGTCCCGTAGTCTGGAGCTCCGACGATAACGCCTTCGGCGAATCGCGAAGGCCCTTTACGGATTGCCCTGTCCTGCCACCTGGCGGTCCCTGCCTTAGCGACGCCCTTGGCGTAAGAATCGTTTGTGGCTGCGGCCATCATAGCAGCCTTGTGGCTTTCTTTGGCGTCTCCCGCTGCCTTTGCCCAATCTCTTTTTGGGCTTTTGATGCCAAGGGTATAGTCTTCCGATCTCTGAGGAGTGACTCTTCCCCATTTTTCCTGAATCGCTGCAATACTCTTAATTTCTGCCATAATGAAGTCCTCCTTTCAAAAGTTTGACATTTTGTACCCATATATCAGACATTTTGTCCCTTGTCAAGCCTTTTTTTTTACAGCAAAGGGGGTCGTAAATCGTACACTACTGTATAAAATTAAACCCATTGACTTCTTGGTTTGTTTTGGTGTAGCTTTTGGTAAAATCTTTCAGGAGGTGGTGTGTTTATGAGTCTTTTAAGAACCTGGGCTAGGCGAAGGGGTGACACGTCGAAAAAGAGAAGGGAAGGTAAAGAGCTTTTTGGTTTCTGTGCGATTTGTGTTAAAACAATGCCTGCAGATGCGTTAAGTTTTCACATGGCCGCACTTCATGGTATAATAGTCCGAAAGGAGGAGCGTTATGACTGGGCAAATGGAACAGGTGGCTAGAGGGCTTATGGGAATTGCTAAATGTCACAACAAATTTTATGTCTATACCGCTCAGGAGTCATTCCAGATTCTCCTTGAGAGATTTGAGCACTGGAATATGTCTGAAAGGACCTTGAGGCGTAGGCTTAAAGACCTGGCCGATCAGGGGTACATAAAAATAGTGCATAGGAACTGGTCTGAGGTGAATGGCTCAAAAAAGTTCAAATGTAACCTCTATTTCTTTACCCGGAAGCTGTTTGAGTGGTTTGAAAAGCTTGAGCGAGTCGTCCGCAAAGTCTTCTCCTTCTTCCGTCGGCCAAGTTTGGCCAACTATTCTTTTAAACCCTTAACAAGAGATTTAAGGATTGTTCCGCCGACTGTGGAAATCCTGTGGAAAACCGAAGAAAAAGGTAGGGCTTCGCCCATCGGAGGAGTTTTATAGTCCGAAACGGACCACTTTTAAAGTGTAAATCCAAATCTTTTTTAAAAGAAAGGAGTTCCCATGTTTAAAACTCTCTTTTTAAGCCTGGTTTTTATCTTTATAGTATCTCTTGCCCTTGCCGCCGACGTTGACCTTAGGTGGGACGCATCAGCTGGCGCCACAGGCTATAAAATCCAGAAGTCCGTGGATCTCGGAGTTACCTGGTCTACTGCAATCGACGTTGGAAATGTAACCACGTACAAATATTTAAACGTCGAAGAAAATGTCCTTGTTTTTTTCCGCGCCTCCGCCTATAATGCGGTTGGTGAGTCAATTCGAACCTGGTCCGGGGCCTGGTTTGACTCGAGGAAAAAACCTATCTCTTCTCCTTCCGGACAGGGTGTCCAGTAAAAAGGGGGTTTTATGGATGTTTGGCAATTTATTGAGTCCGTGATACTTCTCTGTTCGAAACATAGGGGTTCCGTTTCTTCCTGGGGTCGGACCCCCCAGCACAACAAAGATGTCGGGGGTGTCGAGAACTCCATTCATATGCTCTGGCTCGGGTGTGACGTGGTGCTTGATGTGATGCTTAAGGATACCGGGTTTGAGAAAGATGCGGAGCTGCTTGGTTTAAACCCGATCTTCGAGGGTGATCATTATCACCTACAACCCAAGAATATTTAAAAGGAGGGGTTATGTTTAAACTGCCGCTGTACGTTGTTTTTATGGTGGGTGCGATTGTGGTTCCGATTCTGTCAAAGGTCTGCGCTGCTCTTAAGGAAAAGGCCAAACAGACTCCCGAGACGTGGGATGATGTTGCGGTAGGCGCGTTCGAGACGGTTCTTGAGTTTCTTAAGCAGCCCGGACTGTTCGAACCCAAGAAGTAGGATCCACCTTCTTCCATGGGTCGATCCCATTTTCTCGGTATTCTTCAATTTTCTTCATCTCGAGTTTAAAATGCTCATGGCAGAGCCCGTGCGTTTCGCTGTCGTCGTCGAGTGGCTCCTTGACTCCATATTGAATTTTGCAAACACAACAAATCTGTTTCATAAGGTTTTGTCTCCAATAAAATCCAGGGACCCAAGGAGGGCCCCGGATCCCTTTCAGGGTTTTTTTTCAAGCTCAGAATATTTTCTCGCGTCGTCGATGATCTCTTGATACTCTTCTCTACTGATTCTTGGCTTAAAGGATAGGATCTGAATGATCCCGTAAAGGGCTTGTAGGCGTGCGCTCGGAGAAAGATCATAGACGGTCGCCTTTAAGGTTTTTGCTTCTCCTGGATTAAGTGGGTGTAGTGTTTTTCGTTCCATTCTTTATTGTCTCCTTTCTGTATTCCTCGTTTTTTGGGATTACCAAAATAAAGAAGTCAAGCTGAATTCTGTTTGATAATTTCCTTTGATTCAGCATGGCGTCTTGGAGGTCATGTATAAATTTAGAGGTCTCATCGAAGGTCAGATGAAAAGAGTTTGGCGCTCCCCATGCTGCCAACGCCGACCTTTCCACTACGTAAATTTTTGGTATCATTTATTTACCTCCTTCTTGCTTTCAATATTACGCTGCCGTGGCATCTGACGCATCTTGTGTGCCATGTGTAGGTGCGTCTTTTTTGTACCTCCTGCTTTACCCAATCAAGGACGTAAACTTTCATCTTCTCTCTTTCCTCTCTGCATAGCCACCTGGGCCGAATAGGTGCTCCACATTAACCTCCCAGCCTTGCTCCTTCGTAAAAAGAATTGCAGCTTCAAGCGAATTCTGCTCATACTTGGTCACCCTATCCGGAGCAATCACGAACACATTTCCAGAAGTATTTTCAATTAATGTCACCTTCGGGACTCCATTTAGCATCCTTGGGTCCATCTTTTCTTCTCCCCTTTCTTAAAAGCCGTTGATCTCCTCCCCCTTACTGGAAATCCCCACGTGTGGCTTATCTCCACTCCCAAACGTTCAGCACGTGGGGAGGTATCGCACACGTTGAACACCCTTCCGAACGGCTCATTTTACCAGTAACGTTTCGGTATCTCTTCAAGCATCGTTAAGTTGCACTGTTTACAATCGTACTCAAAAATAAAACCCCTTTTGTCGTCCTGTATTTTTTTAATCGTACAGTCCGAGCCACACTTAAAACATTTTATTATTAAAGGCATGGTATATCCTCCCTTCCGAACGGCTTTTACCTGTATCTCATTTTAGGGATCAGGTTCGCTAAGTCAATAGCCTCTTTAATCTCCATTCCGTCAAGGACATAGAGAAGGGCCATATAGATTTGATTCTGCGCCATGTCGTCGATGATGGGTCTGAGCTTCTTGTTAATTTCTATTCTTTCATGCTCCGATAGGTAGTGTACACATACCATACTCTCGTCTCCTTTCTGGTGGACGGTCAGGGAACCGAGCGGACTCTTTAAAAGCGTTGTCGCATTAAACCCTGACTCTGGTTTGCTTTTTGCACCGTCCACCTTCTTTTTATACTGCAAACCACGTGCCAAATTTTCCTGTCAACCGACAGGCTGTTTCAGTCAGATCACGTAAAGCAGCTATCTAAAAATTTACCACTTCGTCCAAAAATGAACGTCCAAAAAGGGCACCCCGTTTGATCGCACCTATAAAATTCAACACCAGCCTTAAGCATCCTGCAGCACCCCTGACAATCAATTCTCACACTCATCATACTCCACCTCCTCACAAAAAACCATAAAACCTTTTTTCAACTTCTTAATGGAGGCTGGAAGTTGAAAAAAGGTTTAACGAAGCCCCGCTACCTTATAGACGGCCTATAATTGAGCACAGCTTCAAAGGGCATGACAGAGTCTTTGTTCTGGCGTGACCTTTGTCTTGTGCCGCCTTCTGTTTTAATGGCCGTCCGGTACTTGACCCCGTTAGAAATTTATTAAGGGGGTTATTTCTAACGGGGTTGACTTTTCCTTTTTATGTGTGGTATGGTTTTTTTCGGAGGTGCTTTTATGAAAGAAGGTCAGATCCAGCTTATTAAAATGGATATGATTGATCGACCGGTTAAGATCGCTCGTGAGCTCATAGATCCGGAGAAGGTTCGTGAGCTTGCGGAGTCTATTCGTGAGACCGGTCTTTTGCAGCCCGTTCTTTTAAGGCCGTCAAATGGGCGCTACGAGATGGTCGCTGGCGACCGTCGGTATCTCGCCCATAAGCTCCTTAATTTAAAAACAATCAAGGCGATCGTTCGGGAGCTTGACGATCGTGAGACCGTTGTTGTCCGTGGCATCGAAAACCTTCAGCGCGTAGATCTGACCCCTTCCGAGGAGGGTCAAGTATATTTGACCTTAAAAGAAGAGGGAGGGTTAAGTATAAACGAGATTGCCAAAAAGACGGGTAGGTCTCATGCGACAATTGACAGATACGTTAGTTTTGCTCGGTGTTCAGAAGAAGTTCGGAGGGCGGTGGACCGTAAGGAAATTTCTTTACTTATTTTAGAGACGCTTCAGGAGATCGAAGATCCGGATTCGTTTAATTACTTTTTTAAAATGGCTGTTAACGGCGGGATCAACAACACGGTCGCAAGGATGTGGGTTGATGATTATTTAAAAACGAAGGCTGGCACTTATTATGATGTTGATGGGGGTGTCCCTTCTTCCAACCTTGAAATTGAAGCCAAGCCTACGTTTATGACGTGTGAAATCTGCCATGGTGCGTGCGAAATTCATAAAGTTCGAAATCTCGTTGTGTGTCCCGAATGTCGAAAAAAAGTGAGGCACGTTTGAAGTGTCAAACCCCGAATGGGAAAAGAAAAGCACTGACGAGCCGATATACGAAGGGGTTAGGGCTGCCGACTTCGAAGAGCTCAGGGATCTTGGTGAAGAGATTATCTTCAAAGTGCAGACAATCTTCGATGCTATGGATTGGCCTCAGCTCATTGTTTTTAGGTATGGTGATTCTGATCGGGTGGTTGCTCCCTTTGTTATCGGGATAAGCAGCGAAGGAAACCCTCTGATGCGTGGGTATCAACTTGAGGGAGTTTCAAGAAGTGGTAAGGGTGAGGGCTGGAGGGTGTTTCAGATTCGTAAAATGGAGAACATAGAGAACCATCAAGACTTTTTCGTTGCGGATGATTTTGATTTTGACAGAAACTATGCCTGGATCTATAAAGTCTTTAAAATGCTTTAGGGAGGTTAATCAAATGGCGATGTCAAAATGGGAATGGGAAAGGCAGGTTAGAAACGAAGGTGCTAAAATGAGGGAAGAATCAAGGCTTGAACGGGTCAGAAGAACAAAAGATATTACACAAAGGTGGAGAGATGGGTTCGCATTGTTGAAGAGCGAAAACGATAGGATGCAGGCAGAACTTAAAGAATGGTGGGAGTTGGACCAGGATCAGATCAAAAACTACGTTATTGAGAACCTTGAAAGGGGCGCCCCTTTCGGATCATAAAAGTGGAGAGATCATGGCTTACTCAATTAAGAAACACGAAGTCGATCGGCTTCTCAACGTCCTCGTTCCTTTGGGTTGGACGCTCGTTGAAGAGCGTTACGAAAACGGTGGAATAACTTTATTCATTCACAAAGAGCTTTCCCGTGAGCTTCTTGCTGCTTCCGGTGAACTCGAAAAGGCGTCTTCGCCTCAGTGATTTTCATTTCTTGTGTTTCAACCCCCGCTGGTTTTTACCCCCCATTAGTTTCGCATAGTCCTCCCATCAGCATAAAGCCGGAGCGGAAAGAGTCCCCCCCTTTCGGGGTCGGGTTTAAAAATTTCTGTGTAAGAAATTTGCCGACCCCTGAAACCCCCGTCCTCGGCCCCGACCTTGACTCGGGGCCGGTCCAGGACGGGGGGGAAGG
>Ga0315296_10003855_pt1 | contig 12445 bp, 13 predicted proteins | sample YL17G14_18_MG_FD_203921 | JGI IMG/M metagenome (GOLD analysis project Ga0315296, IMG submission 203921) | Sediment microbial communities from Yellowstone Lake, YNP, Wyoming, USA - YL17G14_18 | ecosystem: Environmental > Aquatic > Freshwater > Lake > Sediment | place: USA: Wyoming | collected... | reverse complement strand
ATACCTGCCTTTCTTAATCCATAAACTAACTGATATGCCACAGATGCAACATCATGAACATGAAGAACTTTCATATAATCAACTATTATATCATATCTAATATTAGAATAAATTATGAAATAATTAATGTCAATGATTAAAAAATAGAAGACATTTGAGATTAAAAAACAAAAGTAATATGTCAAAAATTACAACTGCAATATATCCCGTATAGTTTTTAAATAAGAAAGGGTTAAATGATGAATATGAAAAGATTTCAAACCCATCAAGTGAGTAAAGAAATCGAAAGAAGGTTGGAAGAATCAAGATTTAACCCTGAGGCTGTAAATCTTAGACTGAAAAAGGCCGCCGAGCTTGCCGATGCAAAAGAAAATGAGAAAGTTCTTGACTTGGGTTGCGGCAATTCGAAGATACTTAAGTTTCTCCCGACGGTAGAATATACCGGGATAGACTATAAGCCAGCAAGAACAAAATCATTTGCAGATGATCCCCCTGACAAGATATTTAGAAGAAACAATGTCATCAATCATAATCTGGAAAGAGGTCTTCCGAGTCAGATAAGAAAAAAGAAGTTTGACATCATATTTATGCTGGAATTCCTGGAGCACATAGAAAATTTCCGAACACTGGTAATGCAGTGTGGGCAAATTCTCTCTGAAGGGGGAAGGATAATAATAAGCACTCCTTCCAACATGAGGTTGGTAGTTTTCCCACATGGCGAAGGGCATGACCATATCCACTGTTTTAGGAAAACCAACCTAAACAATCTTGCCAGAATATGTGGGCTTAAAATGACAGCTTTCAAGGGGACTTTCATATGGATACCTATATTGCATACATTCATTTCTTCTGACCAGACTTGGTATATGGATTTCTTTTTAGTTAAATTTGAAAAGATAAGATGAATTTAGAAAAGACTGTAAAAAGAAAAATAATTGGTGTCAGTATACATGGCGGATACTACCCTGACAAAAATATTTCAAAAAAGAAAATTTTGCAAAATTTGAAAAAAGCTGGTGATTTTATAAATTTAATCTAAAGTGGTAATACCATGGTTAGCGTTGGATTTGTGTATATGAACAGCGGGCCGCAGTTGAGCATGGGGGTCGCCTATATAAGTGCTATGCTAAAGAAGCACGGCCATAAGGTAACTCTGTGGGATACATATTACACCACTGACAAAGACATCATAAATCAGATTGTAAACTCTGATGCTGAAATCATAATGGTTTCTACTAATTCACTATCATTTAATCACGCAGTCAGTATTACTAGAGGCATAAAGAAAGAAAGGCCGGATATTCCAATATTTGCCGGTGGTTGGCACACCATTGTAGATCCGGATGAAATGATTAATGAACCATCCATTGACTTAGTTTGTATCGGTGAAGGCGAATATGCAGCGCTTGATGTTGTTAACGATATCAGAAATGGGTTGAAGAATGTTTCAAAAATTCCGAATATATGGTGTAAGAAAAATGGAAACATAATAAAAAATAGACCGAGACCGCTGAGTAACATTGATGATCTGCCTTTTCCTGACAGGGACATATTTAATCCATTGAGTCTGATGGATAGAGACGGTAAATTTTTCTTCTCAACCGAAAGAGGTTGCCCATACAACTGTAGCTATTGTTGCAACAGGAAGATGATTGAATTATATTCTGAAGTGGGTTCTTCTTATGTTAGATTCAGAAGTGTCGAAAAATGCATGGAAGAGCTGAAGCAAATAAAAAAGAGGTGGAATCCTAAGGAAATATTTTTCATTGATGAAATGTTTTTAATATCTGAGGAAAGAGTTAAGGATTTTTGCAAAGCGTACATCAGAGAAAAAATTGGTATTCCTTTTGGATTCATGGCAAGAGTAGAAAAAATAAATGATGGTATTGCTAAAATCTTGAAAGAAGCGGGATGCTGCAGAATTCATTTTGGAATAGAGTGCGGAAACGAAGAAATGAGAAAAAAGTATCTGAACAGAATAATGACAAACGAGCAGATAATAAATGCATTTGACGTGTGTAAGAAATTTGGCATCAAAACAGCTTCATTTAATATGATAGGACTACCCTTTGAAACCAAAGAGACCATAAGGGATACGTTCGAAATAAATAAAAGATGTCAACCAGATTCTTTCCAAGTAACAATACTTTATCCTTTCAAAGGAACAAAGATATATGATACTTTTAAGAAAAATGATATGCTTGACTTAACAGCACGTATGGAAGAAACCTATTATGATTCCTACATAACCAAAAATCCAAATCTGTCATTTTCATATCTTAAACATCAGCAGGTATTCATGGAGCTGTACTTTAATTATTCTAAATTCTTTGCTCACTTGTCAAAAATTGTTCCACTTGGAATGCTGAACTTTTATATGCGCGGTGTTTCATTTATTTACAAGAGAAATAAACTTAAAACATTGATAAGCAGGATGAAGAAATATCTACCTAAAATTTAGAGCTTGTGTGGAAAGATAATTTTGGATATAAAGAATGCTCCAACCGTTCCCTGTAATCCTAGTGTTATTATTCTCTTAAGAAGTACGGTAGCAATAACTTCTACCGGGGCCAAATTAGCTATTGGAGATATAAAAATAACCATTGCTGCTTCGCTTGAACCGAATCCACCTGGAAGAAAAGATATAACACCTACTAATGTTGCAATTGGTACTGCAATAAAAGCAATTAGAGGTGATATATTTAGGCCGAGCGTTATGAAGAAAAGTTGGAGAAGAATCCCTTCTGAAATCCATATTAAAAGAGTGTATGCACTTGCTATTAGCAAACCTTTTATATCAGCATATCTCACAAAAGATTTGCGGATCAACAAAGAGAAGTTTATTATCTCATTCCCAATTTTCTCTATATCTTTTATAAAGAGGAATAGGGAAATTATTTTTGTTATAAAAAGTTTGATTCTTGTTTCTGACGCTAATAAAAAAATTACCGCAGAAAGCACAACAAGATAAAAGAAAATTATAAGAAGCAGCCACATTGAAAACTGGACTGTTCCAGAAATAAAGAAGATTATTCCTGTGATGGATATCAGAGAAGTGATAATTACATCCAAAATCTTTTCAACAAAAATTGATGGCAATGAAGAACTTATATCTGTCCCATTTGATTTTTTCAACAAAACTGATCTGAATGGTTCGGCGGTTTTTGCTGGTGATAGATTTGAAATAAAAGCAGATGGTATTAGTATTTTTAGAGATTGAAAAAGCGAGATGTTTATATCAACCTTGTTTAGAAGATACTGCCATCTGGCCGATCTAAAAATCATGTTAATAGAAAGAGCAATCAAGGTAATTGTGAAATAGGTTGGATTGATTTTTGTTAATATACTGTAAATTTTTTCTGGTTCTGAAAAGTATAACAGGGCGGCAAGAATTACAAGGGAAACTAGAAATAGCAATATGTTTTGGTTCATATTATAATTTTTTTCTAATGAATTATTAAGCGTTTAACGAGAGGTATTTTGATCTTGATTCCCCAGAATAAAACAGAATATCACTACCGCAATTTTCACATTTCCCTATTAAAGGCGGTCTTCTGAATGTTGTATTACATTTGCTGCAGACGAATCCTTCAAACGATGGGAGGCTTTCTTTCTTTTCCTCCTTTTTTGTCATTATTGATTGCGTAAGAGATAATTGTCTTCCAACACCAACCAGCTCGGACTTTGTTATGCCTATTGCCTCAAAAACTCTTTCCAGCGGCGGCAAAAGCTGACTTTCTATATAATATTTGGAATCAACTTTCAATCCGTGCTTCACCACGTAATCTGGATCCTCTGCTCTTTCAGAAATTAATTCTAATCCTTTAACAATAACAAACCCCACTCTGTCTCCAATCGAAGGTACAATTGCTTCTCCTCTCTTCTTCATCTTTTTAGCAAGCTCAACATGAGGTTGCATTCCTTTGTATTGATCTGGTCTTTTTGAAATTCCTTTTATTATCACGAGCTTTTCGATTGGTATTTGATTGCTTTGCAATTTCTGGGCAATGTCTTTGAAATACGTAAACGCCTTCTTTGAATTTTGTTCTTTAAGAAGGATTTGTAAAACTGTTTCTAGCGCTTCCCCTACGAGATCGCACCAATCTCTTCTCACAGTTTCTATTCCTTTCATCATCATTCGTTCTTCGTATCCTGACTCAGTTTTTTCAAAGCTCCAACCTGCATATCTTTTTTTAGTCAATATCAAAAGTGTTTTGAAAACATTCTCTACTTTTACTTTGAGCTTCCCGGCAAAATGATCGTTCAGAATTTTTGCAACCTTATCTCCTATTTCAAACGCTTTTTCTATATCCATTACATCGGTTTTAATCATTACAGAATCTGTATCGCCATATATCACTTTATAGCTAGTTTGGTTTTCAATTATTTTTTTAGTTTCCTGAATGTAGTATCGTCCGCAACTTGTTATTGCATTTGCAATATCAAGAACATAAAGTCTGGCAAGCAAGAAACCATTGTAACCATATAATGCGTTTCCAATTCTTTTAAGCGCTTCTTGATGTGCATCCAGCGCCCTTTTCTTTGCAGGCTCCTTTTCCTTATTCATTTGATTCTTGATTATATTTCTCTCTTTAATCAGCCTCTCCTGCATTTTTGGCATAATTCCTTTTCTTATGGAACTTGTGACAAAGGAAGTACCGAACGGTGTAGAAATAGCTTCAATATTTGTTTTTTCTCTGATAAGAGTTGTGGGACAAATATTGTAGGAAATGAAAATTGATGCATACATCGATGCAAAGTCAAGATATGCAACGCAACTAGTATGCAGACCTATATTGGGATCAAGAACAAATGCACCTTTAAGTCCCATTGGCTCTCTTTCGGCTTTCCTTCTAGCAATTTCTCTCTCAATCGGTCTGCAGGGTAAAACAAAATTTTCCTTATTGAATTCCCTTAAAAGAAGATTCTCTACTTTTCCTGCCTCACCACTATCTAGAGAATCTTGCAAGAGCAGACCAGAAACGCGTGAGATGCCTATGTATTTCTCAAGAAATTGTTTCTCCAAAAGTAGTTTTAGAACCAATTCAGAATCGCGCCTTGCATAATCAATGAATTTCTTAATTTGGTCCTCATTGCCATTCCAATAGATAAGAACATCCGCATGTGAGAATTTAATTTTTCCTTCACCCAAAAAATACTGAGATACGTCATTCAAACCGTATCTTTTAAGGCCAATGAAAAATCCCCTACCTACCATATCTTTAATCATCCAGTATGGATCCACAATGGCTCTACCTACAATAGAATTTCTAAATTTATTTTCTGCTATTCTTCTGCAAATAAGCTGCTTTTCGCAACATCTTCCAAGTGTACGCTTGATTTTGTTTATTTTCATTCTTTCGTTAATAAATGGAATGTCAAAGTCATCTATGTTATAACCAACAACTATGTCTGGATCAAACTTATCAAATATTTCTAGAAGATTCTCAAGCATCTCTTTTTCGTTCCTAAACGCCATTACGTCATGATCCGTTCTTCTTATATTGTTTTTGGCAACAAGCACCATGGTATTTTTGCCTTCAAATGCTGGAAAGAATGACAAACTTATTATTGCTATGGGAGTCTCGGTTGGTCTATCAACTCTTTCAGCCGTAATTTCTATATCCAGAGCCAAATACCTGAAATCCGCATTTTCTATTTTTTCTATTGGCTCAATACTTTCCATCTTAATGGTTTGGTTTGTTTTAACACTGTGTGTTGATGCAAAGCTTCCAGATATTTTGTACCATCTCATACCATGAAGAGAGAAGTCTGCCATAAATCTATATTTGAAGAGGATGTCCGCTTCAAAAATATCCTCTACAAAATGCTGCCTTCTTAGATGTTCTCTAATGACTGATGTCTGCGCAGGGTCTCTGAGGGTTACTTTAAAAATTTCTGTCTCACTGTTTTGAAATCCAATTGGGAGGAATTTCTTTACTTTTTCTATATTCTTTACATCGGTTGGAAAAATTCTATGCAATTCTTCAATTAAGTTTTCTTCCTCTCCTTTTTTCGGTAAAACATAAAAATATGGATAGAATCCTTCATAGAAAGCACAAATAGTCCTATTGTCTTCGGTTTTGCCGAAAAGTCTCACAATAGGACGGTTATCTAAAAAAATATAATCGACATCAAACAATTGAAAAGTAATCTCCATGCATATTTTTATATAAGATTAATTTTTATGCTTTCTCGTGTTTCAAGATTTATCATATAGTATATTGGTTCTGAAGAAAAGTTCCCATTTGTTATGATTGTGACTCCTTTATAGTTTGTCAGTCCTGAGTTTCCGAAGTTACTTGCAACAAAAATATCGGGCACCGTATCAATGAAATAGGTTTCTTCAAACTGGCTGCTATCCATATCAAAGATTGGCGAAAGGTGCCTTTTTTTAAGAATGTTTAGTATGATATCGGTTGGCGGAATATTTGGCCATGCAGTCCTGTACTTGCTGAACATTTCGCCTTCACATAGAAGTAGGACAATTGAATCCTCTATTTTGAGAGTAGCTGGAGGCAAGAAGTGAGAAATGTTTGGATAATCTGGCTTGTTTTTTGATATAAAAACTTTTATTGAGTCTTCTGGCAAAGAAGTGAGAAACATTTTGAAGCTGTCTGAAAAAACAACATCTCCTATAAAAAAAATGTAAATCCTCTTGTATTTTAACCCAGCCATGTTTTGAATTATTTTATTGTATTTTTCCTTATCATCAGAAAGATCTGATAAAAAGAGACAATAGATAGCATCCTCAGTTCTGGATATTGTTCTTTTAAGGGGAATATCTGGCCAAAGGAGGTTGATTGCTTCTATTCTATCATTCTTTTTTTCACAGAACATTCCCACAACTTCGTCATTAACTATTAAATCAAATTGCTTGTTTTCATTGGGAAAATAAACCGTAGTTTGTCCTGTAAGATCTTCCACATCTACTGACCTGCTTTTTTCCTCTTTGTTCTTTACCATTACTATTAAAGAAAATTTGCCAGATCTTTCTGAAATTTTATTTAATGATATAACGTTGACAAGTTCAATTCTTCCAATCAAGTGCTCCCTAAGTTTTTCGTAACGACTGATGAGTAGTTTTGATATGTCAAATGTTGATAATGCTTCTTGCTTGCTTTCCTTCATCTTCTTGATCTCTTCAATCTTGATTTGATTCTTAAAAGTAGTTTGAATGGTTTTATATGTAACATTCTGCTCGGTTTCGTCTATTTCTTGTAAAAAGGTAGTTACTTTTTCGGGGTTCATATAAAAAAATCCAGCGCCTCTGGATCAAGCGTATGACCTTTTTCCAAGAAAAGCTTAACTATTTCCTCCCTTTTCATATAATCCAAAAAAAATATTGTCTTCTCAGTTATATAACTCTAAACCAGATTTATCTCCTTAACCTATATGTTACTACCTTTCCTGAGTGTACCTCCTCAACCTGCTGGGAGTCCCTTAGCGCAATCACGTACTTCCTAACAGTATGCCATGACAGCCCATCCCTTCCGAGCTTCTCGCTGATCTTAATCCTTAGGTGCTCGATGGTGTGAGGTATGATAGGATCTAAATTGTTTAGGATAAGCAATTCGAACATTCTACCAAAGGGTTTACGTGGCATAAATCTATTCTATGGTTTTATATTTATATTATTCGCACTTATTCCCTTGTTTATGCAATGATATAAACTATTGTGCAAACACTTTATTGTTAGTGCGAACAGTTACTTAAAAGTGCGAACACTCTTTTATCACTGCATTTGACTGTAGGTCATCAAAACCTGTTATATATAGAATTTCTTTGAAGGTTTGTTATTGTTATTATGTGCGAACATATATAATATATATAAAATCTTTCTACTAACACTAACTACTACTCAAGATCGAGACTAACATCTATCAGCTTAACAGAACAGAAGAACCTTGCACTTATTTCAACAAAATCTCTTGAATCCTTGAAATTATTTTTTGAACAGATTCCACATTCCTAACAGGTGCGTATATTCTAGGATACGTATCTACCTTGTCAAGCATTTTCATCTTTACTAGAAGCTCAAGTCTTTTCCTCACAGTTTCCAGTTCAATCTTCAATCCCTCTCGATTGAGTTCAGCATGCAGTTGCTGAACATAATAACAATTCGTGTCCCCAGGAAAAGTCATCCCATTTTTATAAAATTTCTGAAGAATTCTTATTGTAGTGATGTCAAAATGTGTGATAAAACTATTAAGTTCAGCTGGCTGTATAGTTTCCTGAAAAGGAACAGCTATGAGCGAACTTTCGTTGGACATATCAACCAAATCCTTATTTTTCTGTTATCTAGACGATCTAGATTACTTACTCTTTAGAATTAAAAGAATAAAATCATTTTTGGTGATAAAGAGTCTATATCAGATTAATTATCTCTGTTTTTGCGTTTCCATCCTCTATGCTAACCATTCCACAATATCCTTCAGGAAATCTCCCAACATTAATTAGTTTTGTTTTACCAATTTCATCCAAACCTCTGGCCTCGTGTATATGAGCACTGATAGCAACAATAGGATGCTTGTCTTCAATAAAATCTCTCACGGCTTGTGATCCAACATGCGCACCTGTATAGGCAATGTCAATATTTGTTCCAAGCGGTGGGGCATGTGTTAGCTGAATTTTTAATTTAGCACTTTCAACTTCTTTATACGCCGAAGCTAAACCTTCAGCAATCTCTTTCTCGGTTGGCTCAAGTGGAGTGCCAAAAGGAGTTTTTGCTCCTCCAAAGCCATAAATGCCGATTCCGTCAATAATTCTCCCTTTTTTGTGTAAATTCACGCCCCCTTTTTCTAACACAGGAATTATTTCCTTATCATGGTTTCCAGGAATTGCAAGAATAGGTTTTTTCAAAGAGGACAATTCTTCCAAAAGCAGCTCGGCAACTTCAACTCTTCTCAAACCTCTGATATCGGCACCAACATCTATAAAATCTCCTGTATAAACAACATAATCAAAACTTAGGGCAGATGCCTTCTCCAGCAGGTCAATTACATTTTCTATATCACTGTGTATATCACCAAGGACCAATATGTTCATACAATTCATTTATTTTTTAGAAATTAACATTTATTTAGATGATAAATACAAAGAGAAAGGGATACAGGGTTGAAAGGAAAATAAGGACAATTCTTGAAAAGCATGGCTGGAAAGTTGTGAGAGCCGGGGGCAGTTTTGGAGAAGCAGATCTAATTTCAATTAAAAACAAAAAATGTATTTTGCTCCAAATAAAATCAACGAGCAAAGACAAATTTTATTATTATGGTACTCTGGCCGAGACTATAGAGGGGTTCCCATTCTATCTTGTTGTTGACTTTGGATACGGGAAAACTAAAATTACCAAGCCTAAAAAATGGATTAGCAAGTCAGAAGGGATCAGCATAGAGAGTTTTCTTTCCAAACAAGAAAAAGTTAAAGTATAAAAAACAAATTAAACTTAGGTGATATCTTGCCAGTATTAGTCAAAGACATAATGGAGAAAAAAGTGGTAACTATAGACATTGATAAAAATGCTAAACAAGCAGGAGAGATCTTAAAAAGGACAAGAAAAAGTTCTTTGATTGTAACGAAAAAAGGAAGACCAGCTGGCATAATTTCAGATAGCGATTTAATCAAGAGGGTAGTAGCTGCAAACAAGGCTGCAAGCAAAATTAAAATCAGAAATATAATGAGCGGACCGCTTGTAAGCGTTAGACCAATTGATGACATCTTAGTTGCAGTTAGAAAGATGAAGAAGAATAATATCCACAGACTTCCGGTCATTCAAAACGCCAGGGTTGTTGGCATGATTTCTATGACAGATATAGCCAGGACAACACCTGAAATGCTCGACCTTCTTGAATATAGGTTGAAAATGAAAGAGATGCCAGTTGAGATAAGAGAAAAGTTTACGGTCGGTATATGTGAAATGTGCGAAAACTACAGTGATAACTTGACAAAAATAAATGATCAATGGCTCTGTGAAGAATGTGGAGAAGAATTAAAACATGAGTATTGATCTTGTACTAAGCGGCCTCAAGAGGGATCAAAAAGTTATATCTATCTCCAGGCTTAATCCAACTTTTTGCAGAGAAAAAGATGCAATAAGGCAGACAGTTGAAAAAATATTGACATCAGGCTATAGGAGAATAGCTGTTTTATCAAACAAGGGAAATCTTTTGGGCATAATAACAACGATGGATATCTTGGATGCTTTTCTTAGAAAGCAAAACTTCGATGAACCAATATCCACAATAATGTCGAGAGAGGTGGTATTCTGTGATGCAAACGACACTGTTCATTTCCTTTTACAGAAATTCAAAATTTCAAGAAGAGGAGGTTTTCCAGTTTTGGATGACAGGAAACTTATTGCGATGGTATCGGAAAGAGACATCGTCAAAAGGTTTGTTGGCGTGCCTTTCAATATGACCGTTGATGAGATAATGACAAAAAAACCATTTTTCATAAAACCAACGATATCAATTTTTGATGCGACTAGAATTTTAGTTAATACTCATTATAGAAGATTACCAATTCTTGAAAATGGCAAACTAATAGGTTTAATCACTGCCGTAGACTTACTCAAACAGATTCAAGCTTGCAATTTTGATATGTCTAAACTTCACACTCCCATAGATAGCATATCAATAAAACAAATTCATGCTGTCATGAGGAATCAAGATATATCCGACGCGATTAGAATAATGGTAACTTACGATGTTGGTGGTCTCCCGGTCATAAACAGCAACAACATGCTCGAAGGTATTGTCACCGAAAGAGATATATTGGAAGAAATTGTCTAAATAATTATGTTTTCTCCTCTACAAATCGAGTCAGTTCTGAAACAAGCAGAGAAATTTCCTGACGCATTAGTTATTGTCGAGGGCAAGAAGGACAAAGAGACTGTTTCAAAGCTCGGATTTAATCCAGTCCTCGATATTTCAGGAAAGACGCTGGAAGAAACTGCATACAATGTTTCTTCTAGAAATGTCAAGAATGTTATCGTACTGACAGATTTTGATGATGCAGGAGAAGACAAAGCATCACGTCTTACAAAACTCTTCGTGCATTACAAAATTAGAACAATTTCATCAATTAGAAAATTGTTCAAATCACTTAAAATCACTCAAATTGAGGAACTCAATTCATTCACAAAATTATTGGAGGACGATTACTATGGCAAAACTTGCTCAATCTACAATAAAATATTTAATAGAAGCAGAGTTCTCTGCAGACGGAATAATAGAAAAGCCCGACATAATAGGGGCGATTTTTGGCCAGACCGAAGGGCTTCTGGGACAAGATCTTGACTTAAGGGAGTTACAAAGAACAGGAAGAATAGGAAGAATAGACGTTGATTTAAAGACAGACAACGGAACAACGATTGGCAAAATTTTTGTTCCATCAAGCTTGGACATTTCCGAAACATCATTAATAGCAGCTTCCTTTGAAATAATAGAAAGAATAGGACCATGCGCTGCATCAGTCAAAATAGATTCTGTAAAAGATGTGCGGGCAATAAAAAGGGAATTTGTAATCAGCAGAGCAAAAGATATTCTTCAAAAACTAATGGAAGAAGAAATACCAGCCACGTCGATTCTTATCGACACAATAAGGGATACAGTAAAAACAGCACAAATACAAGAGTATAATGGACTTCCTGCTGGTCCGGCTATAGACGAGTCGGATGAGGTAATAGTAGTCGAAGGCAGAGCAGATGTCCTAACCCTTCTTAAGAATGGTATAAGGAACGTCATTGCAATTGGAGGAGCTGTTATACCAAAAGCAATAACCAGTCTCACAAAGGAGAAGCTAACAACTCTTTTTGTTGACGGTGATAGGGGTGGAGAGCTGATAATTAAGGAAATGATGCAAATAGCAGAACTAGATTTTATTTCCAAAGCACCTTCCGGCAAGGAGGTAGAAGAGTTATCAAAAAAGGAAATATTCAAAGCACTGAGGGAAAAAATATCAATCGAACAGTATAAAACAGAGCCAAAGACAAAGGAACTAAAGGAGTTTATCGCCAGCGAAACTAATCAATAAGATTGCTTTCATGAATAACAGAATAGACTGGGCCGCTCGGTCCCAGTTCACTTTTTATCAACTGAATAGAATTTATTACAAATTCACCTTGTTGCTTTTTCTCCAAAGTTTCAATTTTTTTTCTTACCAAAAATTTATCAGAAATACTTTTTACTCTGCAAAGCGTCAAATGAACTGGCTTTGAATCACCACCAACTCTTTCTAGAATTTTGGCAAAAAGATTTTTCATGTTTTCATCATAGCATGTTACATCAAGCACCAGAACTCTGATATAGTTTTTATCTGGTATTGCTCTGAGTTCGCCAATAAGAACTTTGAATTTTTTAGACTCGACTGCAATCGTATCAAGTTTCAGTTTGATATTATTAATTTCATTTTCACTAATTTCTCCAAGAAATGAAAAATTTAAATA
>Ga0315296_10003854_pt1 | contig 12446 bp, 8 predicted proteins | sample YL17G14_18_MG_FD_203921 | JGI IMG/M metagenome (GOLD analysis project Ga0315296, IMG submission 203921) | Sediment microbial communities from Yellowstone Lake, YNP, Wyoming, USA - YL17G14_18 | ecosystem: Environmental > Aquatic > Freshwater > Lake > Sediment | place: USA: Wyoming | collected... | reverse complement strand
TCATATGTGGCTAACATGTTCAGATACGACGAGCCCCAGAGAGGGAGGTTCAGGGAGTTCACACATGTTGGGTTTGAACTCTTCGGCTCCAGCAACCCGCTTGCGGACATGGAAATACTGGAGATCACCTCGGTGCTGCTCTCCGGTCTTGGGTTCGTCGACTTCGAAGCGAAGATAGGTGACCAAGGAACACTCAGGGCAGTGCTGGCGAAGTTCGGCATCAGAGGCTCGCTACAAGATCGCCTGCTTGGCATGATTGACAGGAACGAAGAGAAAGAGATCTCCAGAGCGTTGCGAAAGGGGCGTCCAGGGCTTGCGAAGCTGATGAAGGAGCTGACTAGCGTAAGAGAAAACGATGTCGAGAAGGCCTTTGATAAGGCGGACAACTTAGTCAGGGGAATCCCAGAGGCGGTACAGAGCCTAGCGCGATTCCGCGAGTTAGTGAATTATGCCAACGCGGTGACTGGCGGAAAGGTCATGGTGGACTTTGGATTCGCCAGAGGGATCGAATACTACACTGGAATGGTATTCGAAGTGTACGTGAAGGGTCTGAATGTCGCAGTGGCAGGCGGCGGCAGATACGACGACTTGTGTTCTCTATTCGGGGCGGACATCCCCGCCGTGGGGGTTGCGGTTGGTGTGGACAGACTAGCTCTAGGGGATGAGTTCCCCAAGATCGAGCTCAGCCCACCCGTCGCTATCGTACTCCTCTTAGATCAGGGACTCATCGAGTACGGAGCCAGTGTTGCGAGAGAACTCAGGAGCAATGGGGTTCCAACCCTATTCGACCTGTCGACAGGGTCTCTTTCCTCCAGACTGGAGAAAGCGGCGAAAAGGCAGAGTAGGTTCGCAGTCCTGATCGGACAGAGAGAGACGAAGGACAGAACTGTGACCGTAAAGGATTTGGCGACAGGAATGCAGCAACTCCTACCATTCGATGGTGTTTCACAATTCGTTCGCCAAGAGCTCTCCTCCGTGCGTCCAAGAAAGGGTAGCGGGCCCGGAGGGATTTGAACCCACGGTCTCCGGCTTAGAAAGCTTACGCATTGACTTCGACGCCTTATCCTAACTAGGCTACGGGCCCAAACAGGCTCGTTCCCATTGGGACAATAAGCTTTCTGCTAGACGGTTGTCACTCCAAGTAGAAGGACGGCCTAAGAGGTTCGGCCAGCTTCGCCTTCTTGCCTGGGTCGAGAACCTCCGGATCCTCCTCAAATACCTTGACCTCTTTGAGACCGAACTCACCAGATAGGAACCAAGTGTTGTTCCTGAGAATGCTGGGCTCGTCCACCGCATTCAAGCGTGATAGCAGGTCCGCGACGGTTCCCTCCTTGGTTTTGTCTACCACCTTCGCCAGCATCTTCTGTATGACAGGGATCTCTTTACCGAGTCCCTGTGCACGTAGTTCTGCTGTGATTGAGCCGAGTATTTGCTGTGCCGTCTCTCCGCGAGCTAGTCGCTCCAGACAAGACACGAACGTCTTCCGTTTCCAGCTCGAGGCCACATAGAGGTAGGCCTTGGTCGGTCGAATTGGGAGCACTTTCAGGACATTCTGTAGGTCTTCGATTAAGCCGGTCAGATACTCTTCCTCCGCCTCGGCCGGCTTGTCCTCTGGGAACTCGTTGAGTGCTGGCCATGGCGAATCAACCACGAGATCATTCATTCCCAATGCCTGCCACATTTCCTCGGCCGTGTGCGGAGCGAAGGGAGCGATCAACTCGGCCCAACAAGCCAGAACTCTCGAGAGAGTGCCTTTGCTGGGAGATCGTTGCCGCCTCATGTACCACCTGATATCCGATCGCATCCCGTAGAAGGCCTCAACCGCGGCTCTCCGCAACTGATGCGCCTCTAGGAAGGCCGAGGTACTCTTCACTCTCTTGCCCACATTCGAGAGTAGCCATCTCTCGATGGTCGAATCCTCTGTTGGACCGGACCGTAATCTCCTGTGATCTTCCTGGACATCGAATAGTGAGTTTAGCAGTTGAATGCACGCTATCGCATTCTCCTTCTTCCAGTCCGGGTCATCAAGGTCGTCAGCGGCCAAAAGCCCTGTCAGCCTAGTCGCGTCCGCGCCGTACTCTTCGATCGCCTTTGAGAGGGAGACGAAGATTCCTTTGGATTTGTGCATGGCCTCCCCCTCGATTCTCATGAACCCATTCACCGTGATGCCCTCTGGCCAATACCTCTCCGGGAAGACGGCAGTGTGGTGAAAGATGAAGAAAGAAAGATGGTTCGCGACCAGATCCTTTCCAGATCCTCGCAAATCCACCGGGTACCAGTATTCGAAGTCCCTCTTAACCTCACGTAGTGTTTCCACCGGGACTTTAGTTGAGGTCGAGACTACAGCTTCTTCACCCTTCCCGAGCATGACATAGTCGAAAAACTCAGGTAAGAGATTCTCCGCAGCAAGTCGCCCGGAGTTGACAAACTTCGCGACGATGTAGTAAGCCATGTAGATAGTCGAGTCGCTTAGCGTTTCGACCATGTAGTCTGGATCCCAAGGTAGTCTCGTGCCGAGGCCCGAAGTTCGAACAAAGGCCCAGTCATCATACCAATCGATAAACCACTCCAAGTTCTTCCTGACCTCCTCTGGATGAATCGACATGTGTGTTAGAGCGCGTTTTGCTTTCTCCTTCCACCGAGGGTCAGAGTATGCTAGGAGGTACTGATCTGTCAGTATCTTGACATAACACCTTGTCCCACACCGACATATCACGGGGGACGGTAACTCCAGCATCTCGTCGCCTCGCCCGAGATCCTTCAGAAGCTGCGCGGCCTGTTCCTTGGCTTGCCTGACTGGTAGCCCCGACAGGGGACCCGTGTTCTGTAGGGTGACGCCGTGGAGGAACTCTTCTCGGTACACCTCGGCAGTGGCCTGTTCAAGCTTCCTGTCCTGCTGATCTGCTATTTCCATCCGCTTCACGACCACCTCAGAGGGGTTCGTGCCGTATCGTTTGGTCGTAATGATTGAAATTGACTGGATCTTGGTGATGTCGTCCGTGCTCAGGCCGTAACGCTTCGCTACCTGAGACGCGACCTTTTTCAGATCCTCAAGTGCTACGTGATCATAGGGAGCGTGTGCAGGGACACTGTATACAACCCCAGTCCCAAGCTTGGGATCAACAAAGCCAGCGGGGAGTACAAGCACCCCTCTGTTTGCGAGGGGCGCATCTGCAGTCTTTCCGATCAGGACTTCTCCCCTGAATGAACTCAATATCGTAACTTTTCTTCCCAGTTCGGAGAGCTTCCTCGCCGCGTCCTCGCTCACCACCCACTTCTCCCCGTCTACCTCAGCCGACACGTAGGTGGCATCGGGATTCAACCACACGTTCGTCACACCAAAGACTGTCTCCGGCCTGAAAGTCGCAGCCACTAGGTGGCCGTAGTCCTTGACCTCGAACTTGATCAAACTGAACGTGGTCGGGAAAACACCTTCACCTTCTAGCCTGTCGTGATCTCCGGTAGCGCTCTTGTCCTTCGGGCACCAGACGACCGGATGCTTACCGCGTTTGATGTATCCGTTGTCCCTGAGCCTAAGGTACTGCCACTCCACGTACTTGCTGAAGCACTTGTCATCGCTCGAAGTGTGAAACTCTCTCCGCCAGTCTATCCCGGCCCCCAGCTGTTTGACCGCTTCCTTGTTGCGCTGCGTGTAGTAGCGAGCCATGATCAGAGGATCCTTGAAAGTCTTCACCACCTCTTCGGGAACTCCGTCCATATCCCTCAGTATGCGGATCGTGAACTCATCTCCCTGACGTATCCTCTCGGATATGCCTGCTATGGTTACGCCGGTCCAGTGCCAAGCGAACGGGAACAGTACGTTGTACCCCTTCGCCCTGAAATATCGGGCCAAGACGTCCAATCTAGTCAGCGTATAGGCTGTGCCGACGTGGACGGGACCGCTCATGTAGGGGAAGGGGAACGTCACAAAGTACTTCGGTTTGGAAGGATCTGTGTCCGCTTCGTATGCCCTAGCCTTTTCCCACTGATCCTGCCATTTTCGATCCTGCACTCTTGGCGTCCTGGAATTCATGATTCCTTGGGTTGGCTTTGTGGCGTGAGTAATAAGCGTAAGACCCCCTCTTTCAGTCTGTTTATTTCAGTGCCGCGAGACACACCGCCCTTTCCGAACTTGTCGCGCCCCCCGCCTCCCCCTCTGAAGGTCTTTCCTATGGATTTCGCCACCTCTCCAGCAGCCAATCCCGAGTTTGGTTTCGCTCTCTCGCCGTATATCAGAACAAACTCTGGAAACTCGCCGGCCGAAGACACCATAATCGAAATCACGTCCGGCTTGGAGGAGAGCAGCTCCCTCGAGATGGCGATGAGATCATTCACAGGGCGAGATCTGTCCTCGTAGAAGCTCACCTTCATCCCCCCGACGGTCTCTATTGACCCCTCAAGCTTCTCCGCCAGCTGTCTTGCCTCCGACTGCTTTACGAGCTCTAGCTCCTTCCTTGCGGTCTGGAGATCCTCCAGCATCCGTCTCGTCGTCTCCACAACCTGTGTCCGATCAGTTCTCATGAGTTCGGCGATCTGCTTTGTCGAATTCTCCTCCTCCTGGAATCTGTTGAGCGACGACAGACCCGTGGTGAACGAAAGCCGCACCACTCCATCTTGGATCTTGTCGACCTTCACGACCTTGATCATGCCAATCTGGCCCGTGTTGTTCACGTGGAGTCCACCACAGGCCTCCACTTCATACCCCTCAACGGACACTATGCGCAGCGTCTTTGATGGAACAACTCCCCCCTGATAGATCCTGAAACCGTACTTGCCTTCCGCCTCTGTCCTACCGAGGAATTCAATCTTGACAGGGACGGCCTTCATGACCAACCTGTTCGCCAGTTCCTCTATCTTCCCGATCTCCTCGTCCGTCAGGGCGTCGTAGTGGGTCACATCCAACCGCGACTCTTGGACCCCTTTCTGAGCACCGTGTTGCCACAGGTGACTACCGAGCGTCATCCTAGCGGCCCAGTTCACGATGTGGGTGCCGGTGTGCGCCCTTCTCAGGGCCATCCTTCTATCCTCGTCAACCTCGAGTGTCACTTTTGTGCCCACTCTCGGCAACGAACCTACGACCTTGTGAACGATTATCCCGTTCTGACTCTCCACTGCTATTACCTTAATCTCCGTCGCACCGTATCTGACCTTGCCGGAGTCAGAGGGTTGTCCACCGCCCTCCGGGTAGAATATCGTCTTGTCAAATACAACCCCGTCCGGCTTGATGGTCGCCAGCACGACACCCTCCGACTTCAGTAGCTCAGGATCCTCGTAGTATATCTTCTGGGTCTGAGGGAGCTTCTCTAGGCCTGGGACCGTGACTTCCGGGCGGGCGGGAGCCTGCAGCTGCTTCGTGTGCCGAGCAGCCACTAGGCTGTAAAAGTCGGGCGGGGCGGATACCTTCGCCCCAGTCGTTTCTAGTATGTCTGACACCTCCTCGGGAGTGATGCCCTGAGAGTCATAGAGCTGGATCAGGCGGTCGGATTGGAAGGCCGTCGAACCCTCCTCGCGCTGAGTTTTCTTAATCAGTTCTACTGAGCGCTCATAGTTTCTCGTATACTTCTGTAATTCAACAGACGCCACCTTCAGGATCTCTGACTTCTGCTCGCCTAAGTGTGGGAACTGAGCAGACCAATAGTCAACCTGCATAGAAACGACCTCAGGGAGTAAGTCAAGCAAGCCCAGTGATCTCATCGTCCTTGCGGACCGTCTGAAGAGAAGGCGCGCCAAATAGCCCACGCCAACATTGGACGGAACAACACCTTCGGACAGAATGAAGATGAGGCTCTTGGTGTGATCTGCTATCCTGAAGATCCGCTCAAGTGGACCGATTCTGTCCTCCAGTGCCTTAGGCGTGAGCCCCAGCTTCGACGAGACAACCGACCTGAGGGACGGGAGATCGGCGTGGTTGCTGCCTATTCCTGACAGAGCCTCGACATATCTGCGGTCGAACGTCTCGTCTATGTCAACATGCGCCTCCTTCGACAGGAAGCGCACGACCTTGGGGTGCACAACGAACATCGGACTCGGAGATCCCGAAACCACCCAAAGCATGCGCTCGATTCCGTATCCGGTATCCACGGTTCGTATCGGAGACTCCGACAACTTACCCTCTTCGGATGTCTTGAACCGCATGAACACTAGAGTGGCTACCTCCAGCCCGCCAGTCATCACCTCAAAGCAAGGACCTGCGTTCCCACCCCCGAACCACGCCGACTCCTTGTAAATCACATCTTCGCCCGGTATCCCCATTGCCTTGCTGAAGAACTCGTGACACAAGCTAATGGTCTCTTCCTTCCAGTACACTTCCTTCTCCTCGGAGTTGAACGCGTGATGCCCCCCCATCTCGAATATGCTCATGTGTCTTCCGAAGGTGAGTCCGACATTGTCAAGATCGACGAGACGGATGCACGGTTGAGAGACCACCAAAGGATTCGCCGGAGGAGGTATCATTCCGTCCGTCACGTAAGGCTGGAAGTCAACTATGCTCGCGTCGGTTAGGTACAGGTCGTTCCTCCACCTAGATACCACAGGGTAAGGAGACACGACAGTGTGACCCTTGTGTTTGAAGAACGAGAGAAACCTATCGCGGGACTCATTCAGATCGCTCGTCTTTTTCCCCGTAGGCTTGCCGATGAAGGAGTAGGGGACCAGCGGGCTTTCGCCACATTGTCCTTTGAAATCCTGGTGGACCCAATAGAAATCCCCGTCGACCTCGCTCTTCTTTCTCATATATCCCAGCGATTTGAAGACCTTGAGCGAGTACTCCTCGGGAGGGAAGGACTGCATTCAAGAAGGAGCGGGCGCTTGTCTTTAAAACGATTATGTCACCAGCATAGATCATCACCGAGAAAAAGCAAATAAAGGACAAGGGACACCGGAGGAAGGAGGCCTGGTAGCTCAGCCTGTCGGGTGGGCTAAGGAGAGCGTTCGACGTTTAGGACGAAGCTGAAGACCGAATTGTCGCAGGTTCAAATCCTGCCCAGGCCACCACGCTGACTCCACACTGGTTGTTATGCACACGACCAAGCGATGTGAACTGGAACCACAATCCGAGAGAGGGGGTGAAGGTTAAATAAAATGCCAGAGCAACACAAAGGTCGTGCGGCAGTAATCTAGCCTGGTCTAGGATCCGACCCTGCCAAACCTGATGGTGCGGTACGGTCGTCACGGGGGTTCAAAATAGCTGGGCTATGAAAATCCCCCCTGCCGCACCTATCATGGCTACGTATCACTAAGGCTTAGGGATAACATGCAGAGAGATCTCCTCAGGAGTCTCGTCTATATCATCGATTTCTACCTCTTCCACTGCTTGAACTTCACATCCCTTGACCTCGCCCAGACTCTTCGCGAAGGTGAGCGCCCGATCTTCCAGATCAAGTAGGAACGCACCCCAGGTGTCTAGGATGATTGCCGAGCCACGGCGGGACAGGATGAGGAACTTTATCGTTATGTCATACTCTACCACTAGCTCTTTCCCGCCAGACACCTTCTCTTTCACGTTAGGGTCGAGCTGTCTGAACACCATTTGTTGAATCGTCTGATCCAATGCTTTGACCCTAGTCTTGAGTTCGGACGGAGGACAGGAAGCCTTGATTGAATCAAAGGGAGCGACCTCGGCATGAGAGTATAGTTGAAGCTGTATTTCTTTCACCGAACCTAGGGATTTTGCGAATAATGTTCTAACAGCCCCTGCGACCTCCTTGGGTTCGTTACACAATGCGCAGACGGTATACGCGTAGATCTCGTCTGTATTGAATCCAGTAAGACATATGCTGCCCCTTGATATCTGGCGACTCCAAAGTCTGTCCGCTGCAACGCGGGCTCTCTTTGGAGCTTCACCAACGGGTCCATCTTCTTGCCAAGCATTATACCTGATCATTCTTTTCTGTGAAACCTCTTCCAACGATCCTCAAAGAATCGGTCAATGGCTTCTTGGTGGGATCTCTTATAACTCCCAATCTCTGCGACGAAACGTATCTGGTGCTCGTTCTTGTTGATGCACAACTCGTACTTTCCACGTTTCGGATCTAGCTCCTTCTCGCGGGGGTATATTCTGCTCTCGATCCCGAAGTATCCATCCAGTAGTTGAGCAATCTCTTCTAGACCCTCTCGGTATTTCGAGCAGAAGCGAACGGAAAGACCGCCGAAGTTCGGATAGTACCCTATCGAGCCGTCTCCACTCATGAACCCTTTGAGCCATGCGCGTGCAGCCTCCTTGTCCATATATCTGCTGGGCACCTCCCAGTAGTCGCTCCCGTGTTTGTTGATGTACTTCATTGCGTCGGCTGCGGCCTCCTTAGAACTCGTGATCATCTCGAAGAAGTGCTCCTTGTCCTTGTGCCTATACTCTCCAGGAGTTAGGTCATAGGCCGTTTCCATACTTTCTCTGAATAATCCCCGCAACTCGTCCGATTTGCTCCCGAATCTCAACTGGTAGCAGGGTCTTTCCTGCGTGTATCGGATATTTCCGTCACTCGCTATGAAACTCAGCAGTAAGGTTTTCTCTGGACTGAGTATCTCTCTGATACCACCCTCACTTATCTCCAGTAACATTCCTTTGTCAAGCTCCAAAAGAGCTCGATCCTCTTTGAGTGAGATATACCCAGGGTAGACTCCTAGTATCTCTCCATCCGCCCTGATCTCAATTCCTTCCTCTCCCGCTCGCAGTTCATAGGGGCCATATGATGCAAAGGGCCTGTCCGTCCCTCCACACCGTTCTTTCTCCTTCGTCCATTCAGATGATCCTTGGTCGAACCGCTGATCGACCTGATCCTCGTGTTTTCCTCCTCCCATCAGGTAGCTTCCCCCTCGAACCGGACCTTCTGCTGTAACAAGTTGTGAAGCGAAAGCCTGCGGACATCGTGCAAGAGGTCATATGGCCTAGCTCCCTTGCAGGCAGGGCAATCACAAGGGACATACTCAATGTCCGGGTACAGGACGGACCGCGTCTTCTCGCCGACGAAGATGAACCTCCGCTTCGCATGAATGTACCATGATAGGGTTGCGTACTTCGCTTCCTTCAGACGCCTGATCCGGTGTGAGAGACCGTAGACCAGCAACTCTGGGTCCGCCCCAGCCTTCCTGAGGGTGTACACAGTGGTCGTAAGATACCCGTCCAACAGGTCCAGCCTGGCGAGTTCCCTGACGGGGAGGGCGAACGAAGTATACCCGAGTTGGAGCTGCCTCTCGATGCACCACTGAGTCTGTTTAGAAATCGCGCCCTTGATGACGCCTAGGACGGGAACCCCAATGTCATGAAGCTCGGCTGCATACCTTACAAGGCGGATAGTCTGCGACCAAGACAGATAGAAAGGGTCATCGACGTAGGTATGATTGTCCGAGACCATGGCGACATCTGGCCTGAGGTGACCCACCAGTCTGACATAGTCGACCGGCTTCAGTTTGTCGATGATCTCGTCGGGCATTATGGTAGAGAGTGCGATCTTTCCGTCGTACCCGAGGTAGTCGTGCAGGCCGACCTTCGAGATTTTATCTAGGAGCCCTTTGGTCGTGAGGATTTCTCCCAACCTGACAAATATCGTTGGGAAGGAAAAGGTGTCCCAGAACCAAGATCTACGATCAGTGACGCTGATGATCGGCGTGAATGTCGGGAGGTCTGCCCTCTTTACCTGATGCGCGTTGGTTTCGGGGATCTGCTCCGGCGTTGGCCTCTGCTTTCCTCCGATCGGGCAATAGTCTCTCAGCCTGCAGAACGCGTTTGGATAGGTTATTCCCGTGTAGGACGTTCCCCTTATGCAGCGATCAATCAGGCAGATCCTCGTAATACAGCCAGGGCAGAGAACCCGATAGTATGGGCAAGCGTGACAGCTCGCACCGCATTTGCCCTTCTTCTCTGATTCCAACCAAGATGACATTGCTCTTGAGATAAAAAGGGCACATATCCCCGTGGTGGAGGCTAACAGTACCTAGGGGTGCGACTGGCTGCCCTCGAAATCTCCTACCTACTGGATCCAAGGCGGGTTGAGCCGAGAGGATGTCCTGCCTGCAACTTGAGCGTGGTTGGACTGGTTGAGCTCCCCGAAAGAGTTATTCATATAGTCTGCAGTAATTTATGAGAAATGAAGGCCGCCGACGTCAGGTCGATTATGTCGTCGCCCGTCGTCACCGTCCTTTTCAACGAGCCCGTGAAAGTCGCCGTCAGCAAGATGATCGAGCACCAAGTTGGGGCAGTAGTGGTCATGAGTGGGGGGCTTCCCGTTGGCATGATAACCGAAAGAGACTTGCTCAAGATCATCGCCGAGGGCCGGGACCCGAACAAGATACTGACCTCCGAGGTCATGAGCAAACCATTGGTTACAGTAGGTCCCGATGCCCCCGTCACTCAAGTGATTGCATTGATGAAGGAGAAAGCCATTCGGAGGATCCCGATCGTGAAGGAGAACAAGCTAATCGGCATAGTGACTGAAAAAGAGATAATCCGGAACCTGCTGTAAGCCCACTTTTCACATTCTTTCTACTCGTCGACCTGGCCAGCCAAGGAGCGTCTTACTCAGTCAGGTCAGTGGCACCAGGTCACATCCGGCTACAGGAAGGACATTGCAGCGAACGCGACGAAAGGTACCGTGAAATTGTCGAAGGGTTGCAGCGGACCGACGGTCAGCAGCTCCACCACCGTGCCAACAAGAGACCCGACCAACGCCGTCGTTAGGATGCGACTAAGTGGAACCGCAACATAAAGCGTCGACGATATGAGCAAAGCAAGCGATGCACCCAAGAAGCCAGCAAGAAACATCAACATTGAACCCTCGATCGATTTCTGCGAGAAGGAGTACTTGTGCCTGTTCTTGATGAATGGTGCGAACATCGACGCGGCACCATCCCCCCACGCCATTATCATGACTGACGTCATTATCAGGTCTCTTCTGCTCCATCCGACCAAGATCAGAACCCCTATGGAGATTATGTAGTACAGGGGGCCATAGGCATGCGCTCCGGTGTGTTCTCTCTCATCAACCATGGCCGTAGAGATGAACGACTTCTTGGCGAACGCCAGAGCCAAACCCACCACCAATCCCAAGCCCACCGGGATCATGAACGGGTAGTACCACTCCGAGGTCAGAGGCAGCACCAGCACCGAGGCACCTGCGAAGAGGTGTATGATGTGTCTCGTGAACGTCGACTTGAGCGAGAGCTTTCGCCTAGCGATCTCAGCTACTATGAGGAGTGCGAGCACGTAAACGTAGACAGCCAGCACGATACCGATCGCGTTGAAGTCAAGATCCATCGGATGATGCCCTTTCTGATAACCGCATAAAAGCCTTGCAATTGTGGCCGCCAGCGATGATGACAGCTGTCTTCGTGTTACAAAGCTTTTAGAGGGGCCGCTTTACGGGAGCTCGTGCGATTTGGGGGCTCCATTGACAAGATTGCTCTCTTAGGGGGAACTGGCAAACTGGGCAGGGGCTTGGCCCTGAGATGGTGCTCCAAGAGGCAGGTCATAATCGGCTCAAGATTCAGACCCAAGGCGGAAGCAGCCACTGAAGAGGTTCGCCAGCTGGTCCGGGAGAAGCGATATGCTGACAACATACGAGGCATGCTGAACAGAGAGGCCGCCAAGGAGGCGGATCTTGTAATCTTCTGTGTGGGGCTCGGTCCCGCGCTGAGACTCGCAACCCGCATACGAGGAGCCCTGAAGGACAAGCTGGTGTTGTCCCCGATAGTGTCTATGGGTCACAGAGGGAACCTCCGCACCCCAAAGCTGAACCCCCCGAACAGCGCGGCTGTCAAACTGGCGAAGGCTCTTGGTCAGAGATCCAATGTTGTGTCCGGCCTCCACACGATACCCGCCTTCATGCTCTATTCTCCCGATCCGCTTCACGACTACTCCGTAGTGATTTACGGGGAACAGCCGGCCAAGGGAATCGTCATGCGTTTGGTGAACGAAATAGATGGCCTCCACTCGCTGGACGGTGGACCGCTGGAGATGTCATTCCTCTCCGAGTACGCCACCCCCCTTCTCCTGAACCTGAAGAAGCTCAACGAAAGTCGTGTCCATTCCGTTAGATACTACTGACACACAGGGGGAGGCAAACATAGGCAGGGCATTGTCCTTGCTTAATTAGCCGCCGGGAAATCACATTCTGGAATGGGCAGGACCATAAGGTGGGAGAAAGGAACAGTCGTCACTGTTGACCAAACGCGGCTCCCTCACCGCCTCAAAATCATCAGGTTACGAACCATGCCGCAGGTTCTAGAGGCAATAAAGGAAATGAGGATCAGAGGTGCCCCCATAATCGGAGTCGCATCCGCATACGCACTGGCTCTCGAAGCCTACAGAAACAGGCACATTCCAAGGGAGCAACTGATGCGACGGCTCAGGAAGGCCGGCGATTTGCTTCGGTCGAGCAGACCCACGGGTAGGGACATGCACAGAGCCGTTGAAAGGATCCTCTCCAAAGTTGCAGCTACGAGGGGGGATGTTT
>Ga0315296_10003853_pt1 | contig 12448 bp, 10 predicted proteins | sample YL17G14_18_MG_FD_203921 | JGI IMG/M metagenome (GOLD analysis project Ga0315296, IMG submission 203921) | Sediment microbial communities from Yellowstone Lake, YNP, Wyoming, USA - YL17G14_18 | ecosystem: Environmental > Aquatic > Freshwater > Lake > Sediment | place: USA: Wyoming | collected... | reverse complement strand
CGCCCTCCTTTGCGGAGGTACTCCAAAGTATCGACAATAAAGAAGAGATTCATACTTCGGATAACCTTTTCGGTAGCAGCCCTGATTTGGGACAGAGACTGCCCTTCATCGGCGGCGCGTGCCGCAGCAAGAACGACCATCCCCAGACCCATAGAAGTGGAAAGGGAGTCGACTACTTCAATCTGAGCTTGGGGCAGCTCGCCCTTGGCAGTCAAGGCCGTACTGACGGTTGCGCTCAGCTTGCTCGAGATGTGGATGGAAAGGATGGGCACCCCCTCGCGGGTAACCTCGCCATATACTTGCAGAAAATCGCCAACAGAGGGCTGGGATGTGGTGAGAAGTGTGCTAGCCTCCATAAGCTTACTATAGAATTCCTCGTTGCTGATGTCCACCCCTTCGGCATAGGCCTCGGCCCCGAAAACGACTTTGAGCGGAACGACCCGAATACCGTATCTTGCAATGAGCTCTGGCGGGAGGTATGCAGTGCTGTCAGTAATGATCTTGACTTCAGCCATTCCTTTTGCCTTGGGCAGAACATTTGGTTACCGATCAACAAGTAAGAATGTCCGGCGCAAAGAACATGCCCGGAAGCCGCCTTAATACATAGTTGGCTGCTTGAGCTTTAACTCAAGCAGCCAACCTCTGGACAATCCCAAACTTTACTTCTAAGGTTATCTTGCGGCATATACACTCACCTGTCCGCAACACAACCTTAAGTTTAGCCCTGGGGTAAGGATAAAAACTGGCTCCCCTCAGATATCAGCCTAGTTTTATTTCGACCTTGCCTATCTTGTCACCCTTAAACGTGCAAAGCATGGTCAAGCGCCCGAAAGGTGAGCTGGCAGTCGTCTTAACTATATCGCCTTCCTCTGTTGGTTGGCTCCAAGTTATCTTGGGCCCTGCGGGCATCCTTTGCCAGCCAGCCTTAACAGCTGCTTTCCCCGTCGTGGTGCCTGCCATCGGTGCGACGACACTGATGTCGTCGGTCACGAGTTTGATAGCACCATCATAGTCCTTCTTCTCCTGGAGCTCCATAAACTTCTTGACAGTATCAGTACGGGCTGACATATTCCTTTCCTCCTTTTTGTCTATTGAGGGCTTCCTGCTATCAGGTTTCTTGAAGCCCTCATAATCGAGCCGCAAAAACATTACCACATTCTGCCACCCCTGTCAATAGCGAAGGTCTTAGGGTTACGCTCAAAAGTTGGTGGTTTTTCAACCTGCATGTCGTATGGGAAAGTGGGCAAGAGAGGCTCGAGATTTAAAGCCCCGCTCCCTGCTGAGCCTGCCTGGCTCAATGCCGCATAGTACGTTGGTTGATAGTGGTGAACATGTTCTTCCACTCTATCCATAATCACCAATACCAATATGGCCAGAAGCAGAAGCAAAGCCAGCAACAACAACACAAATAAGACCGTTCTCATTTTTGGTCTGCAAGACCCCCAGCTCGGTCACTGCCTTACGCATATAATGCTACACAAATCTTCTTCATTGTCAATACTTGGTTAGCCTAAGACCTCGGTGAAAAACTCAGCTAGTAGGTCTGGGAGCCACGATCAGCTCTCATCTATTGCATCCCTCAGCTGCCGGATGAAGGATGCTGCTGCCTGCGTTGGATGAGCACTTTCCTCCACGATCTCCAGGATTCGGCTCCCTAGGATCACCCCATCGGCGAGCTTTGCTACCCGGCGAGCCTGTTCTGGGGTTGAGATTCCAAAGCCAACACAGATGGGTTTAGAGGTTTTACGCCTCAACTTGGCTATGAGGCTCTCGAGCTCCGCAGGCAAGCCCTCTCTGGCACCGGTAACACCCCTAACGGACACCAGATAGATAAACCCACGGGATTTAGCGGCTATGAGGCTAAGCCGTTCGTCTGTGGTGGTGGGAGCAACTAGGTAAATGAGGTCAAGTCGATGTCTCCGGGTCAGCCTTTCCAGCTCCGACCCCTCTTCCGGCGTCAGGTCAGGGATAATGAGTCCATCGACGCCAACATCAGCGCAGGCGTGGCAAAACGAAGAGGGCCCGTAACGAAGCACAGGGTTGTAGTAGGTCATGAAAATAAGCGGCGCGTCAACCCTTTGACGGAGCTGGTGCCCAACATCCAGGCATGACTTGGGGGTGATTCCCTGCTGAAGTGCCCGGTGGCTTGCCCGCTGAATAGTTGTTCCATCAGCCAGGGGATCGGAGAAGGGGATGCCCAGCTCCACCATATCGCAGCCGCTGTTAACCAGGGCGGGCACTAATTCCAATGTAGCCTCGATGCTGGGGTAGCCCACAGTGAGGTAGGCGATTAATGCCTTATGTCCAGGCCGGGCAAATATAGACTCAATGCGCGTCATAGTTGAATTCCGGTTTTCCGGGCTACGATATCAAGGTCTTTATCTCCACGCCCGCTTAGGTTGACCAGAATGATTTGCTCCTTGGGTAATTGGCAGGCGAGTTCGGCAGCATAGTAGATAGCATGGGCGGGCTCCAGTGCGGGTATGATCCCCTCTGTTTCACACAACAAACGGAACCCTTTAAGCGCTTGCTCATCGCTGACAGCGACGTAGCTTGCTCGCCCGCTCTCCTTGTAGTAGCTGTGCTCAGGTCCCACCCCAGGGTAGTCAAGCCCGGCCGAGATGCTATGAGTGGGCTGAATCTGCCCAACCTCATCCTGGAGGATGTAAGATTTCGTGCCGTGAAGCACACCGATGCTTCCTGCCACCAGGCTGGCGGCGTGCTTCCCGGTATCAAGTCCCAGCCCACCGGCTTCAACCCCGATAAACTTTACCTCAGTGTCAACCAAGGGATGAAAGAGGCCCAGGGCATTGCTGCCCCCGCCCACGCAGGCTATAGCATAATCGGGGAGGCGACCAGCGGCCTCTAGAATTTGCCTTCGGGCTTCCTTTCCTATAACCGACTGGAAATCGCGCACCATCATCGGGTAGGGGTGGGGGCCAACGACGCTGCCCAGGAGGTAGTGAGTGGATTCCACGTTAGTTACCCAGTCTCGTATAGCCTCATTGATAGCGTCCTTGAGCGTCTGACTGCCGCTGGATACCGGTCGCACCTCGGCACCCAAAAGCTTCATGCGGAAGACATTCGAGGATTGACGACGAATATCCTCTTCGCCCATGTAGACAACGCACTCAAGCCCCAGCATGGCGCAAACAGTGGCTGCGGCCACACCATGCTGACCAGCACCGGTCTCAGCCACAATTCGCCTCTTTCCCATGCGCTCCGCCAGCAGCCCCTGCCCCAGGGTGTTGTTGATCTTATGAGCGCCGGTGTGAGCTAGGTCTTCCCTCTTGAGAAATATCCTTGCTCCACCGCAGTGTTCGGTGAGCCTGGCGGCATAATAGAGGGGAGTCGGCCTGCCGGCATAATTCCTAAGAAGCTCATCAAGGCGTTTCTGGAAATCGGCATCCCGCTGCGCTTCTCGATAGGCTTTCTCTAGGGCGTCCAGGGCAGCCATCAGGGTTTCAGGCACATACCTGCCCCCGAATTGCCCAAAGCGACCATGGGCATCTGGTAGATGGTAGGCCGATACTCGTTGCTTATTTGACCTCTTCATCTGCTCTCCTCACCGCTTCGATAAAAGCCTTAATCTTGGAGATGTCTTTCACGCCACCGGTTTCAACGCCGCTGGAAACATCCACCCCCCAGGGCCTTAGCATCCTTATTGCCTGACTCACATTCTCCGCTGAGAGCCCCCCGGCAAGGATCATGGGAAATCTTTGCGATACCTCCCTCACCAACCCCCAGTCGAAGGTTTGCCCGGTGCCACCGTAGCTACCTTCCACATGAGAATCTAAGAGATAGATTAAATTTCCCCCTAGCAATTCGTAGCCATGGCTCAAGTTGGCTATTAGCTCTCCTGCGTTTACTGCCCGTGACACGCGAATCGCCTTAATCAATGGTCTTTCCATGTCCCTCAAATACTCCCACGGCTCATCGCCACTCAGTTGAACCCAATCCAGCCCACAGCGATCGGCAACCAAATTAACCTCAGGGGCAGCGGTGTTGACGAAGACGCCGACTACTAGCGGGGGCTTCTCTAAATCCTTCACCGCTAGGGCTATCTCCTGCGCCCGCTCCAGTGTCACCTGGCGCCGGCTGGGGGCGAAGACCAATCCTAAGAAGTCGACACCGGCCTCTGCTGCGGCTAAGGCATGGGCAATTTCAGTGATGCCGCATATCTTGATCCTGGTCATACAAACTCCCTCATCTTGGCGGCTACATCATCGGCAGTGACAAGGGCCTCACCGACGAGTATGGCATCCACCCCCCATCCCCGCAGCATCTGGACATCGGCGCGGTTCCTTATTCCGCTTTCGCTGACCACAATCCTGTCCGGTGGCACCAAGGGGCGAAGCCGCTTGGTGATGGTGAGGTCAACAGAAAATGTGCCCAGGTTTCGGTTATTGATGCCTATGATTTTCGCCTCGCCTGAGATTGCCCTCTCCAGCTCAGCCTCATTATGAACCTCAACTAGGCACTGCAGGCCAAGATTGTGGCTCAGCCCAAGCAGTTCCTGTAGCTGATCATTGCTCAAAATAGCCACTATCAGAAGGAGGGCATCGGCACCAAAAGCACGAGACTCATAAACTTGATATGGATCGAAGATAAAGTCCTTTCGCAGCACCGGGATTCCCCGCTGGTTGAGCATCCCTTTAATCGCTGCCAGATGCTCCAGGCTGCCCTGAAAATACCTGCCCTCGGTCAACACCGATATCGCAGCCGCCCCATTATCGGCATAGGTCTGGGCCAGCCGGAGTGCATCGAAGTCCAGGCAAAGCAAACCTCTTGATGGCGATGCCTTTTTGACCTCGGCGATAAGCTGGATGCCCTCGCCCCGAAGCGCTGAGGCAAAATCCAGTGTTTTCGAGCTAAGGGGCTTTAGCCTAGAGAGAGGCATGGTCTGCTTTCGCTTAGTTAGCTTCTCTTTCTTGGCCTTTACTATCTCGTCCAGGATCATATTCTTCCCCTCAAACACTTCGGCTGATTCTGATCAGCCCTTCCAGCTTTTCCAATGCCTTTCCGCTGCCTACGGCTTCCGTGGCGACTTGGACGCCCTGTTTGAGGTTTTGTGCTCTATCGCCTGCCACCAGGGCGGCGGCGGAGTTCAGGAGCACTATATCGCGCCGTGGCCCGCGAGCGCCGGCTAGAACATCTCGAAGGTAGTCGGCATTTTCCTCAGCGGAACCTCCCCTAAGGCTCTCCCGGGCTGCCCGGCGAAAGCCAAGCTCCTCAGGGGTTAGAGAGTAGCTTTTGATGATGCCTTCCTTGAGTTCCCAGACAGTGGTTCGTCCGCCTAGGGTGATCTCATCCAGGCCATCCTCTCCATGCACTACCAGGGCATGATGACAACCTAGCAGCTCTAGAACTTGGGCCATCTTCATCGTCAGCGAGCCTTCGGCCACGCCCAACACCTGGGCCTTGGCCCCGGCTGGGTTGGTCAGCGGGCCCAGGATGTTGAAAACGGTGCGAATCCCGATCTCCCGCCGAGGGGCAGAGGCATACTTCATCGCCGGATGAAAGTTGGGGGCAAACATGAAGCCAATTCCCACCTCCTCCAGGCATTTCTGCACCTGCTCGGCGCCGAGATCGATCCTGACACCCAGAGCCTCCATCACATCGGCGCTGCCGCAGACACTGCTCATGCTTCGGTTGCCGTGTTTTGCTACCTTGAGCCCAGCACCGGCGACAACGAAGGCGGCGGTGGTGGAGATATTGAAGGAATGCGAGCCATCGCCACCAGTGCCACAGGTATCGACCACCGGCTCAGAAACAACCACTGGGATCGCCCTCTCCCGCATCACCCTTGCCATCCCGGCGATCTCCTCCACCGTCTCCCCCTTAAGCCTGAGGGCGGTAACAAAAGCGCCAAACTGGGCTGGCGTCGCTTCCCCAGCCATGATCTCCTCCATAACGACTGCCGCCTGCTCCATGGTGAGCGACCGCCCTGAGACCAGGATGTCAATAGCTTCTTTGATCATCGCCTTGATCATCGCCTTGCCCCCTAGCGCTCCATTTATGTAACTGGCGCTGTAGTCCGAAAAAGGAAATTACTCAGTATATCCTTGCCCACTTTGGTCATGATCGATTCGGGATGGAACTGAACCCCCTCCACTGGATATTGGCGATGCCGCAGCCCCATTATTATACCGCTTTCCGTCCAGGCGGTCGTCTCCAGGCAATCGGGGAGGCCCTGAGGCAGCACTGCCAGGGAGTGATAGCGAATGGCAGGGAAGGGATTGGGCAGCCCGTTGAGCACGCCCTTACCGTTGTGGTAGATAAGGGATGACTTGCCATGCATGATTTCGCCCGCCCTATCCACCGCAGCGCCGTAGCTGTAACCGATGCACTGATGCCCGAGACAAACGCCCAGAATGGGGATTTTAGCCCCGAAGTGGTGGATGACCTGGTTGCAGATGCCCGCCCGGTCAGGGGTACCGGGACCGGGGGAGATCACGATGCGCTGGGGCGACATCTCCTCAATCTCAGCGATGGTTATCTTATCGTTGCGCACCACCCGCACCTCCTCGCCCAGTTCACTGAGGTACTGGAAGAGGTTGTAGGTAAAACTGTCGTAATTATCTATGAGCAAAAGCATACTATGAACCCTCCGCCTGCTCGATGGCTTTGAGCAGGGCTTGGGCTTTGTTCAGGCTCTCCTGATACTCTCGCTCAGGCACGCTATCGGCAACAATGCCTCCGCCGGCCTGAACATAGGCGGTATCTTCGGTCATCACAATAGTTCTGATGGTTATCGCGGTATCAAGGTTGCCGGAAAAGCTGAAATAGCCCACCGCTCCGGCATAAGGCCCCCTCCTGTCTGGCTCCAGCTCGGCGATGATCTCCATCGCTCGAATCTTGGGGGCACCGGAAACAGTGCCTGCGGGAAAGCAGGCCCTCAGGGCATCGAACTGGGTGAGACCTTGGCGCAGCTTCCCCTCAACATGGGACACCAGATGCATCACATGGGAGTAGCGTTCTACCTCCATCACCTGGGGCACCTGGACGGTGCCGGGCTCGCTGACTCGCCCGATGTCATTGCGCCCTAAGTCCAGAAGCATGATGTGCTCGGCACATTCCTTCTCATCGTTGCGAAGCTCCTTTTCCAGGTGCAGATCCTCGGCTGAATTTGCTCCCCTGGGTCGTGTTCCAGCGATGGGATGAGTCGCCACCACTCCATCCTCCACCCGTACCAACATCTCCGGGGAGGCGCCGATGATATGGCAATCATTTAGATGAAGATAATACATGTAGGGTGAGGGGTTGATCGTGCGCAGTGCCCGATAGATGTCAAAGGGGCTGGCAGTGGTGGAGCGGCTGAGCCGCTGTGACAAGACCGCCTGAATGATCTCCCCAGCGCAGATGTATTCCTTCGCCTGGGACACCCTACTTTCGAATTCAGCCTGGGAAAGATTGGATGAGACGACAGATTGGGGAGGTGGTATCGATCGGGGTTTTTCCCTTGGTCCTTGCTTCACAGGCTGGCTCAGCCTTTCGACTAAGGAATCGATCTTTTCTACCGCCTTTAGATAAGCTGCCTCGATATCGCCATCGAGGCGAACATGGCTCACGATCTTGATCTTGTGGGTAAGGTGATCGAACACCAGCACGGTATCAGCAAACATGAAAATGGCCTCTGGCAGGCTCAGAGTGTCTGATTCAGGTAAAGGCAGCTCCTCAAAGTGTCTCACTACCTCGTAGGCCAGATAGCCCACTGCTCCGCCATGAAAACGGGGCAGATCGGGAAGCGAGACCGGCTTGTATTTGTCAAGCTCCCGCTGAATCAGAGGCAGGGGATCAACCGCCGGTAAAGCATTTCCCCTGGCTCCTGTGGCCAGTACGGAATAGGGCTCAGTGCCGATGAAGCTGTAGCGAGCCAGATGCTCACCGCCCTCGACGCTTTCCAGAAGGAAGGAATAGCCACCGCGAGCTATCTTAAGAAACGCCGAGACCGGCGTTTCCAAATCGGCAACGATCTCGCGGTAAATTGGCACCAGATTTCCATATTTCCTCAGCTTTCGAACCTGGCTCAATGTCGGATAATACATGCGATTTCACCCTCTTCGAGCTAACAAAAGACCTTCGCCCTTAAGGGGCGAAGGTCTTAACTCCGCGGTGCCACCCTTCTTAGCTGACCCGCATCAATCTACAAACAGATCAACCATCTCTCAGGTACAGCCCTGACTCAGCGAGGCGATACCCTAGGCTCTGATAACGGTGCCAACTCCGGCAAAGCCTACTGCAGCATAATGCTGGTTCAGTTTGCGGCTCCCGAGCCCATTCCCCCTCTGCGCTGATATCGGGCTTTCACCTTCCCCCGACTCTGTGTGATCCCGCTTGAGGGGTACTCTTCCCGTTCCCAGCCTTGCCCTATCAACTTTTCTGCATTTTAACCTATAGAACGGCTTTTGTCAATAAATGACCCCAGCATAGATAATTCCCTTAGGCGAGATAAATGCTGACAAATAGCGGGACTTCTGCTAAAATTGTACTGGAGGGAAGAGGGCGAGAGGGAGTCTTAGCACCCTCTACTGGGGGTGTACGTTGAGAGCGAGAATACTGATCCCAATAATAGTTTCTCTGGGCATTCTGCTACTTTTAGTCTACCTTCGCCGCAGTCGCGCCAGGCAACGAGAGCTTGAGGAATGAAGACCTTGAGCAGAGGGCGATAGCCAAAACATGCTGCGAGCTGTGGTCACGGGCGCACTTTGGTGCGCGGCTATAATTTAGCTTTGCCCGCCTCAGCTTGACAAACAGGCTTTGTCACGCTAAGCTGTGCGTGTGGGTTGTGGCCAGTGGTTGCCCCTGTGGTGAATCCGTCCGCCGATAGGGGTAGCTAGATAGCAATGATGCAAGGAGGTGGTGCTTAAATGTGGCTCCAGGTGCGCTTATATCTGTTGCTGGGGCTGCTATTCGCGATTATCTATGGTGTGATCGTAGGAGTGGCCACCGCTATAGGGGCTGGTAGTTTCCTCATCTATGCCATTATGGCGATCTTCTTCGTCTTTCTCCAGTACCTCATTGGCCCCTCAATGGTCCGTTGGACGATGAGGGTGAAGTGGGTTTCGGAGCGGGAATATCCCGAGCTGCACAGCATGGTCGCCGAACTGGCTAAAGCCGGCGGCATAAGGAAGCCCAAAGTCGGCGTTTCCATGATCCCCATCCCTAATGCCTTCGCTTTCGGCAGGACGCAACGGGACGCCGGGGTCTGCGTGACTGAGCCCCTGCTTAAGTCGCTGAGGAGCGAGGAGCTGAGAGCAGTCTTGGGGCATGAGATCTCTCACATAAAGCATCGGGACATGATGATAATCACTATTCTCAGCGTCTTCCCCTTGATCATCTACTTCATGGCTATCTCTCTGCTGTTCTCTGGGCTTGGTGGCCGGGGGCGAGGGGGAAGCCCCATAGCGCTCATCGGCATAGGCCTGTTCCTTCTCTATTTCCTCGTTAACCTCCTTGTGCTCTATGGCTCACGAATCAGGGAGTATTATGCCGATCTGGGGAGTGTAAGGCTGGGAAATCGACCGCAACACCTTGCCACCGCCCTCTACAAGCTCGCCATTGGCAACGCCAGGGTTCCCAGGGAATCGTTGAAGAGAGTGGAAGGGGTTAAGGCGTTCTTCGTCAGCGACCCCTCCCGGGCGATGAGGGAAGTGAGGGAGCTGAAAGAGGTCGATCTCGATATGAGCGGCACCATCGACTATGGGGAGCTGCTTGCGCTTCAGTCCAAGTCGGTCCGGCTCACCACCGGGGCCAAGATAATGGAGGTGATGATGACCCATCCCAATATGGTGAAGCGAATCAAGCACCTCTCATCCCTGATTTAGGGGAATACAAGATAGCTTCCAAATTCCAGACTAGGCTGACTGTGTTCGGGGCTCTCATGAGCCCCGAACTATTAGGTAATGAGATACTTTGCTGTGTGGGACTATGTTTTTGGATGCCCTGAAGCCCTGGGTGAAGCCTCGGGGCTTTATATTTGAGCGGAGCTGAAGAGTGTTTGTCGAGAAGGTAAGGGGCAGGTTTTTCTATGGCTGGGTAATAGTGATGGCCGCCTGGCTGGCGATGTTTGTCGGTTCCGCAGCCAATGCGTCTTTCGCTATCTTCGGCCCCGAGCTAGAGGACGAATTTGGCTGGACTAGGGGCATGCTTTCCTTAGGCTTCACCCTAAACGTGATTCTGGCGTCGATATTCGGACTGGTGGCCGGCATGTTGGTCGACCGAATAGGGCCGAGGAGGATAGTGATAATAGGTGCTGTGATCGGAAGCTTGGGCGTCGCCTTATTAAGCCAAATAAACCAGCCTTGGCATTTCTACATTTTCTACGGCGTCGTTGCCGCAGCGGGACTAGCTCTGTCCTATTACCTTCCTCCAGTGGCAACTGTAAGGAGATGGTTTATGCGCAGAGCGGCCCTGGCGCTATCAATAGCACTCACGGGTTCGGGATTGGGAATCGTGCTTTTATTGCCCGGGATAAACCTGATAATAGATGCCTTCGGCTGGCGGACCGCCTACTTAACTCTTGGGCTTATCGCGCTTGCTGGCCTCATTATCGCAGGTATGCTTTTGAAAAAAGACCCTGAGTCGGCGGGAACTTACCCCGATGGCATTAAGCCTGACCCTGCTGAGCTGGAGACTAGAGCTGACTTTAGCGCCCGCACCGAGCAATGGTCGACAGGGGAGGCTGTGAGGACTAGCAGCTGGTGGTTTTTTGTAGGGGCCCAGTTATATGACGTAGCGCTAATTGGGATCCTGGCTCACCTCATTTTCTGGGCCGAAGATATGGATGTGAGCCGAGATACTGCGGTGACCATCCTCAGCCTTTACGTGCTGGCGGCGGTATTCAGCAGGCTTCTCGCCGGCTACTTCTCCGATTGGTATATGGTACGCTTCAAAATTTCGCGGAAGCCGATCCTATATTTTTGTACCATTGGCGTAGGCCTGGGATGCTTTTTTGCTCTCGGAGTTGACGATGCAACATCCCTGCTTCTGGTCTGCCTACTGATCGGTTTTTGCTACGGAACCGGCATGACGGTATTTCCTACATACCTGGGAGACCTCTTTGGAGTAGTAAATATACCCACACTTTTTGGCGTTATGGGGTTGTTTGTAGGCGGATTATTTGCTTCAATCGGTCCCGTGCTCTATGGATTCATCCATGATGCCACCGACAGCTACGATGTGGCCTTCATCATCGCCGGGATATTGTGCCTCGTCTCAGCGGTATCCCTGCTCCTGATCAAGGTGCCGGTAAAGAGGAAAGCACTGACATCCTAGCTTTCCATTATCAAGAAGATTTCGTCAATTCTTCGTTAGCCAGCCCCTAACGGAATTCTATATTAAGCAGGTGGGTGGAGCAGGAGATGCAGGGGTCGTAAGACCTGACCAGCATCTCCAAGAGGAGCCGTATTTCATTCTCACATCCCCAATTACATTAAGCTATTATCGTGGGGTCTTTTCACAAATTGCAACCCCTAAACGGGTTCGATTTTGCTCTCTCTGACAGAAAATAGCACCGCCTGAGCCAGAAAGTGGGGGTCAAATCTATTGAGGCCTGTCGCTGTGATCACCACCTGCTCATAGGAAGTGATAGACTCCAGCAGGTGGTGACACCGCACTGAGTCCAGCTCGGAGAGCACATCGTCCAAAAGAATGATAGGGTGATCGTCCGTCCTGGAGTGCATGAATCGGGCCTCAGCCAGCTTTAAGGCGAGGGCAATGGTGCGCTGCTGCCCTCGAGAAGCAAAAACGTTCATATCCACGTCATGGACCGAAAATCGGAGGTCATCACGATGGGGACCCAGCAGGGACATCCCCTGAGCTATCTCTTTCTGCCGCAGGCCTTGTAGCCTCTGGCGAAAATCTGAGCTTAGAGCGTCAAGGCTATCGCTCTTCAGCTCCATACTGGGCAGATAAGCTATTGTCAATTCCTCTTTCCCTGCGGTGAGCTGGTGGTGGATGGGCTGGACAAGGCGGTCAAGCTCAGCCACCATGAGCTGGCGCTTGAGCATGAGATAGGAGCCAGCCTCGGCAAGTTCACGGTCCCAAAAATCGAGCTGGTTAGGTTCAGCACGGCGCTCTCCAATCAGCCTCAGGAGGTGATTTCGCTGCAGCAGAACCTTGTTGTAACGTTGCCAGGAGCGCAAATAGCGGGAGTCGAGCTGGCAATTGGTGAGGTCAAGATAGCGGCGGCGCAGTGAGGGGCTACCGCCGACCAGTTCAATATCTTGGGAGCTAAAAATCACCACGTTTAGCTGACCAACAAGGTCTATGGCCCGGCGTGGGATGCCGTTTATTCTTATCCGCTTTTGGACATGGGCTGCGTCTAGGGTGGGGAGGGGTTGCTCAGGAGCAGCATATGTTCCCCTGAGGGCGATCTCCACCTCAACCCTGCCCCTTCCCCTTTGTACCTGGGCGAAAAGGCGAGCCACAGGGATTTCCTCGCCGA
>Ga0315296_10003852_pt1 | contig 12450 bp, 9 predicted proteins | sample YL17G14_18_MG_FD_203921 | JGI IMG/M metagenome (GOLD analysis project Ga0315296, IMG submission 203921) | Sediment microbial communities from Yellowstone Lake, YNP, Wyoming, USA - YL17G14_18 | ecosystem: Environmental > Aquatic > Freshwater > Lake > Sediment | place: USA: Wyoming | collected... | reverse complement strand
GCAGTTTCATCAATTGGCAGACCTTCTGGGTGCGATAGGAGCTCGTCGGGATGAGCTAATCAAAGAATTGAACCTGGCACAATTGTCCGAAAAGGCTAATGGTGCAGAAGTCGGGCAGTTTGACCAATTGGCATGCCTTTTGGATGCAATAGGAAGCCGTCGAGATGAAATGATAGAGAAATTAAATTTGGTAGCATTGGCAAAAGTGGCTAATAGTACAAACGTTGGGAAGTTTGGTGAAATTGCAAAGTTGATGATAGCTTTGGGTGATAACAGAAGTAAGTTAATAGAGAAAATGAACCTGAAATTGTTGGGCAAAACTTGTTGCAGTGATGTAAAAGTTAAACAATTTAAAAGCTTGGCACAGGTATTGAGAGAATTAGAAGAGTGCCGAAATGAGTTGATTAAAGAACTGGATTTTGAAAAGTTAGCAAAAGTAGCCAACGCTGCTGAGATTAATGAATTTGAGCAAATATCTGAACTCCTGAAAGAGTTGGGTGAAAGTAAAAGTCAGCTTTCCAAACTACTGGACCATAACACACTTATACAAAAAGCCGGTCAGGCAAGCCCATATGATATTATGGGATTGACAAGGCTCATGGCCGGATTAGAAGAGGAAGACCGCGATAAGTATGTTCGGGAAATTAATTGGAGCTCCATCTGTCTAAAGTGCCTGATTTACGCACCTTTGCTTGGTGCATTAGGAGCAAGCTTGGAAAATTTATGGAAACAAGCTGAGATTTCGCCGAACAGGGATAACATCGAAAGAGTAACTCAACATTTGCAAGCTCATTATGCTGAGATAGAGGAGGAAATTGGAAAAGTTCCTCCAAAGGTTTATTCAGGAGTGGCGAAATTTCTTTGTGGTTGTAATAAATTTAACCCAACGTTAGCAAAACAGATAGCAACCGAGACAATGGATAAATTGGTAGAGACATTTAAAATTGAACCTACTGAGTACCAAGGTACAGGCCGGTTGATCAATGCACTTTATGCAATCGATCCCAATCTCTCGGTATCTTTCGTTGAAAATAATAAGATACAAGGAAGAATTCGGAGATCCGTAAACTTGGACAATTGGAGCAAAGAAGTAGAAGGTTTGAAACATCTGATAGAATCCTGGTATCGCTCAGCCCCAAAACTTTGGAAAAGAATTATTCGTTATAATTGGCTCACTGCAGACCTGAGTTCTCTTGATCTCGATTCAATTTATGATAAAGTTGACAAGGAGAAAATTGCAGGCACAGCGTGTGACACAGTATAATCTACTGTGTTGTAATAGTCACTACTTCACCTGACAAACAATTTTTTCTGTCCCTGTGTCTGTCCCAATTTTTGTGAACTTGTCCTGAGCGAAGTCGAATGGATTCGTGGCTTAAAAAATCTGTGTTAATCTGGGCAATCTGTCCGCCTCTGGCGAGACCTCGCCTTTTGGCGGGTGGCCAATTTCTTGTGCTTTTTTGTGCCTCTTTGTGGCCATTAAACTCCGTGCAAAATTTTGCAACTTTTTGCAACATTTTGTATAAGTTTTGCATCGTTTTGCGCTACTTTTGCTCCGTTTTGTATAAGTTTTGCAAAGTTTTGCAACATTTTGCAACGTTTAGCTTGCATTTACCCCTAATTTTGGCCAAACTTTCGATGTCTATAATGCATGGAGGCTAAAATGAGTGGCAAGTGTTTTTTCTTTGCCGGCGGTGGGACAGGCGGGCATATATACCCGGCTGTCGCTATCGCAGAGCAAATCGTTAAGCTGCAAAGCGACTCGGCTTCGCTGTGCTCCGCCGCAGCGAGTGTGAAAATACATTTCTTTGTCAGCAGCCGAAATATCGATACACATATCTTGTCAAAAACAGATTTCGAATATACACAGCTTCCAGCTAAAGGTTTTTCTCCCAAACCCCTTAAAATGCTCGACTTCTGCACCTCTTTTTTCAAAAGCTGCCGAACCGCCAAAACAATAATCGCTGAAAGTAAAGAAGCCATTGTCATCGGCATTGGCGGCTTTGTTGCTGCACCAGTTTGCCTTGCAGCACACAGGTTAAAAGTGCCTGTTGTTTTATTGAATACCGATTCTGTGCCGGGTAAGGCAAACAGACTAATAGGGCGCTTCGCAGATGAGATTTTAGTGCAGTTTGAGGATACCGCCAAATACTTCGCAAAGACAAAAGCTGCAATAAGTGTTGTCGGCTGTCCTTTGCGGAGCGGCTTTGCTAACCCACAGCCTGATAAGGTTATAAAGCAATTAGGCCTTGATAAAAATAAGAAGATTTTGCTTGTAACGGGTGCATCGAGCGGCTCGGAGAATATTAACAAAGCAATATGTTCGCTCTTGGATAAGCTAAGCGCTTTTGCCGACAGTTGGCAGATAGTTCATCTGGCTGGTTGGGCTGATTTTGACCGGACGAATGAAAAATACGCCAGCAAAAAGATTTGGCATAAGGTTTTGAGATATTTTGATGATATGCCGAGCTTGTTGGCTGCTGCGGATTTGGTGGTCGGCAGAAGCGGAGCGGTAAGTGTGGCTGAATATGCAACTGCTGCAGTGCCAAGTATTTGTATGCCCTACCCATACCATAAAGACCGGCATCAGTACTTAAATGCAGGCAAATTAGTTAATGCTGGAGCCGCAGTGATAGTGGATGATTTGCCGAATGAAAAAGAACAGTCAGAACGGCTGTGGCGAGAATTGGAACGATTGATGAGAGATGACAAAAAGCGTCAGCAAATGGCTGAAGCCTGCAGGCTGGTTGCAAAAAAGGAGGCGGCTTTAAAAATTGCAAAAAAGTTGTTGGGAATTGGGGAGTAAGGGGTTGCGGCCTTGTTGTAGATTGCCCAGATTAATAAAAATGGGGGTTTTTGTGCCTTTAGTCCAATAAGGTGGGTAAGATGTTTGGTTGAATTGGCAAAATGGGCAGGAAATTTAGAAGGCACCGCGGTGGAGGGGTGGCAATTTTTACGCTAATATGAATGTTTTCGGATAGAAAAGTTACCAAACGTTTGAAAATATTCAAAAACGTTCAAAAACTGTATAGAAACGTTCGAAAACTATATAGAAATATTCAAAAACTATATAGAAACGTTCAAAAATATTCAAATCTTTTTTACCCCCCTGCGCATTTGATTGATTTAGCTCCCTTTATCGTGGGGAGACTCCATGCGCAAATAGTGGGGGAAAAATTTCTAAAATTTTTTAAAATATAATAAAAAATATATTGACAAGGTATCGCAATAATGCGATATTGCAATAGAAATACGCTTTTACCGTGCTTGTAATATGTAAATCTTGGAAAGAGCTACAATGTGATAAAAAAATTCAAAAATAATTTGACTATATATCGCAATAATGCGATAATATATAAAAGGGAAAGAAATGGCTGAAACGGTGGTTGTTTTTTTTCGTGAGGATGATGGTTCGGCTCCCTCGCTGGATTGGCTTGATAGCTTACATGAGAAGGTTCAAAATAAGTTTATCGTACGAATTAATCGCTTAGCTGAGTGTGGTCATGAATTGCGAAGACCAGAAGCTGACTATCTTCGCGATGGAATTTATGAACTCCGTGTAGGACACATGCACACAAACTATCGATTATTATATTTCTTTAGTGCGCAACGAGCTATCTTGTCACATGGGATAACTAAAGAGGATAAGGTTCCAGAACAGCAGATCGATATGGCAATAAACCGCCTTCGTAAATTTGAACGTGATCCTCAAAAATACACATATGTGGAATATGAAGGATGAGGTGGAAATATGAATAAGAAAAAAGAAACGAGCAATGCAGTTGAAATTCTTCACCAGCGATACATAAAGGGTGATCCTGATAGGAAAGCTGCTTTGGAGACTGAACGTGTCAACGTTGAAGTGGCCTGTATGATTTATGAGTTAAGGTGTGATGCAGGTATAAGCCAAAAGGAATTAGCGGATCTTATTGGGACAACCCAATCGGTTATTAGTAGGCTGGAGGATGCCGACTACGAGGGTCATTCGCTTTCGATGCTAAATCGGATAGCGAAGGCACTCAACCAGAAATTAACAGTAGTAATAACCGCAAAAGATCCAGAGGCTGGAACGCTTCGATATGCATTCCAAATAGTTCTACAGGATCTACGGCGAGCAAGGGGACTCACGGTTGATGATCTTGCTCAGCAGTCTGGTATCGACCGAAATGAGATCGTAAATATGGAACGCAACAACGGGTATCAGCCACCGCCGCGCACACTACACAATTTGAGTCAATTCTACGGGATACCTACCCGCCGATTGGCCGCCTTAGTAGGGGTTATACAGGAAGTCCCACCAGATATTCGTCAGTCTGCATCACGATTTGCAGCACAATCTGAGTCATTTGCCAAATTGACTAGAGAGGAAAGGAAAGTGTTGGATGAATTTGTCAAATTTTTAAAGGCAGAACAATAACAGCGAAACTTGGGAGTATTAATGGACAAAGGGACACGCCACGAGATTGAGAAGGTAGCTTGGAAAACTCTCAAGGAAGCCAGAATCATTGAACCACCTGTGCGGATTGAGGCGATCCTTGAGCATTTGGATTTACATCGGGATTTCTATAACCTCGAAGATCCAACCTTTTTACGACGAGCTTGGCATAAAATTAAAGTTGGGGGACAACAACTTGCTAGCATTATCAACAAGATCAAACTTGCGGCTGTATGGTTGCCAGATGAAACACGTATACTCGTTGACTCAGCATTGCCCTCACCCAAGCAGGAATGGGCATCATTTCACGACAGTATTCATCGAATTCTTGAGTGGCACCGTCCATTTTTCCTCGGAGACACTGCACAAACACTTGATCCTGACTATCAGGAACAATTGGAAAATGAGGCTAACTATGGAGCATCTGCATTGATGTTCTGTGGTCCTGTTTTTACAAAGGAGGCTTGTGATACAACGAAAGAGTGGGCAAGTGTAGAGGTTTTAGCAAATCGTTACAAAAAGTCATTAACTACTACAGTGAGACGATATGTAGAACACAGCCATGACTACCCAATGGCAATGCTGGTAAGCACGGCATATTGGGACATCAAGCCGGAGAATCAATCAGAGCGATATCGTCATTTTATTAGATCGAAAAAATTTATAGAGCAATTCAACAATGTAACACCAGAACAAGTACTTGCTGCATTGGACAACCATGTAAAAATGCAACGGGGTGGACCAGTAGCAGATTCCACCTTCGCTAAAGCTTCCGACTTCGTCCCAATACACTACATCGGGACTACGCCGGACAAGACGGCGGACAAGTGCGCAGAAAAGTTCAGCCACAGTCCTATGGACTTCTTATGGCTAGGCCATCCCTTACGGGACGGAGAGCACACCCCACTTCGTCCCTGCGGCACTACGCAGGGGCAGGCCGAGAACACAGAGTTGTGGATATTATGAATCCGAAATACTAAATCCTAAACCCCGCACCAAATAACACCAAGAAATATTTGGTACGGGACAGGCAAATTAAAATGACCGAAATTCAAAATTCGAAACAAGCGAGGTCTTTTTTTTAGACGCTGATTGCGCAGATTTTTTGATATTGACGAAGGTTGAAAAAGGGGTAAAATTGGGTGAGCAACGGCGGAGAGAAAACATCGCGGGGTTAGTCTTTAGCATTTGGTATTTAGTTGGAGGCATTTTCGGCTACAAATTGACGCAAATTTTGAAGTTTGCGGGTAAAATGGGGCGGCGAAATTTGGTTGTGGGTTTTCGGATTGTAATAGAAATAAGTATGGTGTCCCCAAATTTTTTCCAGAGGTAAAGTATGACTGCTATAAAAAAACGGCGTTTGTCGTCCACATTTCTAAATGACTTAAAAGATGGGTTTTTAAGAGAATTGCTGAAAGAGGTGCATAACGATGAGACGCTTTCTCTCGAGATTAGAGATGACTATCTGAATATTTACTATCGCGGCGGCAGCATTCTTAGGCTTACAAAAGAGGAGAGAGGATATAGTACCGATTTTGATGATAAGTACTGTTGCGACAAAAAGGATGAGCAGGAGTTTGTCCAAAAAGATATCCTACCCATTATCAGCAATATGGGTAATACTGATATGCTGGTCGATGTCTTTCCGCGACTTAAGCGAATAATGGATAGGTGGTTTATTAGACACCCGAAGCAAGAAAGAGAATTTCAACAATTGGTGGTAAGAGAGAATAATTCAAAAGGCATAGGAAAATCAACAGACTATTTCATTATCGATGTGGAATACGACAATCGTAATAAGGCGCGGTTTGATATGGTAGCTATTGAATGGGAATCAGACAAGGTTTTGCGCAAGCTCCCCAGTAACTACAAGCCGAAGCTTTGTTTTATCGAAATGAAATACGGTGACGGAGCTCTTGACAGTGACGAAGCCCCTGACGGCGACGGAGCCTCTGACGGTGACGCAGGGATTAAAAAACACATTGAAGATATGAAGAAGTATTTCGACTCGCAAGGATTTGATTCAATTAAGGAGGAAATGACTGAGCTTTTTAAACAAAAACGAGAGCTCGAACTTATTCCTGCCCTTGTGGGTAACCGTAATGTCCTTGCACATGACCAACTAGCAGATGAAGTTGATTATATTTTTCTATTGGCTAATCATGATCCTGAGAAGAGTGTGTTATGCAAGGTTTTACAAGACGTGGATAAGGCATATTCTCACAGTCTATTGGGGTTTAATATCCGTTTTTGCTGCAGCACGTTTATGGGATATGGTATTTATAAGCAAAGTGTTTATAGTATTCAAGAATTTATCCAACGTTTTCCCAAGCAGATATTATGCGAATAATCATTCATCGCGGCACTCATCAAATCGGCGGCAATTGCGTTGAGATTGAAACGAGCGGCACCAGAATCCTGCTTGATTTTGGCATGCCTCTTCAGGATGCTTACGGCGCTGATTTTGACGAACGTGCCCTTGATGGCAAGTCGTTAAAGGAGCTCATTGACGATAAAGTTCTATTTGATATTAAAGGACTGTATCGCGGTTCTGACCCTTCCATTGATGCCATTTTTATTTCGCATTCGCATAAAGACCACTGCGGTCTGCTTGCCCATATCAATCCGAAGATACCGGTTTACATAAGCGAAGGAGCTTATAAATTAGTGTGTGCTCTCAATGTTTTCCTTCCAGAGCCAAAACGGACGACTATCGATGTGCCAATTTTTCTACGCCACAATAAGCCGGTTAAGATAGGCGGATTATCCATTACGCCTTATCTGGTTGATCACTCCGGATTTGACGCGATGGGTTTTTTAATACGTGAAGCAGCTACAGATAAGACTGTTTTATATACCGGAGATTTCCGCGATGGCGGATGGACAAGAAAACGCTATGAAAATTTTTTATGTAATCCTCCCAAGAGAGTTGATTGTCTTTTGATGGAAGGCACCATGCTTGCGCGCTATGGCGGTAAATATCCGGATGAGGCGGCTGTGGTGAAAGGTGTAATCGATACGATTCAAAAGAGCGCGAATACGGTTATTCCGGTATATTGCTCCGGCCAGAACATCGATCGTATTGTTTCATTATATAAGGCCGTGCGTAAGACAAAATCGCTTCTTGTGATGGATCCTTATACTGCGTATATACTCAAAGTAGCCGGTGACATATCAAGCCATATTCCGCAGGTCGAATGGGATAATATCCGGGTATTCGTTGCCAATTATGGCCGAGGTGATATCTATATCAATAAAATATCCAAATCTGATCGAAAAGAAATTATGTTTGGTTTTGGCAGAAAAAAGCTCAAAACGAATGATTTTCGTAACCTTAAGCAAAAAGCTTTACTTTTGATGCGCAATACAATGATAGCAGTTGTGGAGAAAATACCACAGATTCAAGGGTCAACGCTTATTTACTCCCAATGGGAAGGGTATATTAAAAAAGATACTCCTGACGCAAAGAAGTTCCGGAAGTTTATCAATCGCAATAATCTGAACATAGAGCATATTCATACCAGTGGACACGCAACGCTTGAGAGACTCAAGGAGTTTGCCGCTAAAATGAACGCGCAGCAGATCGTTCCGATTCACACCGAGTACCCGTGGAGATTTAAAGGGTATTTTGGGAGTGCAGTGGTGTATCATAAGGATGGGCAGTATTTTGAGGTGTGACCCCGTGAGACGGTACAGGAGCAAGGTCGATGAAATGCCCTGATGAGATAGTCAAAGGGAATTTAGAACTGAGAATTTAGAATGTAGAATTGCATCAATCAAGGGTAGGCAGTGCAGGGGCGAGACTCTACTCTGCGTTTACGCTTGGACTCGGTTTTTGAGTGGATTGTTTTGCGATGTTGAGCAGGACGCCGACGGCGGCGGCTGATAGGAGCATACTGGTTCCGCCGGCACTTACAAAAGGCAAAGGTATGCCTTTTGTCGGCAGCACAACCGTAACCACGCCGATATTAAGCGCTGCCTGAACAGCGATTGTCAGGACGATGCCGCCGGCCAGAAGCCGGCCGAAACGGTCTTCGCATCGCATAACCACCACAATCCCCAGCCAAACAAAAATGATAAAAAGCAGAATCACAGCCGAGGTTCCAACAAAGCCAAGCTCCTCGCCTATAATAGCGAAGATAAAATCCGTTGTATCTGCGGGCAGATGGCCATACTTGCAGATACCATTGCCAAGCCCTTTGCCGAAGAGGCCGCCTGAGCCGAGGGCAATCAGCGACTGTGTCGGCTGATAAGCGGCGGAGTCGGCCAATCGCTGCGGGTTTAAGAAAGCGATGATTCGCTGCAATCGGCCCGGATAGTATGCCACTGCTGCAAGAAAGGCAATAGCGGCAAACGGCAGGGGGGTCAGGATGTGCCACCACTTTACGCCGGCTATTATCAATAACATAAAACTTAAAAGAGCTATAAACGCCGCCGTGCCAAAATCTTCAATGATTATTAACCCGACTACCGCTGCTACGACCAGGCAGAGCGGGACAAATCTCCTCCAGTACGACTTTATGCTATCGCCAAACTTATCACAAAACGCAGTCAGAAAAAAGACAACCGACCATTTTGCCAGCTCAGAGGGCTGAAAGCCTATCGTTATAGGGCCGATAGGGAACCTAAGCCAACGGCGGGCACGATTTATCTCTGCACCGAACTGTGGAAATAGAACAAGTATCAGTAATATCAGGCTAACGACCAATAAATAAGTGCTCAGGCTTCTGAGCCAGCCTTTGGACAAGGCAAATCTGCGATAATCCAAGTATGAGGCGGTGTAAAGAAGAACACAGGCAAAAGGGAAAAAGAAAATCTGGCGCAGAGCCGGTGAATTGTAAAACTCCCGTAAGCTAATTTCCTGAGTAACATTGGCGGACGCTGAAAAGACAAATACCGTGCCGATAGCCATTAAAACGATAACGACCATCGCAATGTAATCGGCGAGCAAACTGTTTTTTGCTGCCATAATCACCAGACTAACCGCACTCAGGCAAAAGCACAATTTATCCTGCGTCTGATAGTATTTTTCGGCTTAGTTAAGCTAATAGCAGCAGAAATTGTTGTAAAATCGGGCCGAGTTGCTCACTTTATGGATTTAAAAAATTGTACACGGTGTCAGAAATTAAAAAGCTGGTTTGCAAAGCAGATATTTTTATGTATCATTATAACTCAAATTGACCGATGGTCAGTTTGAGAATGCAAAAATCAAAAGGCAAAATGCAATCCGCCTTCGCATGAAGCTTCGGCGGACAAGAATTGTGGAATCCCGACTTCGTCGGGATGGCTATTCTTAAGTGGTTTTTGTTTGTGTAATTGTTCATAAGAGAATGAGTTATATCAGTTTTCGACAAAAAATCAGTCAGTTTGAATAATAAGGTAAAAATTTATGACCGACCAGCCGGAATTCAGACGCTATCTGGTATCAATTGATTCTATCTCAACGCCCCAGCTCTTTACCGATTGCCTGGTGCTCGGGGCCGGCATTGCAGGGCTTCGCGCCGCTATCGAAGCAGCCGAGCACTGCAACGTCATCGTCGTCTGCAAAGGCACTCTACAGGACAGCAACACCTGGATGGCTCAAGGCGGGATAGCATCGGTGCTTGAGGAATCAGACAGTTTTGAATCACATATAGCCGATACCCTTAACACCGGCTGCGGCATAAGCGATGAAGACATAGTTGACTTAGTCATTCGACAGGGACCACAGCTCATCGAGCAACTGCTCCGCTGGGGCACTGATTTTGACCTGATTGACGGTCATATCACTGCTACGCTCGAAGGCGGGCACACCCACGCTCGCATTGCCCACGCCCACGGGGATGAAACAGGCCGGATAATTACCGAGGTGCTCATAAAAAAGGCAAGGCAGAATCCGAACATCAAAATAATCGAAAACTTTTGCGTCATCGACCTGCTCAGCAACGATGACAACGAGTGTATTGGAATAATCGGCCATGATAATAAAGGGCCGCAAATAATCTGGGCGGCAAATACAATCCTGGCAACCGGCGGAGCAGGGCAACTCTACCGTGAAACAACCAACATCGAAATTGCAACCGGCGATGGCATCGCTATGGCTTACCGCGCAGGCGCCGTATTGCAGGACCTGGAATTTATGCAGTTTCATCCGACAACGCTTTATGTCGCAGGCGCCTCACGGGCTCTGGTCACCGAAGCCCTGCGTGGTGAGGGAGCTATATTGCTGGACAACAAGGGACGGGCCTTTATGGAAAGTTATCACGAATCCGCCGAGCTGGCACCGCGTGACATTGTGAGTCGTGCTATCCTTGAACAAATGCTGAAAACCAAGTCAACACATGTTTATCTCGATGTTCGACACTTCGACAGAGAACACTTTACAAAGAGGTTCCCCACGATAAGCAAACTTTGTGAAAGTTTTGGTATAGATATCAGCCGGGATTTAATCCCCGTTCGCCCCAGCGCTCATTATATGATTGGCGGCGTAAAGACCGATGCCAAAGCTGCGACAAACATTGAAAATCTTTATGCCTGCGGCGAAGCGGCCGCTACCGGCCTGCACGGCGCTAATCGGCTCGGCAGCAACTCCCTGCTTGAAGGGCTGGTATTTGGCAAAATAGCCGGGCAATCAACTTCCCAGCATATAAAAAAGACAGATGCCCCCGGCATCAAACACCGGCGGATAAAACATCAAATCCCTCACTCAGACCGCACTTTATTGAATACCTCTGATGTTAGAAACTCGCTTCGAGCCCTTATGTGGCGAAATGTCGGCATTATCCGAAAGGCCCAGCTGCTTATAGAAACGCAGGAGATTATTAAATTCTGGCAGCGGTATGTCATGGATAAGACCTTTGAGCAGCCGCAGGACTGGGAATGCCAGAATATGTTGACCGTGGCCCTTTTGATGGCCCAGGCAGCACAGATGCGAAGGGAAAGCCGGGGCGTCCACTACAGAAACGATTTTCCAAACACGGACGACGAGCACTTCAAAAAACACCTCGAAATCACCGCTGGAAAATGAAGCGAACTTCTGTTATAATAATAAGAAACAGAAACTTGCCTCGATATCTTTATAAAAAGTTAAGATTTACCGGATTTTTAAGAGTGGGTCGGGCGGTCGCCCCGCACCTATTTGTTTCAGCGCTGCAAATATAAAAGTTTGTAAATCAAAATAAAACGCAGACGGAAAAATTACTTGTGCAAGCTCTGAGACAAATAGGTGCGGGGAGGAAAGTCCGAGCAGGACAGGGCACGGTGATGGCTAACGGCCACCCGGGGCAACCCGCGGGAAAGTGCCACAGAAAAGACACGGCTGACGTCCCGAGCAATCGGGGCAAGCAAAGGTGAAATGGTGCGGCAAGAGCGCACCGCGGCATCGGTGACGATGCCGGCAGGGAAAACCCCACCGCCTGCAAGACCAAGACGCTGGCACCTGGCCCGGGTATTAACAGCAGGTAGGTCGCTTGAGCCTGTCGGTAACGGCAGGTCCAGACAAATGACCGCCATCTCATCTTTTCGATGGGGTACAGAACTCGGCTTACAGACCCACTCTTTTTTCTTCTTGAATGATAAACATACTAAAGAAAAACCGCCTGCTGCAAACACTTCTGCACAGGCGGCCTTTGAAAACTGAGATTGCAAAAATTATATCTTGCCCTGCTGTCGTTGCTGAGTTTTAGTTACTCTTCCAAAGCAAACGGGTCCTCGAACGTCCATGTAATCGAGCCCAGCTTTACGCTGGTGCTCACAACGTCGCTGGCGACATCCATTTTAATATTGCCTTTGCCGAGCGTAATATGGTCAAAATCGAAGCCATTGGCATCATCCAGCTTTGACGCCAGAACGGGCGAGTCGTCCATTTTTTGCAAAACCGTCTGCAGGGTCTGATTGATTAACATTCCGCAGATATCGAGGGCCTTATTATCAGGAGCGACTTCAGCTATATCTTTACGGGTGCTGCTCAGGACCTGCTCCAGTATTGCGATTTGCCTCGAGTTCTCGTCCATATAGGGTTTGTCAAGCACATCCTG
>Ga0315296_10003851_pt1 | contig 12450 bp, 17 predicted proteins | sample YL17G14_18_MG_FD_203921 | JGI IMG/M metagenome (GOLD analysis project Ga0315296, IMG submission 203921) | Sediment microbial communities from Yellowstone Lake, YNP, Wyoming, USA - YL17G14_18 | ecosystem: Environmental > Aquatic > Freshwater > Lake > Sediment | place: USA: Wyoming | collected... | reverse complement strand
GATGGGAGTGAGGGCACTTGGGTAAGCTAGGTGTCCGAAAAGCAAACAAGCTAGCCTGAGGTTAAGGTCCCTAAAAGCTGACTTAGTCACAAAGTTTGTGTCAGTCCTAAAACAGGAGGGGCGTAGGCTTAGAAGTAGCCATCGCATAATCAACGTGTAACAACGGACCTCTCGAGGACTGATGCGGCGAAAATGGACGGGAGTAAGTTAGCTACCGAGACCTCAGATTGCGAAAGCAATAGTGTAGGAAGGCGTTCTGTATGGATAGAAGCATCTACGTGAGTGGATGTAGACCGTGCAGAATCGAAAATCCTGTTGGAAGTAGCATCAAAGTCTGGTCAAAATCCGGACCGCCTTAAGGACAAGGTTTCCACGACAACATTCTTTGGTCGTGGGTAAGTCAATCCTAACCTTATTTTTAACTGAGTAGGGGAAGGCGAATCTGTTAATATTCAGATACCATAGACATACGTGCGGTAACGCAAGTCTGATTGCGAACACTTTTGGATATGTTGACGTAAGTTAAATGTTGAAATCCAAGGAGTTCTGTCATAGAGAGAATTGGATGAATGCGTGAATAGCTTCGCTGTATTGTGGAGTTCAACAAATTCCAAGAGTCCTTGAAACTGTAATCAGAAAGGATTGTCTATGATTGTACTGAGAACCAATACTGGTATCCTTGCTGAAAAGGCAATGGCGTGTCGGGATACACCAGCCTAGGGAAATCGGCAAACTAGAGTCGTAAGTTAGCAATGAGACTTGCCTATGCAGAGATGCATAGGTTTCAATAACAAGGAGGAAGCGACTGTTTAACAAAAACATAGCTGGCTGCTAAAGAGAAATCTTTTGTATAGCCAGTGAGGCCTGCCCAGTGCGAGTGTGTCAAAGTTGGTTTCAACCGACCTAAGCCCTCGTTAACGGCGGCTCTAACTCTGAGAGTCTTAAGGTAGCGTAATCCCTTGTCGATTAAATGTCGACCCGCATGAATGGCTTAACGACTTCCTCGCTGTCCTGGGTTGGAACCCGGCGAACCTGCTATTGTGGTGAAAAGGCCACAGACCCTCAGTGGGAAGAGAAGACCCCGTGGATGGGGTTAAGGAGAATGAGAAGAAGATTAGGCATCTTTATCCTTACCACCATTAGTGGTAAATAGAAAACATTAGTGGTAAATAGAAAAGATAAGGATGCCCCCGTAAATTCCTATTATGAACATCAATAATTTAACAAAGAAAGAACTTTTAGCATATGAAACAGGATTACATTTGGGAGACGGTTGTTTATTCATAGATTTAAATCATGGAACATACAGGGTAGAATTTTCTGGACACTCTTTAAATGATAGAGACTTTTTTAAGATTTTGATACAAATTATTAAAAAACTTTATAATAAAAAACCAAAAGTTTATAAAAAGAAAGGAGAAAAAACTATTGTCTTAATAATAAATTCTAAAAATGTCGCAAAACAAAAAATCAATTTAGGTCTTCCAATTGGTAACAAATTAAACTTAAAGAAAATTCCATCTTGGATTTCGAATGGATTAGAGATCCATTTTTTGAGAGGTTTAGCTGACACAGATTTTTCAATTTCATTTAAGAAAAATAGAAAAGGTTTATATTGTGAACCAAGAATTGAATTGTTTACAAATAATAAAGTGATTGCAAATTTCGTTTACAAAGAACTCAAAAAGTTAGGATTTAAGCCAGCATTCGAAAAAACCTTTCGAAGAGATTTCAGAGAATTCAGAATAAGAATGTATGGAAAACAAATGTTAAATAACTGGATGAATAAAATCGGTTTTTATAATTCAAAACATTTATCTAAAGTTTATCTTTTTTATAAATTTGGTTTTTGTCCACCTTATTTAACAACTCAACAAAGATTAAATCTTCTTTAACTCTTTACCCCAGCGGTGAGCTCTGCGGTAGCCTGTCGTTGTTGTATGGTTGTGATTGCATAGTGTAGGTAGCAGCTGCCAAGTCAAAGTTTTTGGACTTTGAATAGGCGACAATGTAACACTGCCCTCTTGCAACTGTATGGCTAACCCTCTAATTGGGGGGACACCGATTGGTGGACCGCTCGGCTGGGGCGGTACGTCCTTGATAAGGTATCAAGGGCGCCCTAAGGTTGGCTCATCCCGGTCAGAATCTTTAGATATTTTTATCTAGAGCTGGATATCGGGAATAGAATGTAAGCGTAAAAGCCAGCTTGATTGGATTCAACATGGTAATGAATCCAAACGCGAAAGCGTGGGCTAGCGAAACGCCGAGTGTTCTTGATGAATTTCGGTGACTCCAGAAAAGCTACCCCGGGAATAAGAGAGTTGTGGCGGGCGAGAGCTCCTATCGACCCCGCGCGTTGCTACCTCGCTGTCGGCTCCCCCTCTCCTGGCCGTGCAGTAGCGGCCAAGGGTACAGGTGTTCACTGGTTAAAAGGGGACGTTAGCTGGGTTCAGTACGTCGTGATTAGGTCGTGAGACGGGTTAATTCTTCTCGTATTTTAGATAACATGATTAGCTTTAGCAATAGCTAGCTATGAAATCATGATACCGAATACGAAAAAAAAGTTTGGCAATGAATGAACCGCCCCGATGCGAAACATTCGCGAATGGAGTAGCTGATGAGCCAATTTCCGTCTTACGCTTAACGACAAAGACAGTACGGTTTATATCTTCTGAGGGTGTTGTTACCTGACCCAAAGGATGGGCGAGTACGAAAGGAACACTCATCCGTGACCTCTGGTTGATCAGTTATCTTATGGTACTGCTGAGCAGCCACGTCATAGCATTTAACAGCTGAAAGCATCTAAGCTGGAAACTGTTGGGAAAAATAGGTAACTGGCGCGGATAGACGATCCGCTTAATGGAAACGGAGTGTACGTGCAAAGCTTCGGCGATGCATTCAGCTCGCGTTCCCCAATGCCAATTTTGCTCGGACCCCTTTAAATGCCTCTGCTGGTTTATTTTCTTTTGATTTTCAAATTACTGTGAAGTATAGATTTCAATAGGGTAAATGAAATTATCTATACAAAACGTAATTTTGAAAACTGTTGAACTATACTTTTTTAAGCATAGAAACACAAAACTTGAATATGAGAAAATTATTGATATCTACAATAATTGTTTTCATTTCATTATCAACAATTGTATTCGCACAAAGTTTTAAAGAAAAAGTTTTGACATCTCCAGATGTTTCTTTTGTTTGGAATTTTCAAAGAGGTTTCGAAGAACTTATGAGATTTTTGAAATTTACCCAATCAATGAAAATAGGATATTCTTTAGATTTGGCTGAAAGGAGAATTGGAGAAATGGAAGTTTTGATCAATAAGAGCAAGCCGGACTATATAATTTTTTCAGAAAGCGAATATGAAAGAGAGATTAATAATATAGAGTTTGAATTAAATTCTACAGGTAAATTTGATATTATAGATATTTTAGAATCATTGAAATCTGTAAACAAGACTGATGCTATAAGTAGATTGCAGACTCAGATAAAAGTTTTGGGAAACATTTCAGTCAAAGTCCCGGATCCGGTAAAGAATTTGATTATTAATGCTGCGAAAAGAAGCTCTGGTTTAATAACAACATTAAGCAAAACTTTATAAATTTCTAGAATTAAGTTCTGTTGGTGAGCTGGGTAGACAGCCTTCGCTTTGTAGTGAGGAAATTCCATCCACCTTTAGCCTTAAAGGTTTGCCGTTCATTTGAACTAAGCTGAGAAGCTTAGGCGATTCAACTGGGCTGATATGTTCGTGTTGAATATTGCTGGCAAGGTGCAAGATCAAACATGCTCTGATGAAGAAAGAGGAGCGGGTAGATCGCATAGACAAATGCTGTCAAGTAGAAATGATTGTGTTTGCAGGATCTGCTACAGAAGATGGGTTATGCCCAGCACACAACTCCTTTTAGATGGTGTGCTTATTTCTATTTTATCTTAACTGATAATTTTAAATCTTTAAAACTTAATCTAATAATCAAGTGATAATTAATGGAATATAAATTATATGATGGAAAAAATCTTGTTTCTATTAACGGTGATGAAGGGCTAAAGGCTACACTTGATTTACTACAAAACAAAAAAGAAGTTAGACGTGGCTTGATTCATCGTCAAAAAGTTTTTACGTCAATCGGCGGCGGTATGGATGAAATGCTTAAAGAAGGACATTTGGTTAGGGAAGGAACCAGAGAAGAATTCGAAAAAGAAGATAACGACACAATGGCAGTAAAGAACTTTGCTCGACTTTTGAAGAAAAACTTTCCAGAAGATTGGAAGGCTACGGTTGTAACAATGTATCAAGGGGCACTACCGTTACCTCAAGATTTGAGATGCCCGGATTGCCACACAAAACTTCAAGAAAGAAAAAAGGTTGATGGTTATACCTGTAGAAATGGCAAATGTAAAAACATCTATCAGGCAAAAACATCATACAGAGCTCTTTCAAGTGGAGTTGTATTCAGACCTGAAAAAGAACTAAGCACAATAGTTCTGGAACCAAAATTATAATCATCCGAGTGTTAACATCACTTTTTCATCATTCATTAAGTTAAGAACCATTAAACAATACAAATCAATAAATTAAAGTGTTAACTTTAATTAACTTAACTTTTGTAAACAATAACTTTATATATAGGTAAGAATATCTTACTATTATGAAGACAATGAAAACCAAAACCGAGATAACAAGAATAAGCTCTAAGGGGCAGATTGTGATACCTCAGAGCATAAGAAACCAGATGAGTATAGGAGAAGGTAGCGTGTTTGCTGTTCTAGCACCTAAAAAAGACACTTTGATATTAAAGAAAATTGAGAGCCAGATAAGCAAAGAAGATTTAGAGACTTTAAGAGGACTTGAAAGGGCTTGGAAAGACATAGAAGAAGGAAGATATAAGAAATATTCTAGAGAAGAATTCTTGAAGAAGCTTGAGAAATGGTAGAATGAAAATTAACTTCGTTATTACCACCGAAGAGTATGAGAAAAATACAAAGCACATAAAGGATAAGGAAATTAAGGACAGAATTAAGAAGCAAATAAAGAAGTTAATAGAAAATCCGGATGAAGGAAAGCCTTTAAGATACGATCTTAAAGGAGAAAGAAGCGTTCACATCAAACCTTTTAGATTAGTTTACACTGTTGACTGCGACAAGCTCATTTTGTTAAGGTTTGAGCATAGAAAAGAAGTTTACAAAAAATAATTCTTGACGATACAATATAGAAATACAAACTATAAATAATAGTTAGACGTTAATCATATTACACGATGTTTACACACAGTACAAACTGGCTTACCTGTGCCCAGCACACCTTTGTGATTATTATGGCTGAAAAACAAAAAATGAGAGCACCCTCAACAATAGCAGGATTGGTTAGATACGAAGAGGAAGGAGAAAGCTTAATAAAACTTAAACCAATGCATATTGTTGGAATTGTTGTAACTCTAATTATTTTAGAATTATTTCTATTTCTGTTAATACCTTTATAAACAAATTATCATATTAATTATTAGGTGATTGATTGGAGAGACTAAAAGAACTTTTTAAATCTCCTTTGACTGCAATAAACAAAGCTAAAAGAGAAAAAAATACAAACAAAACCCTGTTGATTTTGATACTAACATGGATTTTATTTGGATTAAGTTTTTTCATAATTGTAATTAAAACTTCTACAATAATATTAATTTCAGTTGGAACGGCAATGTCAGTTTTTTTGCTGGGGTTTTTGGCCAGTATCTTCTGTGCATATCTGATTGAAACGATAATGAATATTTTGGGCGGAAGGGGAAAATATTATGAAGGTTTGACATCATTGACATATGCAGCATTTCCAATATCTTTAGGTTTCTTAATAACAGCCTTGCTTTCACTAATCCATCCACTTCTTGGGATAATAGGATTTATAGTGGTTGCAATAACAGTTGCATTGGGTCTTTCAATTTATTTCAAATCTATTAAAGAATTATTTGGTACAGATATGATAACAACTTTAATAGGTTTCTTGATAATAGTTTATGTTTTTGCGATATCAGTCTATGCGATAGTAATATTGTCAGCATCACAGTTTTTACCAATTTTTAAAGAATTAACAGTAGCATCAACAGTATAATTAAGAATTAGCTTAACCGTTTAAACTTTGCAAGATTTCTTTTTCTGCTATTTCTGCTGCTTTTTCAGTATTTTCTGAATGAAAATCTGCAAGTTTATTCAAAATCTGAGAGTTTGAATTTACTATAAAGACCTTTCCACCCTTTTCTTTTACTTTTTCCGCTGCTCCATGGTCGTTTTCTCCTTGAAATATTCCAATTATCTTTTTCGGATGAAACACACTCACGAGATGTTCTATTAATTCTTCTTTAGGATGATATCTTGATAATTCACCTGTATAAATTCCTTCTCTGACTTCTGCTGTAGATGTTGAGTATATGTGTTGAATGCCTAGTTTTTCTTGTATTACTTTTTGATTTTCTGGAACTGTAGCTAATGGATTATCTGTTAAACCAAAAACCTCTAATCCATGTTTACGAAAAGTTTCTATCAATTCTTTTGATCCAGAATAAGGTTCACCGATTTTTGTTGCTCCTCTTTCAACACTATAACCTCTCAGCAATTCCATTTGTTTTCTTATGCGTTCATAACTTATATTTTTCACAAATGCTCTATATGCTTCTCCCATGCCTATATCTTCTGCTATACCTTCTGTTATGTCCATATGAAGCTGATCTATATCAGTAACAACCAATCCATTTCCTACTCTTCTACGAAATTCTTCAAATCTTTTACTATCTTCTTCAGCCATTTCAGCGGTTACCGCCATTGTGATACCAGTTTTGAATATATTTTAAAGACTTGTTTATATATATGACTACGGCAAAATGGTAATACGTCAATCAATCATAATTTAAACAAGTTTTACCACTGAAAGTGGTTAGGATTCTATATGCAATTCTCTTTACCATATCTGAGACATGGATGAAGAAAATAAAGTTGTGTTTGTTCCACATTGCATTCTTAATCAGAATGTAAGGGTTAGAGGAAAAGAAAAATCTTCTTTGATAAAAGAGATTATAGAATTGTTTGCAGAAGCAGGTGTTGGAATTGTCCAGTTGCCTTGTCCAGAAGTAGAATATGATGGCGGTTTAAAAAGAGAAGTTAAATATAAAAAAGCTTACGAAACAGAAAATTATAGAAATTCTTGTAAAAAACTTTCTATAGAAGTTTTAAAGAATGTTAAAAGATATTTGGATTCGAATTATAAGGTTCTCGGAATCTTGGGTGTTGAATTTTCTCCTACGTGCGCTGTCTATAGATTAGATAATGGAAAGAGGATTGTTCCTGGAAAAGGAATTTTCATAGAAGAATTGGAAAAAGAAATGCATGAACAAAATTTTCAGGTTCCTATAATCTCTACAAACCTGAATAATGTTTTCTCTAGTTTGGAAAAAATCGATTTGCTTTTAAAAAATTGTTAGGAGGTGTTTGAATGAGCATAAGAGTTGAAAGAAAGGGTGATAGGATAAAAGTTGAGACAGACTATGCTGGTGCAGATGTTGATCATTCGATGATACATGAAGACAGAAAGCTTATAGCTGGGATGAAAATCTGCGGAATAAATGAGATTGAAGCCTCAAAAACAGAAGGCGGTGTACCTTCTGCACTCCATAGGGAATTTGAAAGAAAATATAAAGAAAAAAATGGCGAAGAGTCAACTTACTACAGCTATTGGTGATACTATGGTTGAAAAAAGATCTCCAAATTACACGAAGAGCGAGTATGAGCAGAAATTCTATGGAAATGACAATTATACGACTTTTGATAGAGAGTTAAAAGTCGAAGGGAATGATCAAGACTCTGTAAAATGGACATCGACTTATGTAAAAGGAAAGGTGATGCCATGACAGATTATTATGGTAAGGTTAATAACAAGAGCACTGCAACAAGCACTAAAGATTATTCTAGAATAGAGGGAGAAGGTTCCTGCAGATCAAATGATAGAGATACGTGCAGAAATCTTTCTGAAACTTTGTCTGAGTGCGTTGACCATGGAAATCAGATAGCCTATGAAATGCATGCAAAATCAAAGGGGTGGATTAAATGAGCGAATATTATGGTAAAATAAGCGTCAATTCAGTATGCACAAATAATAAGTATTTTGCTGCTATTCATGGCGATGGGAATGCAAAATCGAATGACCTTGAAATAGCTCGAGACCTGTCACATAAACTACCTGATTTGGTTGACAAAGCTAATTACTACACTTACGATTTGCAAAGGAATAGGAAATAGATATGGTTTATCAGTCTAAAGTTGAATCGAAAATAATAATAAATCATCAAACCGGTGAAGTAAAACTAGAGGAATTCAAAGTTGGAGTTGGCGGATATAGCAATACAAGCTTATTGAATGAAGCTAAGGAAAGTTATAATAGTGATATAGTATCTCCAGGAGATTATGATATTGTAGATAAAGATTGGCCAGAAGGAGTCTGGCATCGTATATATCATGATATGCTTGAGAAATTGAAAAATTGGAGAAATAGAAAATACAAATATAAAAATTAAAATATGAAAAACATTAAAAAAATAAATACAAAATTAAAAAGATTAATCATTAGCTTCTAGTTCCACTAAGAGTACCTGTGCTGTTGAAACCAGTAGCACCAACATAAAATTCTATTGCAACGCTTATTGTATAACTAGCTCCTGAACTTCCTGCTAGCGTACTGCCACATACTGATGTATTTAGTGCATTAGAAGGATACCTAGCTCCTGCTGGCACTATTTTTCCTGCAGGGTAGTCTACAAATACAGTACATGTAACTGTAGTTCCTCCAGTTCCTATGCCTGCGAAAACACGTGTTATATTTATATCTTGACCTACTCTGTTTTCCACTTGCATACTTAAATCTCCATTTGGATCAAACTTCCAAGGAGAGAGAATAGCTACCTGAACAAAACCTTTGGATGACGGACCCAAAAAGCTTCCAGGTGCGAATATTCCATAGTAAGCTAGAACTCCTGCTACTATCAGTATTATCAAAATTGCCCATCCATAAGTCATAAGGTACTCGATTGCTGTTTGTCCTTTCATTTTTATACCTCCATTTTAATTAATCTTATTTTGTTAAACCGATACTTAAAGTTTTCTTAAAAGGCGAAAAGTCCTCCCAATAGCATTTGTATAACAAATCTTGCTAATAAAAATATTCCTATTGCTCCTGTCATTAACAAAGGAATGAATTTTAATCCATTCTTTTCTTTTCCAGACTGTATAAGTCCTATTATCAATGATCCGAAAAATGTTGTTAATGATAATGATGCAATAGCAAACCAGAATAGCTGGTCTACAGTAATTTGAGGGCCACTTGCTTTTGCTAAGAAACTGCCTGGGCCTGCTACTCCACCTGTTGCCTCAATGCCTCCTAATAGTGCTGGAGACCAAAGCTTTCCCATGACATCAACAAAAAACACACTTATGGCAAAAAGCATTGGAGCTCCAAGAACAGCTGCAAACAAAATAAATATTGAGTATGTCATGACAGATGCTTTTATCTCTTTTCTTAAGGATTGCGTGACTCTTACATTGTTTGCAATTTCTTCTAACAAGTGAGCCAATTCACCACCAGATTCCATACCTTCAATTATCAATCTTATTGTTTTTTCTAAAATGTCAGATTTTATTCTTTCACTCATTTCAGATAGAGCAACCTTTACAGATTTTCCGCCAACAGTTTTCGCTCCAACTCTTTTTATCTCTTCTTCTAAAATTCCGAATTCTGGTCTTGCAGCCAACCATATGGCCTTATCAACAGTCATTCCTGCTCTTACATTTGCCGACATGAGTTGCAAAGCATCTGGCAAAACCTTTTCTATTTCCTCAGCTCTAGAATCAGCTATTAGAATAACAGATGTATGAACAATAACTATTGATATTGCACCTATAGCAATACCAATAATAACTCCCAAAGTTCCCCAACCCATAACAAACAAGTCAAACATAATAACTATTGATAAAAATATCGAAAAGAAAAAAGAGAAACCTATGAATTTGACAGCAAATTCTCCTCTCATGCCAGCATAATCCATCTGTTTTCTAAGAAGCTCTACATAACCTCTGGGTGTGAAATAAAGTAGTCTTCCTTTAAATCCTAATTTTTTCATTTAGCTCACCATCGAAGGCCTTTTAGTTTTTATAATACCCATATAAAAATATTGGAATACTGCTAAAACTATCAAGATCAGAGGAAAAATGAGGTTTGGAATTTTTATTCCTGAAAACGAAGATAAAATTATTAAAAATGTTATTCCTAAAGTTGGCATGATAACAGCAACAAGCATGTACATCATAGTATAAGGATTTAGTTCCTGACCATATCTCCTGATCGCTATTACTTGGTCTTTTGTCAGAGTATCAACAATAGACTCTAATGATATTGAGATATCACTACCAGCTTTGATTGCATTTGTTATCTGCCATACTGCTCTTCTGAAATAAAGAGATGGATTTCTTAAAGAGGCCTCTTCCAAAGCTTTGATTTCTGCTTTTCCAGCGTTTATCTCTTTAACAACTTTTTTCATTTCATCGCTTATTTCCCCATAACCCGCACTTATACCAATCAATGCATTAAACAAAGGGACGCCGGATTTTACTTCTATTAAAACATGTTGTAGAGCATTCAAGAGATCCCTTTCCAGTTTCTTTGTTCTTCTAGTAGCTATCAATTTTGGAAATTTCATAAGATAAAAGAAAACAAATACTGAAAAAACAGATGGTATAACTATAGGTAATAAAAAGTCTATCTTACCAGCTACTAAACCTACCCAAAAAATGACTGGTGTTAAAAGAAAAAAGTAAAATAAAGAAGTAAATATTGTAATAGAAGTGTAATCTTTCGGATATAAATCTATATTGGCTTGATAAAGATCTAATTTCAAAGATGGAGATGATTTAGAAATTGCATTGCCAAATTTTTCAAAAATCCTAGCATATTTCACTGCCTTTTTCAAAGGGATTGGAACAAATGGTATCATCATATCAAACATCTCTATTGTTGAGTTTCAAGTTCTTTCATTAAAGCCTGCCCAAGGACCTGTTCAGGTTTACCTTTTTCTCTAACAAGTTTTAAGATTTTTTCTCTATCATGATAATAATCAGCAACAATTTTTCCAACAGTATTAACAGTTTTTACGTTGTTGTCTAACATCCACTGGAGTATAGTCTCTTTTTCCAAAATATCTTTATTCATTTGTTCATCGGTCATTCCTGTATGCATCCTTATCTCATTTATTAACCTTATGCTATTTCTAACTTTTTCAATTGTGTCTGTCTGAGGTTTCCATCTGTATAAAATTTCTAATCTTGGTGATGCTCTTCCCGTTTCACCTGGAATAAGCTCTGCCACTTCTAAAGTTCTTCTTATTCCCAATCTTCTGTGTCTGAACTGGACAACAACTAGATGTAAAGCTTCTAACAAACTTTCTGGTAATGCTATTGGTGGATTTGTTAGTCTTCTCAAAACCTGTTCAGCTCTATCTGCGTGTAGTGTAGCGTAAACACTATGCCCAGTATGCATTGCTTCAAACATAACTTCTGCTTCATTTTGTCTTCTGATTTCTCCTACAACAACCCTATCTGGTCTCATTCTCAAAGAGTTTATCAAAAGATCAAGCATTGTTATCTCTCCTTTACCTTCTGGGTTGGCTTCTCTTGTTGTTAACGGAATCCAGTGTAAGAAATCCGGAAGTCTTAATTCTCTCGTATCTTCTATTGAAATAATTCTATGAGTCGGCGGTATAAAAGGCATGAGAGCATTTAGTACACTTGTTTTTCCACTAGCAGTTCCTCCTGCTATTAGGATGTTTAATTCATATTGCATACAAAGCCATAGCAGAGCAGCTATTTCTCTAGTCAAGGTTCTTTCTTTTGGGTCAATAAAGTGTACCATCGTCCAAGGTTCTCTTCTAAATTTTCTTATTGTTATAGTGTTTCCTTTTGTTGATATTGGGAACAAAGTTGCATTTACTCTGTCTCCTGTTGTAAGGTGGGCATCCATCAGAGGATTAAGATTTGTAATTTGCCTTCCTACTTTCCTCCCTATTAGGCTTGCATAGTTGTATATCTGCTCTTCTGTTGGTACAATTACATTTGTCTTTAACCAACCAAATTTTTTATGAAAAACCCAAACAGTTTCTGTAGAATTATTAACAACAATTTCTTCTAGATTATCGTCATTTAGCATAACCTCTAATCTTCCCAATCCAAGCATCTCATGGATCAGGTGTCCTGCTAATATGTTTCTTTCATTTTCGCTTAGATTCGGTAATTGTTTGACTACGGCTTCTTTAGCACTTTCTATAAATCTCTTCTTTATTTCTTCCACGGCTTTAGGGTCAAGAATTTCAGACATTTCTATTTTAACAACTTCTATTAGCTTCTCTTTTACTGAATCCAATACAGCAAGAG
>Ga0315296_10003850_pt1 | contig 12451 bp, 11 predicted proteins | sample YL17G14_18_MG_FD_203921 | JGI IMG/M metagenome (GOLD analysis project Ga0315296, IMG submission 203921) | Sediment microbial communities from Yellowstone Lake, YNP, Wyoming, USA - YL17G14_18 | ecosystem: Environmental > Aquatic > Freshwater > Lake > Sediment | place: USA: Wyoming | collected... | reverse complement strand
GGAAACAGAATCTTGAATACCCATACCATATCAAGATTCAATACCTTTGAATATATTGCAGGAAGGATTGTAACGCTCAGCATGGCATTGGTTCTACCAGTCAAGTCATCCCAATAAGGAACAACTATCCCCCACCTTCCAGCGTCGGCTACTGTCTTTGAAACGAAAAATTCGCTGGTGGCGTCCGAACCAAAAGAAACGACATATCTGGTTAGAAGCGATGAATGATATATCAACGCAACCGCGACAATGAAAATCAGAACGGGATACAGCTTGGCTGGAAACAGTTTTCTAAAGACGACGCTGACAACAAGCAAAACCGCGATCATTCCAATCATGAGAAGCAAGATTGCATTGTTTTGAAAAAGGCTGACAACTACAGCTCCGACAATACTGAAAATCAGAACCAAGGCAACCGGAATCACAATAGGAGACCAATTAAGACGAAGGCTCAGGTCAATCTCCCGATTATCGGTTTTCAAATAGACGAGGACGGCACCAATCAGCACCACACCGTTCAAGAAAACCAATAAAGGAGCAAGCGACAGTGGGTTCGCAATTCCAAGAAGAACTCCGAATTGATTCAACACGAGCCCTCCAAACATTGTGAAAGCTATGCTGAATCCGACCGAAAAAAGAACGGTCTCCAATCTGCTTAATCTTTCTAATCCAATCAACTGCAATATAACAAAGCCAGGCAATACTGTGAGGCAAAGAAATCCAGCAACCTGTCTGATGATTGGAACGTCAAAGAATGCGGAAACATATTGCGTCAGCTGCACAATCAGTACGAGGAGCAAGAAATTTCGTGCAATCAACGCATTTGCACCATCATTTTCGGTGAGAGTGTATAGCATATCGTGCGACACAAGACTTATTAGCGGCAATGCAAATGTACATATGAAGCGCATATAAACAATAAGACAGTGAACACGCGCATCGCACGATGCAAGCGCAAAGATGAGGTTCCAAAATTGCGTAACGGGAAACCTGACAAGTTTTCAGCATGGCTCCTACTTTTCGTACTTGCCAGCCTCTCAATTTCCATTTCACTGGGTCTGCAACAGTCAGAAAAAGCAATATCAAACGTAGGGACAATATCGACTTCGACACTTTTAGCAAAAAGCGGCAGCGCTCAGGACATACAGACCGCAGTAAATACCGCAGCAGCCACAGGTATTTCAAACGTGTACATTCCCGCGGGGAATTTCAACTTCGTAGAAGTCGGGGTTCCTTGGACCACTGTCAATATCCCTGCAGGAATCAACGTTTTTGGCGATCCAACAACAAAGAATGCAAGCGGCCAAGTAACTCAATGGAAGACTAATCTGCTCATGCCCTACGATGTCCCTGGACCTCCTGACAACCCCGCCACTTGGTTTACAATCAACGGCAACGGCAATCCAAACAAACACAGCCGCTTTTCAGACATTCAATTGATTGGGTACAGGTATTACAACAACACCTCAAACACCGTCCACACCGCACTGAACATTGCAAACGTAGTGGACTTCCGCATCGATCATTGCAGCTTCCAAGACACAACAGGCGGAATCTGGGTAGGCGGAGACGGAAACGTTCCAAGTTGCGGAGTGATAGATCACTGTAGGCTTGTCAATAGCCGCGTGTTTGTTTCATCGTGGGTATATGACTGTGATGTCGGTTACGGCGTCGGTATGGCAAGAGCCATGGCCGGCGGAACAACAATCTGGGAAAGCAATATTGACAATGTGCTTGGGAAGTATTTGAACTACAGTATTTACATTGAGGACTGCTACTTCTCCAAGTGGAGACACTGTACATCTTCAAACGATGGTCAACACGTGGTCTTCCGCCACAATATCGTCGCAGATGACGCTGCCTATGCTTCCTGCGACGCACATGGTAGTTACGCTGAGTCAACTCATCCGAACAGGGTAGGCACGCGCGCCTATGAGATCTACGACAATCAATTCTTAACGCCCAATTCAGGAATGTCAGATTCCCCAGGCGTGAAACTCGCGATCCACATTCGAGGCGGAGGCGGTGTCATTTTCAACAACACGGTCAAAGATCACATTCAATTTATATGGTTATCAAATGATGCTGGAAATGAAGATTTTGTCCCTCAATGTAAGACCCATGACTTATGGATCTGGAACAACAATCTAGTCAACGTAACATACACAGATCCACAGGTCCAATCACCAGACATAGTCCAAAATCAAGATTATTACCTCTCTGCCAAATTAGGATACACTCAGTACGTCTATCCTCATCCATTGACACTTGTTCCTCCTTAGAAGGCACCCTTAGAGCGCGCGCTCGCTCGGACGAGCTATAACAAGAGATTTTTGTTCTCTCTTTTCGATCTCTAAATCGTAGCCAAATGTCCTAAGAAGAGCATACAACGATTCTGGTTTCCAGTCCCATCCAAAATGGACCTCAACGAGCAGCACCGGTCTGTCTCTTTGCAGTATCTGTTGACTTCCTTTCAACACGTCCATCTCTGCGCCTTCGACATCGATTTTGATCAGGTCAACCTTCTTGATGCCGCATTCGTCTGCGATCTCATCCAATGTATTCATCGGGACCACGTACTGAACTGGGGCGTATCTCTTGCGAATAATCTTGAGGAATTCCAGGCTTTTTGCGAAGTTTAGCCAAATACGCAGTCTGTTCCTGTCCAATTTGATAGTGCTCTGGCGAGGAACAATGCTTGTGCTGCCTGGGCTGGTTGTTTCATAGAGCTTCACAGTTCCAGTTTCCTTTCCCACGGCCCTGCATATTGGGAAAACGCAGTCGGTAAGATCGTGAAGCCTAATATTTATCAAAAGCACGCGGTACGTTTCGGGATGTACTTCGATTGCAAAGACTTTGCCAGTGCCTCCGACCAAGTGTCCTGCCTCGATTGCGTAGTAGCCGAACTCTGACCCAACGTCGAGGACGACCCAGCCTCTCTGGACTTTTGCGAACTCCTTTCTGAACTTGTATTCATCCGTTTCCCATTCTGAGAGTCGGATGGTCCGTTTTTTCTTGTTCCACTCACCAAAACTGTAAAGCTTCAAAAACCTTTCACGCATCCCTCGTTCGTAGACAACAGCATAGCACTGCAAATCTCCATTACGAACATTCAATGTCAAGCAGTTCTCGTCAAAACACCCTTACCGAACATCAAAATGCGGAATACTTCACCGGCAATCGATCTCTCAGCGACTGATCAATACATTCGAGAAGTCTTATTGCATTCCTGCCATCCTCTCCTGTGACTGGTGAAGGAGATCCCTTCTCGAGACTTTCTACATAGCTTCTGATCAGATCAAGATGTCCTAACTGTGGTTTGGAGAATTGGTCTCTGGTGAACTTTGCCCATTTGGTGAAAATCCGCTTCTCATCTGAAAGAAAACTGCGCACGACGTCTCCTGCGCCTCCAAGAGATCTTTGCGCTCTGTCTATGATGTAACCGTGAGGTAAGTAAGTCTGCACTCTTTTCCCGTCGGAACTGATGATTTCGTACATCATTTCAGGTTCTTTCGCGATCCACGAGATTTCCATGACTCCAAAATGTCCTGAAGACCCTCGCAAAAGCACCATCAGATCATCCCAGACAGCATATTTGGCCCTCACACCGGTTGCGTAAACTTCCTCTATGTCCTTCAAAAAGTGTAACTGGAGGTATGCAAGATGGCACCCTACCTCCCACAGGATTCCTCCGTGCTCAGGGCTAACATTCCAGTCATGTGCCAAACCGTGCGCTTTCAAAAATTCAAAATTCTCTTTATGGAATGTGCGGAAAGATATCAGATCAAAATCCTCTGATACCGCTATTGATTTCAAACGTCTAACATGTGGGTAGAATATCTGATTGTGGCAGACGCACAATGATACGTTATGTTTTCTTGATTCTTGGATCATTATTTCACAATCTTCGCTGTTCCGGGCCATGGGCTTCTCCATCAACACGCTAAGTCCTGATTTGGCGGCATCTAAGACAATTGATTTATGCGTAGAGGTCGGAGTGCATACGTCGACAAAATCAAGGTCTTTCAGTTCAAGGAGATCAACGTAATTCGAATATACCCCACTAATTCTTTGTTCTCGGGCAAATGCTTTTGCTTTGTTTATGTCCAAATCTGATATCGCTAAGACTTCAACGTTTTTCATGCTTCTGTAAGCTCGAGTGTGAACTTGCGCTATTCTTCCGCAACCTATCAATCCTACGTTCATGCACATCCTTCCTTTGAATTACCATCAGACAATCTGCGATTGTTACTTTCTGATACTATTTTCAGCAGATAGACCATCTGGACTTTCATTCGTTTTTGGGCTAAAACTTCAAATCAAGGGTTCTTTAAGATCTCCATTTTCCCAAGCGCGCGCGGCGAATACGAATTGAAATGGCTCTTTAGAAATCCAACGTACCATGCGGTCGCCTTGAAAATGGACTCAAGCGGCAGTAAGAATACGGTCTTCTGGCGGGTAAGTTCGTAGATGACGGAGGCTTGTAGGAGCCCAGACATGAGTGCGACTGGAGGAAGCATCCTGTAATGTCTTATCATTCCCTTGTTCTTATGCAGAAAATAATGTGTGTAATATCCCCGGATGATATATCTTTTCCAGAGATTTCTCCAGGATAATCCATGTCGTTCATAGTCGAGAAATTCAGCGTCAGTTGTGCCCAACGTCCAGCCAGCTTTGCGAACTCTGATTTCAACGTCCCAGTCTTCGCCGTATCCCCGTAGATTCTCATCAAATCCTCCGACTTCTTTGAGAACCTCAAGTCGATATATAGCTCCACCAGTTCCGAGAGCTTTCAGACGTGCCTTTTTTGATCTGTAATCGACCATTCTGCCGGCGGCACGAGAGTAAGACTCCAAGGATGCTAGCAGATTCCTTGCAGGTTTCAGGGATTGTTTTCCTTTTGAAATGCCAGTATTAGGGTGCTGTTCCATAAAAAATATCAACTTTCTGACAAAATCCTTTGACAGCACCATGTCGCCATCAACCCAGAGAACAAATTCTCCTTGAGCGTTTGCGACGACCATGTTTCTTGCATGACCCAGTCCTTTCCAAGATGTGTGAAAGATTTTGACTGGAAAATCCATTTCACATGTACAATCATGAAGAATTGACAAAGTCCTGTCTTTGCTGCCGTCATCAACAAAGATCGCCTCGATAAGTTCGTGCGGGAAGTCTTGGTCGGATATGCTTCGAATAGCTTCTGCGACGTATTCCTCGCAATTTCTCACACAAACGCCAATCGTGACCTTTGGTTTCATCTAGTCTCACACGTCGAACGCTCTTTGGGCAGAGTATATCTAATGTCCATAATTTTCGAAATGAGCCTTGGTGAAGCCGTAGCAGAATGCCAGTCGTTTAAAGGCATAGTGAAAAGGCAGCAAAAACAGCAATCTGCGACCAGTCAGCCTGTACGCAAACGGAAAACGCAAGATGCCAGAAAGTAACCCGCCTAGAGGTGACATTCTTATGGGCATATCACGATCTTCGGCTTTATGAAGGGTGTAGTGTCCTCCGTAGCCCCACCATGCATATTCGTCCCAGAGGGCTTTCCAAGAGTCCCTGCACAACTCGTAGAAAATGGCATCAGTCACAAGAGCTGTCCAGCCCAATCCAAGAATTCTTCGGGCAAGATCGCTGTCTTCTGCAGCTCCTTTGATTTTGACATCAAACCCGCCAGCTTCCTTGATGGCTTCGACCCTGTAGATTGCTCCCTCCGTCCCGCATATGCCTAAAGGCACATTTGCGTCATTTCTCATACTTTCGACGACAAAAGGAATATTCTCAAGATAAGCAATTGGTCCAGATTCTGCCCAGATTCCGTATCTTGCTCTGCCAATGCCAACCCCAGGCTTACTATCCATGAAATCAACTTGTTTCTGAACGTGACAACGAGGGATCACTACGTCACCATCAACCCAAACGATGTAGTCTCCCGAAGCATTATCGACGACGATTTGCCTTGCCAATCCCAGACCCTTGTTCTCAAAGAAGAATTGGCTCCTTATGTCTGTCCTTAAGAGATATTTTCTCACTATTCCTAGTGTTCTATCAGTGCTGTGTCCATCTACTACGACCAATTCCATCTGTTCATGTGGAAAATCCTGTTCGAGAATGCTCTTCATAGTGTATGAAATTGTATTTTCGATATTCTTGACGCACAAACCGAGGGTTACGACAGGTTTGTTTTTCACTCCAAAGCCCTTCTCAATCGGATGAATTCCCAATCATCGGTTCCACATAGTGTATTTTCTCTTCGTCGCATAGAGACATATAGCGCAGAAAAGGGTGAATTGGTCCAAGATTGCTTGAATCAAATATTGAGTATCAGGGATCAACCCAACTGCACATAAGAACAGAATCAAAGGCACAATCACGATAGGGTAATAAACCAAAAAGACTGCGGTCACCGCGACCAGCGCGACAAAGATTATTGGACCAAAGATAGACAGAAAAATCTCCGGAATAGCTATCCTTTTCGGCCATAGCAGCTGCCTTCTTAACAGAAGTTTTAGACAGAAGAACCAGAGTGCAGTCAAGTGTCCGGCTCGTCGCAGCTTGATCTTTGTTCTCGATTTCATTTTTCCGGGCATTTCGCCGCTCACATGAGCTTCTGGTACAAGAACTGTTCTGTACTTGTTTTGAACGATTCGCAAAGCGGTCGCCGAGTCATCTGGTCCGATTTCCGTGTCAAACTCCGCGAAGGCTTGCTTTCTGAAAATCGAGAAACATCCCTCAAACCTCAAGGTTGAGTGTATCTTTGACTCCCCGAGTCTCCAAGAAGACATGAGCCCCAAGTAGCTTTGTTCTCCCTGAGTAACCCAAGATTCATTGGGGTTTGTCAAAACAGCGCGTCCAGAAATGGCACCAACTGTGGGGTCAGCTAAGTACGGTAAGGCTTTGCTCAATATATCTTGCGGCCACAAGACATCCGCGTCCGTAGTGACAATCATCTCACCCGATGCGATGCTTAGACCCAAATTCAAGGCCTTTGCCTTGCCAGACCTCGAATGCTGCTTCATAACCTTCAATACGGTCCCTGGATTTGTATTCATGAAGTTGTTAACTATACTTAGCGTTCGATCAGTCGAAGAGTCGTCTATGAAGACGATTTCCATCTTGTCCTTAGGATATGTGACTTCTGCAATGTTTCTCAGCCTTTCTTCAATGACTGCCTCTTCATTATGAGCAGCAACAAGCACGGTTACACTTGGACGAAACTGCGGATCAAGTTTTAGCCGCCATGGTTTTCTGGCTTGAAAATACAAGTAGGCAAAGAAAGCCAGATAGCTTCCCACAAAAATAGAAAATAGAACAAACCATAGCAGCATTATCATTTTTTAAGGCACCCGAAAAACAATTAAAGACTCTTTAAGAAAGGAACAATCTATTTCGAGCCTGACCTTTGCAGAATGTCAATGCCCAAACCAAGCGCATTGGATACTTGCTCCACGTCTTCCCTGTTCATCTTCACATGGATGGGCAAGCACAAGATATTCCTAAGAACTCTTTCGGCCACCGGAAGAAATCCATTTCGATTCCTGAGATGTCTTCGAAAGAAAGGATGAAGATGACAAGGTGGATAGTAGACATTCCCAGTTTCTATGTGATACTTGGTTCTCAAAATGTGCGAAAGTCTACTTGCGGAAAGGTTGTCATCAACCTTGACTGGATACTTGTAATGGCTATGCCGTATGTTTTCGGGAATCTTAAAAAGAGATATCCCGCGAGTCCTCCTCAATTGCTTTTCATATTCTTTCGCAATTTCATTGCGTTTTAACAAGAAACTGTCGATATCTGCCAACTGAGACTTTCCAATGACAGCTGCGATTTCACTCAGTCGCCAGTTCTGCCCCATCATCACCATTAGGTTCCGTGAATCTAGACCGTGATTGCGCATACACTTCGCCTTTTCGGCGAGTTCATCGCAATCGGTAGTCATCATTCCTCCCTCACCGGTCGTTATGACTTTAGTGGGGTAGAAGGAGAAGCAGCCCGCATCGCCTAATGCGCCTGCTTTTCTGCCGTCAATCATGGCACCTGTCGCATGAGCTGCGTCCTCCAATAGGAACAAATCACGTTCTTCACAGAGTTCTGCAAGTTCGTTCATCTGAGGACAGATAAGACCGGCAATGTGAACAACGATAACGCCGGCTGTGCGTGGAGAAATCCTACAACTTACGTCATTTGGATCAATACACAGAGTATCTTCTCTTATATCTGCGAAAACCGGTTTGCCGCCGGAAAACAGAACAGAGTAGGGTGTTGCCACAAATGTATTCGTCGGAACTATGACCTCTTTGCCTTTCAGCTTCCAATGAATCAACGCACTTTCAAGAGCCGCAGTCCCCGAGTTGACGGCAACAGCATGCTTAACATCTACGTATTCAGCGAACCTTTGTTCGAAATCTCTGACGTGGGGACCGTCAGTTAAGACACCGCTCCTCAAAATAGAGTCTATGTCTTCCAGTACCTTCCGAATGCTTTCGTTGCTGAAAAAGGGGAAAGCTGACTTAAGGCGAGAATTGCTGTCCATACTCTTCGCTTCTGCAACTTTCGAAGATCTTCTCTTTTCCACCTGTCCAAAAGAGATAATCAACAGCAGAAAGGCCAGGCACAAAATCGTTACCCAATTGTGAATACTTGGGGTGGCAGAAATTCTGGAAGGCGATGCTTATTCCTTCCTTCTGAAAACGTTCCACATTCAAGTAACTGCGCGCTCCAATTCCTGACAGCAGGGTCGTTGCGTTCAGGGTTTTGCATTGCTCAAGCACCAGCTCATTCTTCTTGCCAGAAACATGCAAAGATGAAGCAAAAATTAAGGGCTTCTTGATGTGAAAGAAACCCATCAAACCCCTTATGAAATACATATTGAGGTCAATCAATTTGGTCCAATCTTGGCAAAAAGCCTGCTCAAAAAAACCCTCAAATCTGCCCCAATACGGCGCACGGGAATAGTTACCTTTCAATGTCTGCCAGTGTCTCCTTGCCCAGTCCTGGCTACTGCTGTTTGCAATAATGACCTCGTTTATAGGCGAAAACTTGGTCTGATGTTTCACCGGCACAGTCAACCATTTGACCCCTTCAAAAGTCTTGATTCTGGTCCTGTTCTGAAACCCCTGTGGTTCAAATTGCACATTGTCTTCAACAAGGAAGACGTCACAATGGGACAGCTTATCAAAAAAGCCCAGCCAAGGCAAGTAGTTCGGCTGATGCCCTGCCACTATCACCCTCTATCACCCAGCAGACTGCTTCCTAGATTTTCTCGACAAACTTCATGATTTCAAAAGCCTCAGCGCAGGCAAGACCGACTTGACTGCCTCTGAATGAGGATAGACTAACGGTAGAATGATATGCCAAATACCTCTTTCCCTTCTGAGATGCGTGACACTGCAAAGCCTCCCACTTCTTCTTCACACACCCACTGATATCTACAAAATACGTTGGAAGAAAGGCCGCCGACATTACTCGAGGAGTCTCATAAGCAAGAATTTTCTGAACGTTTCTAAAAGCCGAGATCGAAAGCCAACCTGTCTGCCTGTGATCTTGATGAGTATCATTTGTCGTGTGAGTCAACACTATGTCCGGAGAATATCTTAACGAAAATTCCTCCAAGAAATTGATGGCATCGAAAGAATGCGGTATTTCCGTGTCGGGGAAATTCCCAAAATGGATCTCCTTAACGCCGAGAACCCGCAATGCCTTAGTACTCTCCTGAACCCTGATTCTTGCATCCCCGCTTTTCTCTCCTTTCGTCAAGTAGACAGCGACGACCTTTCCCCCTTTTTTTGCCAGTTTGCACAGAGTCCCTCCACATCCCAATTCAATGTCATCTGGATGAGCTCCTACAGCAAGTATGATTTTGGATCTGAAAACCATTGTAATTACCTCGGCATGCGCTCCAACAACGATCGTTGAAGACACGTAATCTTGGCTGACTAATATCTCTGCCAAGTGAGATTGTCATAAACCGATTGTACGCTCATGTCCAAGCAATGACTTATATACGTTGACTAGCTTCGTCGAAGCAGATTTCAAACTGTAGCATTGCTCGATCATTCTTCTCCCTTCATCTCCATATCTGGCTCTAAGCTCCTCGTCTTGCATTATCCTGAGCAAGGCGGATCCCAACTCTTTGGGGTTGTTCGGAGGAACTATAAGCCCATTCATCTCGTCTTCTACCACATGGTCAATGACGCCTACGACAGGAGTGCCGCACGCCAGCGCTTCCATCGTAGAGCATCCTGCACCGCTGGCTCCGACTATATCAGGTCTTACAAGAACTGTGGCACTCTGATACCATGCCCGCAAATCATGTTGGTCTAGGCTTCCCAGGTATTTCACCCTGTGCACTCCATCGTTTTGCACCTGAAGACACATTTTGTCTATTTCTCTCAGGTACCTAGGATCGGACGATGGGCCAATTAGGACTACTTCAGTCTTAGCTTTCAGGTATTTGAGGGATCTTAGGAGAATGTGCACTCCTTTGACCGTTTCGATCCTGCCCACAAACAAGATGAGGTTCTCTCGCCTTTTTCCTTCATCCGGTCGAAAGAATTCCGTATCAATGCCATAGGGCAATACGAGAACTTTGCTAGGTGCTACGCCCATTTCTATTAGAACTTGCCGCTCGTCAGGCGAGAAGACAATGTACAAGTGTGCAAGGTTGGGGAAGACCTTTACAAAGAACTTCTTCAGGATCGTATGTCGTCGAAATTGTTCCTCAAGACCCGGGACTCCAACACAATGCATAATCTTGGGCTTCTTGACTGCCCTGCAGGAGATAATGAGACTCAAATCAGCTTCGCCTAAGAAATGGATAATATCATAGTTCGAAATTATCTGCTTGAAGCCAGGTCGAGGTAGAACGTTTATTCTCAGAGGATGGTAGAAGGGTTCCATGGATAAAAGAACAAATGGATTCAAGGCTCCGATCCTGTAGATCGTGGACTCACCGTCCCGTTCAATTGTTGAGTTCCAAGCCGGTTTCCATTTCTCAGTCATATTGAAGGTCATGACGTCAGTCCGAATTCCGGATTTATTGAGCTCTTTGGCCAGATTCCTGACAAGCGTCTCAGATCCTCCTATTATCGGAAGATATGAAGGGGTTACAATGAGTGTTCTCAAAGAGTGACCTCATGCGGCGATCTTGGCACAGTATACACTGCATACACACTTCACATGATGTGTGCTAACGTTTGTTCAAAACGGTGGCGGTTGATCGAATCAGTTTTCGCATGATTCCCTTGAATGAGCCACACGAATGAACAGCGTTCTAAGCCTGTTCAAGAACAAAAGTGCGTCCAATAGTGCCAGATCTAGTTTTGTCTTTCGTTTGTTTGCTGGATCCCAGAAGCATGGATGCATCGAAAGTTGAACTCGTTTTGGAGGATTGTTCAACAGGACACTTAGACTTTTGATTGTCCAGAGTCTTTGTGAATCATGCACGTAGATATCCATTAATCGAGGATTATCAGCGTTGACGCAGTCGTCATTATCAAGAAATGAACCTGGTTTTCTCGGCGCATGTGAACTAATGCTAAGGATTCTTTTAGCAACGAGGCTCTCTAGTATTCGCATTTCGTTCTTCAGAGCATGAACGTGGTTCACCGCGTAGCATTCATACTGCTCTACGTCATAGTGAAGACCGATCTCATGTCCGAGCCTAGATATCTGTCTCATAATTTCCACGTTTCTGCCCTCAAAAGGATTGTAATGCTTGCTCGAAAGCAAAACAAAGTAAGTTGATCTCACTCCGATCGTGTGCTCTATCTGTGCCATCTTCAAAGCTGACTCTAAAGAGATATCGATGTCGTGACGGAGAATGAGATATGGGATATTTTCAGTCGGTATTTCACAGAAGGGAACAATTCTGTAAGTTTTGCGCAGATATTCAATGAACCGGATGTAGGTGGCTGGGTTGAATTCTGTGAGTTCTGTGAACGTAGGCTTATCCAAAGAACTACCTCGACACTTTAGCTGCGAAAGGAAACAAAATGAGAGAGCGAGCATGTTGTATGTGTCTGATCAGAAAGCCCTGCGTAGCCAATTGAAAGCAAAACCCGAAAAATATCTGCGCAAATGCCTGCGTTGCAGCATCCTACTTCGAAGTTCCTTGGTCTCCTCAGATACTTGCCCTGGCATGCGCGTAGCATAGACTCGTGGTCTTCCCGAATACTTGAAAATCACTATTGACTCCAGTGACAACGGATAGTCAAGAAGCCTCAGAGTTGCCTTGAAGTCCTCATCAGTTTCGCCGGGAAACCCCACCATGAAATGCGTTGAGAGCTTAACATTCGGAAACTTCCTGTTGATTCTCACCATGGAGTTCCACCAGTCTTTCGCAGTGTGTTGGCGACCCATGAGTCTGAGTATCTTTTCGCTTCCTGATTGTACAGGGCAGTTCAGCGTTTCTATCTTTCGAGAAGCCAAGTTTTTTTCAAGACCGGAAAAC
>Ga0315296_10003849_pt1 | contig 12458 bp, 32 predicted proteins | sample YL17G14_18_MG_FD_203921 | JGI IMG/M metagenome (GOLD analysis project Ga0315296, IMG submission 203921) | Sediment microbial communities from Yellowstone Lake, YNP, Wyoming, USA - YL17G14_18 | ecosystem: Environmental > Aquatic > Freshwater > Lake > Sediment | place: USA: Wyoming | collected... | reverse complement strand
CTGCCCAACCCCTATCGGCAAGGACAAGGCAACTGGGCAACTCCTCTGGTGTACCTGGCGTGCAAGGGAATTGGAGGACGGAACATACGAGGAGTACGAGGTCACTTCGACCAAGCCCTGACCGACGGGTTCGCTCCTCGCTGTGGCTGCCGCTGCCGGCGGCCGGGTAAGGATAAGGGCGGGCCGAGCCTGCCGCCCGACCTGCAACCAGCGGCGGCCACGAGGGGGAGTGAGCATGGCGCGGGGGCTGGCTGAGCGAGCGGAACAAAGCGCATATCCGCAGCTATGCGGGGAGTAGGCCAGCCCCCAGCGCCTCCAGAAAGGGGTAGCACGGATGGCTAGTTCCTTAGATGAACTATTTGTTGACAGCGAGTGGCGGATTTGTGGTCGGGTTCAGGTTCAAGCGTGTAATAGTAACCCAACCCTTGAAGGCAAAAGGGGAACCGTTCGGGGTTGTGGCCGCGAATCTAAAGATGGGCCAGTTGTCATTTATGTCAGGCTGGATGACCAGATTCAAGACAATTGGTTCTTGCCTTCAGAGTTGAGAATGGTTCCTGGTGGATGACCCAACCTCTAGCGCCTCCAGAAAGGGATAGGCGATGGAAGAGATACGGGTCGGACTAGCGAGTCTGGCTGGCTGGATACTTTGCTGCGCCTGTTCGGTTAACGCTCCCAAGGGTTCACGCTTCATTGCTTTCATTTGTGGCGCTATGGGTGGGACTGCACTCGGTGTAGCCCTGGTCTTACGGTAGGTTCAGCGAAAAGGGTAGGGGATGACGGGCGAATATAGCGTCGCACGGGAATATCTGCATGCTCTCGCTTTCCAGATTGAGCGGGCTGTTGGCGAAAACTATGACATCGGCCACGTAATTACAATGGCACTCGCTCTTGATTGCGCCCTATCCCAACAGAACCCGCAGTTATGGCAGGACATCCGTGAGGATTTAGCCAACCTGATTGCAGGTTTTGCTGAAAAGAAAGAGGAAGGACTTACAGATTGGGCGCTTGGTCATGTCGTTGGAGCGATAGTTGCCCATCTGGAATTTGAACCAACCCCCGCAGAAAAGGCTAGGGGATGACGGTCTCTCCTAAGATCACCCACCAGGGGCTGTGTGATAGCCCACATTGCCCCTTCCCCAGCGATCCCGATTGGCACCACTGTTTCGTCTGTAACAACCCACAGGGCGACCACCACCACGTTGAGAAGCGTTCACAGCGGCCCGACCTAGTAGACGATCCCACCAACATCGTCTTCCTCTGCCGCAAGCACCACGACAAGATCGATAACGACCGTTGGACGAACAAACTCATCGGCTTCCCTGATGGCTCAATCCACTACGTTGTCTTTGACCTGCACGGCAAGAGCATGGCCGACCGCGTGGTTCAGCCGGGGCGTCAGGAGGTGGCGGGCGACCTCGCCTTGGACTTGTCGAAGGATGAGATGGTGAATGCTCTGCCCCCCAGGACGTTGCCCGCCATCCAGGAACCTAACATCGTAAGCGTCACTCTCCCCGTTTTCCCTCGTGGCATAACGCCGAACCTTATGGGCCTAGAGTTTGATGACCTTGTGACCTATGAGGAATGGGCAGCGATTGGACCGAAGCTCGCCCTGCTCGGTGACTGGCTCCCTTGGGCTGTCGGAGATTGGCTCAAACATGGCGAGTGGGCATACGGCGAAAAGTATGCCCAGGCCGCCTCAGAGACAGGACTCAAAGAAGGACGACTCCAGCAATATCAGTGGGTAAGCGAGCACATCCAGAGTTGTACGCGGGCACAGTTCTCTGGATTGCACTGGACTCACTTCCGCCAAGTTGCCCACCTTGACACCGAGAAGCAGCAGGAGTGGCTCCAGAGAGCACAGGACAAGAACCTGACGACAAGCGAACTCCACCGGGCTATCCAGACCAAGGAGTTACCCGCTGGCCCTGAGTGCCCTGACGCTGAGGACGGGCAGCATCATTACCTGACCATGTGTTCAGCTTGTGGACACCTTCGATGAGCACAACCAGACAGCGGCTTCTTGAGTGGCCCACGCCAATCACAAACTTCAGCGAGGTGGCACGAGAGTTGGGTGTCTCACGAGAGCGGGTAAGACAACTGGTTCGTAAACTTCGTATAGACGCCTACACCCTAAGGGATCACCCACAGGCCACCTGTGCGTGGTGCGGACGGCAAGTCGATAAACACCACCCGCAATTCTGCAAAACCTGTCGGCGTTGGAGTTCGGTGTGTGTTTCTCAATGCGACAACTGTGGAACCTTCTTTGCAAGGGTAAGGCACGAGACTCGACAGCACCGTGGTCGGTACAGAGGGCATGCCTACTGTTCGCAACCCTGCGCAAATTCCAAGTCCTTTGTTGCATTTCAGGTCACTCACTACCCCACGTTCAAATCGAATGGGCAATTCGCTTCTTGGCAACTGAAGGCAGAAGAACATGGCCTGGACTGAGAGCCACCAGTCGTTGCTAGACCATCGCAAGACCTTGCGGCTGGCAAGAGAACTTGGCGTTGACCAAGTAACGGCCATCGGGCACCTTCACATCTTCTGGTGGTGGGCGCTGGATAACGCGCCAGACGGCAACCTTACCAAGATCGACCCCGCCGACATCGCCCAGGCTGCACGATATCACGCAAACGATGTCGGCCCAAATCGGGGATCGATGAACTTCCTTGAAGCTCTGATGACTGCCCAGTTCGTGGACAAAAAGGGACACGGCGAGGGCAGACCACCAACCCTCCATATCCACGACTGGAAACAATACGGCGGGAAACTGTGCACTGCACGTGCAAAGAACAAAGAACGCATGAAAGCTGCACGTGCGTCACAAGAGAAGAGTAGAGAAGAGGAGAGGAGATTACAGAAGAGTGGAGCTAACGTAGATCGTAAGGTAGTTCCCGTATACAGAAAGGGACCTTCATAGTTAGCAACGTTCGACAATAGCCAGCGCAAATTTTGCAAAATTTGCTACTGGCAAGGAGAAAGAATTATGACGAAGCACGAAACATATTCCAGCAATCCTGATGTCCCGAAGTGCGTGAGTCCCTGGGCAAAGCATTCCTGGGTGCCCATCACTAGACCGATGGGAAGCAACTTCAGTGTCTGCATCCTAGAGTTTTGCCCCCATTGCGGGATATTCGTTTGGCGTGGTGTGCATGATGGTAGCCGTTCGTATGAGAGTCGCTTACTTAGACGTTACGGGGTCGGTGTTCAGTTCTGGCAGGAATAGGTAGTGACAGCAGACGAAATCCCGACGATCCTTCCTCCTCCAATATGGGTGTGGCTGAAGAGAACAACTTACTGTGCTGGATGCAGCGTGGAGATTGAGGTTGGGCAGAAGGCCTTGGTCTTTCCAGCCACTGGGAATACCTACTGCAAAAAGTGTTCGGCCCGATTCGTTTCCAAGTCGAGGGAGGGGAAGCGTGGACGTGAATACGCGCCACCAGCCTGCGATGTCGAATAGGAGGATGGTGAGATGAAGACTCGGGTAAGACTAACATGTCGGATACCCCGTAGTGGCGCATATCCAAGCCTGAGTCGGCAAACGTCAGACTGGCTCGTGCTCTGGAAGATGATCAGGGGCAAGTTGGTATACGTGGGGCCGAAAGCTGAATACCTTGATGGCAAGTCCACCTGGGGGAAGAAGGAGTGACATGCACATAATCCACAACTGGAAACTGATCGCGGCCACCCAGCAGGTCTATGTCCACGGCGGCGGTGAGGTCACTGCCCTCCTGTATGGGTGTCGGAAGTGTTCGACATTCAAGGTGGAGAAAATCGGAGGTCACTGGTCTATGGAACAACTGCTGGCTCCACCACAACCAGAAGGCAAGGCATGATCATCGGCGACTACATCGAGACGGCGCGCTTTCCCTCGGACACGGATGGGTTGGTGCCGCATCTTCGATGTCGCCATTGCGGGGGCAGCGTCATAGGCGACTTTCGTGAGGGGTTCACCTGCCTCTCATGCAGCCGTCAGATATGCCCACTGTGCCTGAGTATAGTTGTGGCTGGACTCTGCACGCGCTGCTGGGGCGGGACCCTACCGCTCCGCTGGAACGCAGGTCATTAAGGGGGAGCGATGACCACGCGCTACTTCAAGGGCGACAGGTACACGCGCCTGTACGGCTCCCGCATACCGCATGGCGCGATGGTTAGAGTATTGAAATTCTGTCCAAGGCGGCGAGTGTTGGTTGAGTATGAGGGGCAAGCCATCCTGACGATGCTTTGGTGTCTATCTAAGGGGGAGCGATGACCGATACCTTCCGCATCTTCGTCCGAGGGGTGCCTGTGCCAAAGGGCAGTCTACGCGCCTTCGTCGTCAAAACTAAACGGGCTGCCATTGCCGGCGAAAGAATGAGCGAACAACATTTTGCCCACCGCGCCATCGTTACCAGCGACAACCCCAAGACACGCCCGTGGGAGAGATTGTTAAGGGAACGAATCTCTGCCGAGTGGGAAGGCCCTGCCTGGGATGGGCCACTAGAGCTAACCGTGACCTTTTCTTTGCTACGGCCGAAGAGTGTCAGTGCCAAGAAGCGATTGTGGCCCGACGTGCGACCCGACCTGGATAAACTTGCCCGTGCGGTCAAGGATGCACTCACAGGTTCAGGAGCACTACGGGACGATGCCCAGATTGTGGCCTTGGTTGCTGAGAAACGATACGGGGACGAACCCGGCGTCATGATCGAACTGAGGAAGTTAGGATGCTAGCCCGTCGCCCCCCTGCGTCACAACGTCTGTCTCCCTACGGATGGCCCAAGGTGGCGGTAAGGGGAGATGCTCCCTTGGGTCGTGACGCAGGCGGAGGGCGGGTTAGCCCAGAGTAGGTTTTTGGATGATCGGGTTAAGGAAATATAAGCCATTGCCGCATTGGTGGCGAGAATTATTCGGCCACTGTAATTGCCAATGCCCAACTTGTAGCGAAGAACCAATAATGCTCGGCAACGAACCTTATTCTCGAGATTTCATTTGCCGATTCTTGCTCGAACTGATACGTCACGCGAGGTGAGGGCGGGCTAGCCCGAAAGGAGAGAGATGGCACAACTGAAGACGCATCGACTCTACGGAAATTGCTACGGAGAATCTTGGGCCGCCATTGCTTACTGCGGCTTAAAGGTTCTCAGAAGTACCACGACGTGCATCGATTCTGAGACCACCTGCCGAAACTGCCTACGGATATTAGCAGCTCGCAAGGAGAACGCTAGGACAGGAGGGAAGGAGAGAAATGCTAACAGTTTATAAGTATTCTGTGCCAGTGGTGGATTACTTCACACTCGCCATGCCGCCAGGTGCTCGGCTGCTGACCGTTCAGGTGCAACGTCAGCAACCGCAGATGTGGGCGCTTGTGGACGCGAACACATCATCCACCGAGGATCGGCACTTTCGGCTTGCAGGGACGGGCCACCCAATCCAAGAGAAGGTTGATTCGCTCGTGTGGGTTGGGACTTTCCAGATCAACCAAGGGAGCCTCATCTTCCATGTGTTCGAGATTCTGGGAGGTTCGTGCTGACATGCCTGGGGCGCTTGCTGCCGATGGCGGTGGTGTTGGGGCTGGTGCTGACGGCAAGCGTCCTGAGTGGCAAGGGAATAGTGGAGGTAAGCGATGAAGAGAGAGTGCCCGAACTGTGGCAACTGGGTAGAAGCGGTAGAGGATATCTGCCCAGTTTGCGGACATCGCCTGACAGGGAAGAGGCCCTAGATGCTGGACGCGATTCTCTGGACGTGCTTGATCCTGGCCCTATTCCTGACCGCGCTCTGTTTCTTGGGCTTGCTCGTGGAGATTGGCTGGCCGAGGGTGAGAGCGTGGTGGCGGCGGAGGTTACGCCGCTGGCAGTCTCGCCGATACGTCAAGCGAATAATGAGGGAAGCGGGGTTCGTGCGAATGAAGGTTCCCAAAGTGCCAGCAGAGAACAGGGCCTTGCGCCGGAGGGGGAGGTCATAGATGTCGGTATCAATCGAGGAGATACGGCAACAGGCAGTACGGGCGACCTCTTCTGGCTCACCACCTACACCTGCGAGGAAGGCTACTGTGGAGCCACGGCCTCGGGCCTCCAGGTCGTTCCTGGGATGGCAGCTTGCTCGGACGACTGGCCCTTTGGGACTGTCTTCCTTATCGCTGGACAATGGGAGGTGGTTTGCCAAGATCGAGGTTCGGGCGTTGTCCTTCCTAACCACCTGGACGTTTTCTTTGACACGGCTGAAGAGGCCGCTGCATGGCTCGCGCAGGTCGGCGACCACGCGCAGGTTGAAGTCATACCATGATTGAGGTGCTAACATAATGGCTCAATTAGGACACCTAACGCCCCGTTTGGCTCCTACTGAGAAAGCTACCACAACCGACTTTCACTGGGCCGCTGGGTTCTTTGAAGGCGAAGGTTACGCTGGTCGGAGTGGTAGACGGCCTCAAGGCACGCGAGCCAGGATCGGCCAGAAAGACCCATGGACATTATACCGAATGAAGGCTCTGTTCGGCGGGAGTATCAATCCCCTAGGCCATCGCCCACCTTGCACTTCCTGGGATGTTAGCGGGGCACGTGCGCGTGGCTTCCTAATGAGCATCTACGGCTTGTTGTCTCCTCGTCGACAGGAGCAGATTCGGAAGGCTTTGGCACCAGGAAGCTGAGGTGATGCCATGACGTTATACCACCTACAGGACGGCCCACGCAGTCTCTCCCTGTGGCATCTTCTCGCCCCCTACATGGATCGGCGCTACCGTATCAAGGTCTTCTGCTTCGAGCCAGGACTACGGTTCGCTCTTGGCGTTCATTTCGAGTTTGGACACCTGCCCGATTGGTTCGTGAGTATTCATATCGGCTGGTGGGATATTCACTTGGGGCGCTGGGGCATATTGAAGGCCGATGCTACGCGAAAGCGAGGGTGACCCCATGACCTGGAGCTATCGAGCAATCAAAGAAATCTGTGAGGGCGAAACCGTCTACCGAGTCTATGAGTGTTATTACGACGACAAGGGGGAACTGGAAGGCTGGACAGAGGAGCCCGTCTGCGTTCAAGGGGAAACGCTGGAAGAACTGAGGGCTGACCTATCGGCGATGCTGCATGACGTGGGATCGCGCCCGGCGCTAGACATGGAGGAACTCCGCAAGCGCGTTCTCAAGCAGGAGGGTGCGTCATGAGTGATGTGGTTGTGGGTCAAGTTTGGGAAAGCGAAGACCCCCGCGATAATGGCCGTCGCTTCCAAATCTACAGGGTCTTTGGTGACACAGCCTGGGTTTTCAACATTGATTCAGGGCGAACTGGAATGATCCGTATCCCTCGGCTTCGCCATCAAGGTAAACGCGGTTATCGTCTTGTCAAGAAGGAGGGTGATGCGATGAGTGATAAACGCACCATAATTCAGAAACTTGAGGAATATCTGTCCAGTTTGCCACCATTGCCTGATACAACAGCGGGCTGGGCAATCCTCAAATGCTCAGTAGACATCTTCTGCACCATGAGGATACGGAGGGACATCCTGGCAGACATAACAATCCCTTCTGATGCGAGCAAGAAATTGGAGGAGGAGGCTGCGCCATGAGCGGAGACGGACGACCGCTGTCGGTTAGGCTACATGAAAAGGCAGGGCATCTTGAAGCGTTCGCACCGGCGACGGCGCAGGACTTCCATGAGCTGGCGGATGAGGTCGCCGCCCTCGAAGCCGCGCCGTCCTGTGCCTGCGAGGGCAGGGAGCCAATCTGGGACGGGCACGCGACTGTCTGCGAAGTGCGTGGAGAGAAAGCCTATGTCGATACGGTTTACATTCGGATCAGCGGCCAAGGGCTCAAGGAAGGCCAAAAGCTAGAGGTCTATGTATTCCTGCCCACCAAGGAGGAGGCTGCGCCATGTTCCCTCCCGATTTCATAGTCCATCCTCAGCCTTGGCTCTCGAAGCCGAGGGAAGACCCAATCCTGATAGCCGCCATCCACGCGAGTCGTAGCGGCCAACGGGTTAACTGGGATATGGCCAAGGAGTTCGGAGCGTGCGGCAACTGGTTCGAGGCTGCCAGCAACCAGGCCAAGGACAAGGATGGGAACCTGCTGGGCTATGGGGCTTGTGCCAGCAACATCATCGGCGGGAATGGAAAGCTAGGCATCGTGCTGCCGGACAACCGACGTCCGACCTGGGGTATGGGGTTCGGCTGGCTGGGGACTTGGGCGATTGACTGGTATGCCATCTCCTACGAGCTCTGCCAGGCGACAGCCGATACGCCCTTCACTGATGCTCAATACGAGCGCTTGGCCTTTGAACTCTGGCAGAAGCACAAACTCTATGGGATTCGCCTGGAGTTTCTGCCCTATCTCACGCAGACAGAGGCCCCAGTGCCCTCCGGCATTACCCGGCATGATAACTGCGCGAACGGACGAGCCTACGGGAAGACTGACCCGGGGCCATTATTCGATGAGGCTCATCTACTGGACAGGATTGAGTTCTGGAAGAGACAGGAGGGAGACATGACTCAGGACTGGCACGCCCGTCGGTGGCCGAGTGGCCTTCTACGTCAAGTGGCAGGCCACGCCGAGGCTGCCGCCGGCCTTGTGGATCACGCTTGGAGTGGCACTGAATACGCCGAACTAGAGCACGAGGTTCGGGCTGCTGCTGAGAAACTCGACAAGGCTCGCCAGATACTGCGCGACAACGGCCTGGGGCCTGAGACCGGTGACTGGAAGGTTGACACATTCTAGGAAAGGAGGTGAATCGCCGCCTCTGCTTTGGTGGAGGGCCAGTCAGCAATAGTGGCACCTGCACAATCACGGCTGGCCCTCCGGTCTTATCATGGCGCTGGGGGCTGGGAAGCGAAGAGTCGGCTTCTTACCGCAGGTAGGAGGCTACAGGATGGCTTTCTGTTCAGAGCACCAGCCCCAGCGCCTCCAGAAGGGGGAGGGATGAAACTAAATCTTAGATTACACGTCCAGTGTGGTGCTTGCGGTGCAGAGTTATGGGTAAAAGAGCCGCAAGACCTCTTTGCCAATATAGCGGCCCATTTCGAGCATCTGAAGGGATGCCCGAATGCTGACATTCTCCCAGCCGTCATAGCAAAAGGGAAATTGGGTGAGTGATGACCCCCTACCACGAGGCCGACGGCATCCGCCTGTTCTTGAGCACTGCACACGATGTTTAACCGTCAGGCCATGTTCAGTTCGGCGTGTGGCGATTGGGAGACGCCGCAGGGCTTGTTCGATGAGCTTAACAAGGAGTTCGGTTTCACACTTGACGCCTGCGCCACCGCAGAGACGGCTAAGTGTGCCGAGTTCTACACGCTAGCGGATAATGGTCTGGGTTGCCCCTGGCCTGGCACTGTCTTCGTCAATCCCCCGTATGGGTCTGGGATAACGGCATGGATTGCCAAGGGCTACAGTGAGGCAAGGGTCTGGGGCCACACGGTAGTCATGCTACTGCCGTCCCGAACCGACACGGCCTGGTTCCATGAGTATGTTCTAAGAGCAGATGAGATTCGGTTCATACGTGGGCGGCTGAAGTTCTCCGGCTGGCACACCAGCGCGCCATTTCCATCCATGGTAGTGGTGTTCAGAGGCAGGCTGTGATGCGCCTCCAGGTCGGCGATCAAGGCATCCGGCGCATGGTCGCGGCCAGACGGCAGGGCGCGAGGCAGGGGGTGATGCTGTGGGAATGACCGCTAACAACGCCCGCTGTCCGCCGCATCACTGGATGCTCGGCCAGCCTGAAGGCCGAACGACCGAGGGCGTCTGCAAGAACTGTGGCGCTCGCCAGACCTTCCCCGCCGTCTATGAGTGGCATGGGTATCAAGCGAACGGGGCGAGCAAACTGCCCCCAATCCGTCTGAAAAGGGTATGAAACCTCTTATCCCCACGAGAGACACCGCAACCCCTGACAAGGCCGATCAGAATACCCACCAAACTCAGCTACCCAATAGCATCGTACACCGCACACCTTCGCCAGGCCCACCACGAGGAAATGTGTGTTGAGCAAGTTGTCATCGTGCCCAGGACTGGCGCGCCAAGCTGCAAGGACGGCCTCTTCGTTCTCATAGCCAACTGCCAGGTTCTCCCCACGCCAAACATCGTGAGGGTAGCCAAAATCCAGCATGCGGTCGAAGGTGTCTCGGCCAAGCGAGTCTGTATGGCTGAAATAAGCATGTCTAGCCATATCCTCAGACATCCAGAGAGCCGTATCGACGAGTGTCTCAGAGACTGCCAGCCGCCCAAGGTTGTGCTCGACGCGGTAGTCGTTGACCAAGGCCAGCAATGCCATCTCTTGCCCGTCCAGGTGCGGCTCAGCGCAGAATAGGCAGGGGATAGTCCAGAGGCAGAGGGCGAGAATGAAGGTCATGGCAGGCTCCTACCTTGAATCCTCCTTCAAGCCAAGGATCGCTACAGGCAGGCATCCAGGACAAACGATACCCTTTCCCTTGTAGCCAGGCGTTCCATGATGGGTATGGCAACCACATAGGCAGCAATCGCCTTCGACGCCGCCCTCAATGGTGTTCTCTTTTGGTGCATTGGGCTTGGTCACTTCGCCTCCTCCTTCTTCCTCTCTGCCAGCACCATTTCGATGATCCGTGCGTACTTCAGGTGCCAGGCGAGTTTCTCCTTCAGCGCCTCATCCGACATCTGGCGGAAGCGCCGAATCTGCTGTGACTGTGCTGGCTCAGGCATTGGGGGCCTCCCACCAATCGTCAATGTCCCTGCCTTCCTCGTCATACCACTGTTCCCACTCACCGTCCTTGTAGACCTCTAGCCCACCAGCGTTGCTCTCGACCTCATCATCATGCAGGTCGTTCCCGGCGAGTGCCTCTATGGTGTAGTGCGCTGACTCAGGATCGGACACCAGATGATACTCTGGCTGGCCAGGAATGTTGCGAATCCACCATACTCGCAGGTCGCCTTCCTGGCCGTCCACCACCTTCTGAATCTCGATTACTCGTGCCATCGCTTGTCTCCTCTCTCAAGAACCTTACCCAAGCACAGTTCTGGGAGGCTAGGACTTGGCCCGTGCCTTGCGTCGCCGCCACTTATGCACCATCTTGGCGTGGCCCTCCTCTGCCTCTACCCAGGTAGAATACCGATCCGTGGCCAACTCGTCGTACTCGCCCTCCTTGGGGAACACCATCGTCTCGAAAAGAAGCGGAGGACCAGGGCCGAATCGGTGATTAAGCCCCAAGAAGACTGTTGACACGAACAGGCCATTGGGCAGCGTCTCTTGCTTGACGATTCTGGCCTCGCGGTTTGCCTCGAACCAGCGTGCCCATGTCAGGGCGTCTGTTGGTATTGCTTGCTTGCTTTCTAGGATGTAATGCATTTCTGTCTCCTCTCTCAAGAACCTTACCCGCGTACAGTTCTAGGCACGCCATCTGGCGAACTCGATTTCCCTCGTTCTGAGCGCCAAGAAAGCAGCCGTTGACGGTGACTCGACCTGATTCTTGGAGATGGCCTCAAGGACATCTCGCCAAAGGAAATCCTCTAGGCCATGAGCGTGTTCGTCGTCATGAGCCACTTCCCTGATTTGCTCTACCCGCACCTTGATCTCCTCATTCGTTAATAACATCTCTGTCTCCTTTCAAATTCGCGTCAGGATGTGACGCATATTCTCCCGCTTCTTGGCCCCCTTATGACGGCCCTATCGTTATCATTATGTCCTGGCAGTGGTCGGGCTTCTTCTGGCATTGATACCGCCAGTGGTGGGCGTCGGTGTAGTCTGGCGTCAAGCCCATCTTCCGGCGGCAGCACTTGCGCTCTGGCAGATTGTGGGCCACATGACGGCACCTTGCGGCAACCAAGTCCTGATCGCTGGCCGACTCGCGCCACGTAGTCCGCCGCAGCATACTAGGCCAGCGCCAGAAATGCGTATCAAGGTGGGCCATGAATCCAGGGATGCCTTGTTCCGTAGCCAACTGACAACACATGGGATGGTAGCGCTTCTTCTTGCCGTGAGAATACATGGGCCGAGTCGAAGCCCTTGCTCGTAGGCCGTGAAACTCGATCTCTGGAAACTGTAGCTTGGTATCGCCGCAAGGACACTCCGCCCCGATGTTGATCCGAAAGTTGTGAACGCGGCGTGTTGTCTCCTCCCATTGGCCGCCTATTTCGCCTAGGATGCGTTCGGCTGTCTCCTCGCATGTCTCGTTGTTGGCGGCGGGCTTGCTCCCATCCCCATTCCCTGCTATACTGGGTGTGCGTCCAAGGCTGGTCGCGTCCAGCTTCGTGTAGGCTATCGCCCTCCCCAGGTTGCGGTAGCCTACTTGCTTACCCAACGCACGAAAGGCCGTCAGGAATTCGGGCGTCAGGTGCGGTTTCAGTGTGCCAAGTGCTATCATGACTAGCTCCCCTCTGTCTTGGCGATAGCGGCGCGGGCCAGCTCTTGCGCCTCTGTCAACATGCCATCTAGGTTGTAGGCATTGTAGCCGGCTTGCGGGGTGAATCTTTCGCCGGCAATGTCTTTTAGCGCCGCCAACAGGTCGGGCGCGGCTGCTATCAGGCGGGCAT
>Ga0315296_10003848_pt1 | contig 12459 bp, 9 predicted proteins | sample YL17G14_18_MG_FD_203921 | JGI IMG/M metagenome (GOLD analysis project Ga0315296, IMG submission 203921) | Sediment microbial communities from Yellowstone Lake, YNP, Wyoming, USA - YL17G14_18 | ecosystem: Environmental > Aquatic > Freshwater > Lake > Sediment | place: USA: Wyoming | collected... | reverse complement strand
GGTGGCTGTCTTCCTGAGCCGGAGCGAAGGTTCTCCCTTTGAGAGCACTCCATCCAAACGAGATGCTTCGCTCCGCGATATACCGCTCAGCATGACAGGCCAAGCGTGCCTATAACACCTATTTCGGTTACACGAGGCTAGTCGTGCAGCATCACGCTCAGGAGGCCACTATGGACCGTCGTCGACTTGCCGTTGTAGTCGATGAAGCCGAGCCTCTTGAACTTATTCATGAAATGGCTGACCCGCGACCGGGTGGTGCCGACCATTTGCGCCAGGTTTTCCTGATTGATTCTGGGATGTACAGTTTCGGCTCTACTTTCCTTGCCAAAATGAGCCAGCAGTAAGAGAATCCGAGCCAGCCGCTTCTCGCTGGAGGCGAAAAGCTGATCGACGAGATCCCCTTCGAATCGGATGTTGCGTGAAAGCAGATGCGTGACGAACAATTCCGAGATATCGTGCCGTTCGTGCAGCATGCGCACCATCAGCGGCTTCGCAATCCTGGCCAGATGGCAATCGGTCATCGTGGTAGCCGTGGCGATGCGGCGCTGCTGACCTGCCAGGCATCCCTCGCCGAAGAAGTCACCGGGGCCCAGAACGGCCACGATCGCTTCCTTGCCTTGGTCGGATGTAACCGCGAGCTTCACTTTGCCTCGTCGGAGGTAGAACACGGAATCCGCAGGTTGTGCTTGGCAGAAGATGTTGCGGTTCGTGCCGTATTCAAGGTCGGTTTTCCCACCGGCGAATCCAGCCAGGAAGGCTTCCCAATCAACAGGCTGACTTTTCGTACGCGCCATAACAACCTCCAGCTCCTTGCTAAAGGCGAGCCGATCGCTATACCATATATTATCCTTATACTATATACGCTTGGGGGAATTCGCGCGTCAGTTCAGTATGGCTCACACGTTTGGTCAAAACTGCTCATTCCAGTTAATGAGGGGGAGCTACCGGGTGGGGCGGGTCGAACATTAGGGATGGTGCGACATCAAGACTAGTCGTGCAGGACCACGCTGACGAGGCCACTATGGACCGTCAACCCGCCGCTGGAGCCGTCGTAATCGACAAAGCCCAGCTTCCTGAACTTGTTCATGAAATGACTGACCCGCGACCGGGTGGTGCCCACCATTTGCGCCAAGTGTTCCTGATTGACTCTGGGAAGGACACTCTCGGCTCGACCTTCCTTGCCAAAATGAGCCAGCAGCAGAAGAATCCGTGCCAAGCGCTTCTCGCTGGAGTTGAAGAGCTGGTCGACAAGATCCTCTTCATATCGGATGTTGCGTGAAAGCAGGTGCGTGACGAACAATTCCGAGATGTCGTGCTGTTCGTGGAGCATGCGCGCCATCCGCGGCTTCTCAATCCTGGCAAAAGTGCAATCGGTCAGCGCGGTAGCCGTTGACACGCGCAACGTCTGACCTGCCAGGCATCCCTCGCCGAAGAACTCACCGGCGCCCAGAATGGCGACGATCGCTTCCTTGCCTTGCTGGGAGGTCACCGAGAGCTTCACCTTGCCTCGCCGGAGGTAGAAGATGGAATCCGCAGGTTCTCCTTGCCGGTAGATGATGCGGTTCGCGGCGTATTCTATAACGGTCTTCCCGCCGGCGAATCCAGCGAGGAAGGCTTCCCAATCAACAGGCTGGGTTTTGTTATTTGGCGTACCGACCTCAGGATGGCTTTTCATATTTGCCATAACAACCCCCCTCTGCTTGCTAAGGGCGCGCTCGTGGTATCAGAAGGAATCGGACTTTGGCGACGACCCGGTATCACCTCGCGGGTCGGACTCGCTCCAAGGCAGTTTCAGGGTGCGAATGGGCTGCTTCCTCAGACTTATCCTTCCAATGCTTCGTCATCGACAATCAGGATCTTTCCCGACTTAGGACACTCCTCCGGAACGGAGCAAGCTTATCTTCCAGGAGGAACAGGTACAATTCTGCAGATTGAGTATTCGACAGTACCTTGAGCGCCTGAACCTCTAGGTGTCTCTACAGAATCTACAGTAGAGACAAGTGGCAGTGGATTGATCCATGCTGATTCTTGATTCTCGTCAAAAGGCACGCCAAGCCGGACTTACCTCCGCGGTGTTTGCGAATCTTTCACCCTGGATTTCTTCCTGAGCCGGAGTGTGCTATTTTGGCTGCGTGTGTTCTAGGCGTCACCAATTCTGGTCGTAAGGACAGGAGACTTCTCAAAGAGGATTGATAATGGCAACTAAGCGCGAGCGGGAGCGTGCAGTGATGCTTTCAGGAGCACCTCAAATCCTTGCCCAGACCTTCCTGGATACGTTACGGGAACCCATCTTGGTTCTCGATGGCGCCCTGCGGGTGAAAATGGTAAATCGGTCATTCTACCGGACCTTCCGGGTTAAGCCCGAGGAGACTGAGGACAAACTCATCTATGAACTGGGGGATGGCCAATGGAACATACCCAAGCTTCGTGTTCTCCTGGAGGAGATTTGTTCCAGCGAAATACAGGCGGAAGACTTCGAGGTCGACTACGACTTCCCCGGCATCGGCCGGAGGTTCATGATCCTCAATGCCCGTCGAATCGAGCGCGAGACGGGCCAGCCGATGATCCTCCTCGCCATAGAAGACATCAGCGAGCGCAAGGCAATTGAAAGAGCGCTCGAACTCCATACGAAGGAATTGGAGCGATCCAATGCGGACCTGGAACAGTTTGCCTATGTGGCCTCCCACGACCTCCAGGAACCACTGCGCATGGTTACGAGTTTCACGCAGCTTTTGGCAAAACGCTATGGAGGAAAACTCGATTCCGACGCCGATGAGTTCATCGCCTATATCGTTGATGGCTCCACGCGAATGTACCGCTTGATTGACGACTTGCTGGCGTATGCACGCCTCGGTTCGCGGGCAGCGGAATTTGTGCCTACCGACTGCGAGGCGGTCTTTGCGGATGCTGTCTCGAATCTGGCAAGCGCGATGGAGGAAAACGGAGCCACGGTCACCCACGATCCCTTGCCGACCGTGATGGCCGACCGGGATCAACTGAGCCGCCTGTTTCAAAACTTGCTCAGCAATGCGATCAAGTTTCGCGCCGTGGGTCCGCCAGTCGTTCATGTCTCGGCTCGACGAAATGAGAACGAATGGCTTTTCTCGGTGCGGGATAACGGCATCGGAATTGACCCTGAGCACTTCGAGCGCATCTTCTTGATCTTTCAGGTCCTGCACGGGAAGAGCGAGTATTCCGGCACGGGGGTCGGCCTGGCTATTTGCAGGAAGATTGTCGAGCGCCACGGCGGGAAGATTTGGATCGAATCGCAAGCGGGGAAGGGGTCAACGTTTTACTTTACGATACCGGCTTGAGCAATCAATCGCTATGTGTCCTCGGAGACAAAAATGATGACCATGGGAAGCCCTATTGAAATTTTGCTCGTCGAGGATAATCCTGCCGATGTACGCCTGATGGTGGAAGTCCTGAAGGAAACCAAGGTCCGCAATACCCTGACCATCGTCGGCGACGGGATTGAAGCACTGGATCTGCTTCGCCGGACCGGCAGATATACCCACGCCGTGCGGCCAAAGCTCATTTTGCTCGACCTGAACTTGCCCAAGAAGGATGGCAGGCAAGTCCTGGCGGAAATCAAAGCCGACCCTGACCTAAAGCGCATCCCGGTCGTGATCCTGACCTCATCGAAGGCCGAAGAAGACATCGTTAAGAGCTACAACCTCTATGCCAATTGTTACGTGACCAAGCCGGTCGATCTGGAACAGTTTGTCCAGGTTGTGAAGTCGATTGAAAATTTTTGGTTGACGATCGTGAAACTTCCGTAAGGAAAAAGCCATGAGCTCCGAACCGATTAAGGTCTTGTTGGTGGAGGATAATCCGGGAGATGTCCTTCTCATCCGGGAAATGTTGAAGGAAGCGAATACCACCTTCGCTGCCCTGGAGGATACCCCAAGCTTGATGACGGCGGTCGAGCGCCTGGCGAAGGGCGGAATCGACGCGGTGATATTGGATCTCGGGCTCCCGGACAGTCAGGGCATGAGCACTTTTGTGAAGTTACACCATCAATTCCCCCGCACTCCTATTGTAGTGCTCACTGGTCTTACCGATGAAGAGCTGGGCCTTCAAGCAGTCCGGGAAGAGGCGCAAGATTACCTGATCAAAGGAAAGGTGGATAGCCAGTGGCTTTGCCGCGCCATCCTCTGCGCGGTTGAGCGGATGCAAGGGAAGGAATCTCTCGAGAGAAGCGAGGAGAAGTATCGCCTGCTCTTTGAAAAAAACCTTGCCGGGGTATACCGCACTGCCCTGGACCGCCGCATCACGGACTGTAATGAAGCTTTCGTCAAGGTTTTCGGATTTACCTCTCGTGAAGAGATCTTAGCTCATCCCGTGAAGGACCTTTACTTTGATCCCCGCGAGCCGGAGGCCATCACCGCCCGCCTAAGGGCGGAAAAGAGCCTCTCGAATTTAGAATTGCGCCTTAAGCGAAAAGATGGCAACCCGATTTGGGTTCTGGTTAACGAGAATCTGATCGAAGGGCAGGCCGGCAGCCCACCGTTCATCTTAGGGACCATCGTCGATATTACCCGGCGCAAGGCGGCTGAGGAGGCGCTACGGCAAAGTGAAAGTCACTTGCGTGCCATCGTTGAAACCGAGCCGGAATGTGTGGCGAAAGTCGCGTCCAACGGCGACCTCCTGCAAATGAACCCGGCGGGCCTGGCCATGATCGAGGCTGAGGGCTTTGCCGAAGTTAAGGGAAAGTCAGTCCTTCCCTTGATTGTTCCTGAGCACAGGGTGGCGTTCGAAGCTTTCTTGCAGGGAGTGTGCAGCGGCAACAAAACCAATTTAGAATTCGAGATTATCGGGCTCAAAGGTACGCGGCGGTGGGTGGAGTCTTATGCGGCCCCCATTGATGATGAGACGGGATCAAGTTGCATGTTGGCCGTCATGCGTGACCTCACCGAACGCAAGCAAGGTGAAGAGGCTCTGCGCGGGCTTTCTACACGTCTGCTGCAGTTGCAGGATGAGGAGCGGCGGCACATTGCCCGGGAACTCCACGACGCCATAGGCCAGAACCTCGTCGGTTTGGTGACGAACCTCACCCTGGCGCACAAGTCGGCTGGTAAGATTAATCCAAAAGCGCGCCAAGCTCTATCTGGAGGTCTGGAGGTGGCAGAGCAGTGCTTGAAGGAGATGCGTACCCTCTCCTACTTGTTACACCCGCCGCTGCTTGATGAAGATGGCTTGGCTTCAGCCTTGGCTTGGTACGTTAAAGGGTTCGCCGAGCGAAGCGAAATCAAGACCGATCTCAAAGTGTCTCCCAATTTTGGCCGGCTGCCCCAGGAGGTAGAGACGACCCTCTTTCGCGTCGTGCAGGAAAGCCTGACGAACGTCCACCGTCACTCCAAAAGTCCCACAGCCAGGATACGGCTTGCGCGGCGCGCGACTGAGGTGAAGCTAGAAATAACGGACAAAGGCCGGGGGATGCCCACGAAGGCACTCCACTCGGGCAATCAGAAAAGCGGACAGCTTGGAGTGGGCATTATGGGCATGAGCGAGCGAGCCAGACAACTCGGGGGTCGGCTGGAAATCGATTCAAGCCGCCGAGGCACGACTGTCCGAGTGGTGATCCCGCATCCCGAGGTCGTTCCGTGAAGACGCTTCGTATTCTGGTGGCGGATGATCACGAGGTCGTGCGGCAGGGAATGCGCGCCCTTCTGGAGGTCCGTCCCGAATGGGAAGTTTGCGCGGAGGCGGCCAACGGCCGGGAGGCTGTTGAACTGGCAAAACAGACGAAGCCCGACGTGGTGGTGATGGATATCAGCATGCCGGGATTGAATGGCTTGGAAGCCACGCGACAAATCCTGAAAGCCCTCCCTAGAACCGAGGTGCTTATCCTGACGCTTCATGAGTCCGAACAGTTAATGCGTCGAGTGGTCGAAGCAGGCGCTCGTGCCTACGTCCTAAAGTCCGACGCGGGACGAAGCTTGGTGGAGGGCGTGGCGGCGCTTGGCCAGCACAAAGGTTTTTTCTCATCCAAGGTAGCAACGGTCGTAGTAGAGAGCCACCTGAAAGGGGGCAAGACAACCGGCAGAACCAACCGCTACCGTGAACTCCTGACGTCTCGCGAGCGAGAAGTTGTCCAGCTACTGGCCGAGGAGAAGAGTAACAAGGAGATCGCGGTAACCTTGGGGCTCAGCGTTCACACGGTAGAAACCCACCGAAGCAACATCATGCACAAGCTCGGTACCCATTCCTTGAGCGGCCTGATTCGCTACGCCGTTCGCAATAAGATCGTGCAGTTCTAGGACGTTCCCGAATCCAACAAAGGCCGCTGCCAATCCGAGTCAGAAAGCCGAATTTCACCCCCCAGTGCCTACCACGGGTGAGTAGCCCCAATTACCCCTTTCTCAGCTATCCAAAGATTGCACTCGTGCCTGTATCCATGTCGAACCCTTCGTGATTTCCAGCGACCCCACCCGGTAGTTTCCCCTCATTAACTGGGATGAGCAATTTTGAACATACAGGTGTGCGTTTTTGAACAGACGGGTCAGAACCCGACTTGATAGCCTACGCCGATTAGGGATGTCTTTGTTAATGCACAACGGCCACTGCGCCGGGAAGGAAACGCCATGTCACTAAATGGGGAGGGCAGGCAAATGCGCAAATGCAGGGTTAAGAAGATGTGGTTTATGGCACTCCTACTGGTCGTTTTTGTGGCCGGATGCGGTCGAGAGCAGGGAATCCTCCAACCCACGCTGACCTCGATCAGTCCGAATAGGAGCATCCAGGGACAGGCCGTGGGCGTCACCCTAACGGGAACGAATTTCGCAACTGGAGCCACGGTCAACGTGAGCGGGACGCTGGTCACCGTCAGCAACACGACGGTGGTGAGCAGCACCCAGATCACCGCGACGTTTACCATCGCCGCGAATGCTACGCTCGGCGATCGGAACGTCACCGTGACGACTTCGGGTGCGACCACCACTGCGGTGACGTTCACAATCGCGCCCCCACTTACAGTGAGTTCCACAAGCCCCACAAATGGCGCAACAGGCGTGCCTATGGATCAGCCACTCACGGCAACCTTCAGTGAGGCGCTGAACTGCACAACGGTCACCACATCAACCTTTACCGTGACAGGACCTGGCGGGACTCCCGTGACAGGAACAATCCTCTGCGCTGGCACGAGCGCGACCTTTACACCCACCAGCCTTCTCGCCTCCAATACCGCTTACACTGCCACGCTGACAACGGGGATAACGGACTCGGAAGGCGATCCGCTGGCAAGCAACTTTGTCTGGAGGTTTACAACCGGTGCGACCTTAGGCGCCACCCCACCCACAGTGACTTTCACCAACCCTGCTAATAATGCCTCAGGAGTGCCGATCAACAGGAAAATCACCGCAACCTTCAGCCAGGCGATGGCTCCTTCAACGATCACGACGGCAACCTTTACGGTGACAGGACCTGCCGCAACCTCCGTAGTCGGGGCAATTGCCTATGATACTATAAACAATATTGCAACTTTTGCACCCGCAAGCAATCTAGCATCCAATACCTTATTTACTGCCACCATTACAACCGGGGTCACAAACCTGAGTGGCACTGCAATGGCAAATAACTTTGTTTGGAGCTTTACAACCGGGGCGACCCCAGACACCACCCCACCCACGGTGATTTTCACAAACCCTGCGAATGCTGCCACCGGTGTGCCCGTCAGCCAGAAGATCGCCGCAACCTTCAGCGAGGCGATGGACTCTTCAACGATCACCACGACAACCTTTACCTTAGCGCAAGGGACTACGCCTATATCAGGCGCGGTGACCTACGCTGCTGCTGGCACAACTGCAACCTTTACGCCATCCAGCAATCTCGCAGCCAATGCAACTTACACTGCCACGATTACAACCGGGGTGAGAGACCTGGCGGGCAATGCACTGGCGAGCAACTTTGTATGGAGCTTTACGACCGGTTCGACCCTAGACGCCACCCCGCCCACAGTGGTTTCCACGGACCCTGCGAATAATGCCACAGGGGTGTGTATCAACAAGGCCATCAACGCAACCTTCAGTGAGGCGATGGACCCTGCAACGATCACCACGGCAACCTTTACGTTGGCAGGACCCGCCAGTGCGCCCGTAACAGGAACGGTCTCCTATAATAATGCAAGCAACATCGCGACCTTTACGCCGGCAAGCAATCTTGCAACCAATACGCCCTACACTGCCACGATCACGACCGGGGCTACCGACCTGGCAGGCAATGCACTGGCAAGTGACTTTGTATGGATGTTCACAACAGGGACGACGACATGTATGACACCCGTACCCCTTGGAGCGGCCGCGACTTTCGGGGGTTTTGGGGGTGGGGCCGGGATGACCAACCAAGGGATTCTTACCGTGATTAACGGGGATATCGGGACTACCGGTGCTTCTACTACGATGACGGGATTCCACGATAACCTCATCCCGTACATCCCGCCATCAGGATGTATATATACGGAAACTCCGCTTAACGTGGGAACAGTCAATGGCTTGATATATACTGCTCCCCCGCCTCCCACTGTTGCGTGTCCCAATGAAGGAACTGCTGTCACCGCGGCGGTCGCAACCCAGGCCGCAGCCGACGCGCTTACCGCGTTTAACGCAACTTCTCCCGCGTCAATGCCCGGAGGTACAGATCCTGGCGCCGGTGAGCTAGGCAATTTAGTCCTGCCTCCTGGCATCTATATGGCCGCGGGAGGCACGTTTGGTATAACGGCAGGGGATCTCACACTCGACGCCCAAGGCGATGCCAATGCTGTTTGGGTCTTCCAGACGGCGGCCTCACTCACAGTGGGCCTCGCGGGGGCCCCTCGCAGCGTGATCCTGGTCAACGGCGCCGAGGCTGAGAACGTCTTTTGGCATGTCGGGAGCGCCGCGACGATTAACGGGGCCGGAGGCGGCACCATGGTAGGGACCATAGTGGCTCAAGCAGGAGTCTCGTTCTCTACTGCCGGCAACGTCGCGATAACGACGCTGAATGGCAGAGCGTTGGCCCTGACTGGGCCGGTTACGATGGTGAACACCGTCATTAACGTGCCTGCCCCATAAGGCGCGAGGCATTCGGTGTGAAAGCAGGACGAGCAGTGGGCAATGGCTGAGAAGCGGGACTCTTTAGGCCCCGCTTCTCAGTGAGTAGGCACAATTCAGGAGGCTACGATGAGGTTAGGATTGCGGGTATTTGCCACAACGGTGGTCGCTTTTTCACTCCTGCCTGCACTGCTTGCGGAAGACACGGCAAAGCCGGCAGCCACCGCGAAGAAGGATGGGGCTGTCAATTCCCGCCTCGCACCCGGTGCCGTAGCCAAAGCCAAGCCGGCTGCTACGACGTCAGCGTCCCTGCCGGCGGCGGCCATGCCGCAATCGAGAGGCGCGGACAGCATTACTCCCAGAGTTGAGCTTTTTCTGGGCTACTCGTATTTCGGGCCCGGTCCGTTTACCAGCGCCGGAAACCGGATCGCTTATCTACATGGCGGTAGCACGTCCCTCGCTATCAACGCGAATCGTTACCTGGGGCTCGTTGCCGACTTTGGTGGCTTTCATGCCGATACGTTCGGCCCGGGCGCGCCTCCGATCGGCAACATTGTAGACGCTAGTGGGAACGTCTTCACCTTCATGTTAGGTCCGCGCCTTTCCTCCCGGCACGATAAGGTCACTCCCTTTGTCCAGGCCCTGTTTGGAGGCGTGCACGCCAGTACCGTGACGCTCGACGGTTGTTCAGGGATTGGTTGTTCGCCCCTCCCTTCCGAGACCGCGTTTACTATGACCGCCGGAGGCGGACTCGATCTCAACGTAAACCGCCACTTCGCCATCCGCATCATTCAAGCCGAATACTTGATGACCCGGTTCGTGGATCGTTCCTCCAGCGCGGGACAAACGGCGAGGCAGAACGACGTGCGCCTCTCGACGGGAATCGTCTTCCGCTTCGGTGGGAAACGCCCCCCTCCGCCCCCTCCGCCCCCCAACCAGCCACCGGGGGCCTCGTGTTCGGCCGACAAGAGCATGGTCTATGCCGAATCGGGAGACGTAGTCGCCGTGCGCGGGCAGGCCAGCGATCCGGACAACGATCGCCTGACCTACTCTTGGACGGCAACGGGTGGCACCGTGGAGGGCTCCGGCCCTGAAGTCCGATGGAACTCCTCCGGCAGCGCCCCGGGAACCTATACGGTAAAACTGCGCGTGGACGACGGCCGGGGCGGCACGGCGGATTGTTCGGTGGGTATGCGCGTCGAACCGCGGCCGAATCGCCCGCCGACGATGAGCTGCTCGGCGGACCGCAGCTCGATGGTGGTCGGCGAACGCGTGCAGATCACTGCTACGGCCAGCGATCCGGACAACGACCCGTTGACCTTCTCCTGGCGCACCAGCGGCGGCCAGATCTTCGGCTCGGGGTCGTCTGTGAGGCTCGTTACTTCCGATCTGGCGCCCGGCCGGTACACGGTGACAGGCCGCGTGGACGATGGGCGCGGCGGCACCGCCGATTGCTCAGTAAACCTCGACGTGCAGGCGCCTCCTCAGGATACTGCGATCATAAGGGAATTGGAAAAGAGGCTTGAACTCCACAGCATTTACTTTCCGACGGCGCAGCCTACGGCCCTGCATCCCGACACCGGCCTGGTGGTGAGTCAGCAGACCATCCTCCGGACTCTGGCCGACGACTTCAAGAAGTACCTCACCTTCAACCCGAAGGCCCTCTTGATCCTGATCGGGCATGCGGACCAGCGCGGATCGGTTGAATACAACGACGCCCTTACGGAGCGGCGCGTGGCACGGAGCAAGAGCTTCTTGGTCGAGCAGGGCGTTCCCGCGGCCAGCATCGAGACGCGGTCGCTGGGTAAACAGGACATGCTGAGCGCCGCCCAAGTAAGGCAACAGATGGAAAAAAATCCCGAATTGACCCCGCAGGATCGGCGGAGACTCCTGAGCGCCAATTTGAAGGGGATTGTCTTGGCCCAGAACCGCCGCGTAGATATCGTCCTGAGAACTACGGGGCAAGAGTCCACTCGTCGGTACCCGTTCAATGCTAAAGACGCATTAACACTGCTTGATGACGAGCAGTTGGTGCGTTGATCAGCGACTGAGGCGGCGCCGGCTGCCAAGAGGAAACCCAAGAAGTAGTAGGGCCGAGCAGTTAAACAAGGGTGGCTGGCATATAGTTTTGCGCTCGGAAATTCGGGCTAAGAGGGGGGTCGTAATGAATCATCATCAGAAGTACGTCTTTTTGTGTTTGCTTGCGATCGCTGCGCTTCTTTCCGCGGCCTCGTTCCAGGCAGCACTGGCTCAAACCGCGCCATCACTGGGTTCGGCGTCGAGCTTCGCCGTTCTGGGTTCTTCGACGGTCACTTGTACCGGTGGGTCCACCATCACCGGAGACGTTGGCGTCAGCCCCGGCTCCGCAGTTACGGGTTTTCCTGCACCGTGCACCGTCGAGGGAGGAGCGATACACGCGGGTGATGCGGTCGCGGCTCAGGCTCATAGTGATGCCGCTCTTGCGTACGCTGCTCTTGTAGACGAGACCTGCACTACCAACTTGACTGGCCAGGATCTGGGTACACTCCCAGCGCCGCTTGCGCCAGGCGTCTATTGTTTCGATTCCTCGGCTGGGTTAACTGGAACACTCAATCTCACGGGCGGGGGCCCCTGGATTTTCCAGATAGGGAGCACGCTCACGACTGCAAGCAACGCTTCTGTTCTCGTCAATGATGGGAATGAAGGTTGCGCGCCGGGAGTTTTTTGGGCCGTCGGCAGCTCCGCGACCTTGGGTACAGGAACTCAGTTCCAAGGAATCATTCTCGCGCTTATCAGTGACACTGTGACTACGAACGCAAACGTGTCTGGCGGAGTTTTTGCGCTAACCGGCGCGGTGACGCTGGATACCAACCTCGTCTCCGCCTGCAGCTCCGGCGGCGCCCCCTTCCCGCATGGCACGATCAAGGTGACGGGCGGTGGCCAGATCCCAGTGCCTAACCCAGATTCCGCTGACCCGAATGCCACCGGCACGGGCAGCGCCACCTTCGGGTTCAATGCGATGCCAAGTACGTCGGGCGGCGAATTCAACTACGTCAACCACGTCACGGGCCTGCACATCAACGGTCCGGTCACCAACGTTGAGGTGATCGCGGTCAACCCAGACGGGTCGCCGAAGACCGTCCGGTTCTCCGGCACCTGCCGCGGCAGCTCGCCGTCGTGCTCCTTCTCCGTCACGGTGGAAGACCAGGGCGAGCCCGGCACGAGCGATCAGTTCGGTATCACGGTGATCGGTGGACTGACCGAGGCTAGGTCGCAGCGCGTCATTAGCCGCGGGAACATCCAGTTCCATAAGCCGTAGCGGCTAACCTGAGACCACTGTGTCCCTGGGGGCGCGATCTGTGTCGCGCCTCCAGGGACGCGGGGCTGTTAAAAGTGATTTACCCTGTAATGCAGGAGGGGCGCGGTTCGAGACCGAGTCGGGTCGAAACAG
>Ga0315296_10003847_pt1 | contig 12463 bp, 9 predicted proteins | sample YL17G14_18_MG_FD_203921 | JGI IMG/M metagenome (GOLD analysis project Ga0315296, IMG submission 203921) | Sediment microbial communities from Yellowstone Lake, YNP, Wyoming, USA - YL17G14_18 | ecosystem: Environmental > Aquatic > Freshwater > Lake > Sediment | place: USA: Wyoming | collected... | reverse complement strand
TCCCTTCCTGTTGTCCTCGAACGTCGTTTGGGCGGACAGCCGCGCCCCGCTGGCCAGGACGGTGCGTTACGAGACCTACCGCCTTCCAGCAGCCCCGGGGCGGCCAGCGAGGCCGCTGCGGGTGGCAATTCTTGCGTTCTTGTCTGCGAAACGGGCGCCTGATGTGCAGAGACACCTGGGCGGCGATGCGCAGCGCATCCTGATCCTCGGTCCGATCGCCGAGGCGAAGAAGCAGGTGAGCAAGGCGCGGCACAATGCGGAGTTCGTGGTGGTGCTGGCGCACATGGACGAGGAGCAGGCAAAGGAGTTGGCCCGGCAGGTGCCGGGCATCGGCCTGATGGTGATGGGCGACATGCCGGGGCGGCGAATCGTGCTGCCGATCCAGGTGGGCAATGCCCTGATGGTTGCCGACAGCAGCGACGGCCAGAACGTCGGCCGCCTCACCCTGGCACTCAACTCGGCGGGCAGCATCGCCGACAGCCGCGGGGGCGAGCAGTTGCTGGACAAGGAGTTCGCTGACGACCCTAGGGTGGCGCAAGTGGTGGTCAAGGCGAAGAAAGCGACGCTGGCGCAGGCGACATCGCCCCAGGGGCAGTTCGGGGGGCAGGGGTCGTATGCAGGCGCCATAAGTTGCAGGGCCTGCCACGAGCGCGAATACGCCCGCTGGCTGAGCACTCCGCACGCCAAAGCCCACCAGACGCTGGCCCGCAGGGGACAGAATAACCTCAGGAAGCCGGAATGCCAGCGCTGCCACAGCCTCGGGTTCGGCGAGCCCGCTGGATTCGTGAGCATTGATGCCACCCCCGCAAAGGCGAACGTGCAGTGCGAATCCTGCCACGGGCCAGGCCTGGGCCACGCGACCGCAAAAGACCCGATGCAGCGCCGCTCCACGATCCGCAGAGTCGTGCTGCCGGCCGTTTGCACAGCCTGCCACGACAAACAAAACGACCCGAAGTTCGACTACGTCAAGAAACTCGTGCTGGTGAAACACTAGCGCCCCCGCCTCCGAGCACCTTGCCCTGCGCGGCACGGTTCTTGCGCACGAAACTGCGCGACCAAGACGCTTGCTGGTGAGGTGCCTGTCCCGGAGAACATGAGCGTGCTTGAGCCCGACGATGCTCAACATTTGCCTGGCCGGGAACCACCACAAACACCTTGCCCCCCTGATTGATTCCTGGTCGCCCGGGGGCTGGGCGCGGGGAAGAGCGCGGTTGCCCGCCGGCAGTTTCGCTCCCCCCACCCACCCCCGGGCACAGGAGAGCGATTGCAGGGCGTCCAGGAGTGGCTCGTCTGTCGGCAGGGCAGGAGAGGAGGAGAAAAAGAGAGAGCGCAGGGAACAACTGGCGAAGTCATACTGTTGTTTAGGTGTTGTTCATTCCAGACCCGGAGGAGGTATGAATGAGAAGCAGTAGAAGGGGTGGGTCAGCGTTGCTGACCGGTTTGCTCATCGTGCTGGCGGTGTGTGTTTTCACCTTGCCAGCAGCGGCGCAGGGGCCCTTACAGGGCTTCGATCCGCGCTGCATCGAGATTGACATGGGGGCCGCAGGAGCCAACGTCTTCACCGACCCAGGCACTACTAACGACACGCCCACTTGCGGCAACGCGTTCATAGACTGGGCCGACCTGACGCTCGCTCAGCACACGATCGTTGACGGCATCGGGAACGCGGACCCTGACATCGTGGGCCCGCAGGACAAACTGGTGGACGGGAGCACCCTTCCCAAGGAAGACATCTACAATCTCTTCCTGTCCAACAACGTCTCCTATCTTTACCTGGCGCAGGCGCGCCGCTCTAACAATGGGAACTCGACCTACCACTGGTTCTTCACCAAGACCAGCCCGACGGCGGTCGCTGGGCAGCCGATAACCTTCCACCTGCAGAACGGCGACGTGGAGGTCCGGGTCTGCTTCCCCAGGGGAAGCGACCCTGGCGGTGCGAGCATCGGGGCGTTCCGGGTTCAGGGGCTGGGAGCCAGCCAGGTGGTGGATGCATCGGCGAGCAACATCTGGAGCACTCTGGGCTCCCATCTTGCGTCGCTGCCGAGCGCAGTTTCTGCGTTTTCGATCAACCTGGCTGCTACGCAGGCGCTTCCCGGTTCCCTCGACTCTCACGGCGACCCGACCAACACCTACGACATAGCCTGTTTCGGTGAAGGGGCGATTTCTCTTTCCGCGCTCGGGATTTCCCCCTGCAACACGCAGGCCTTCGTGACAGTTATGACCAGGTCGTCCTGCTCGCTGACCAGCGCCCTGAAGGACATAGCGCCGCCGGTTGAGTACATTTTCGGTGGCCTGGACGTTACCGCGGGTGCTCCTACTATTGCCTGCACGGGGGCGTCAGGCGCGCTGGTAACCATCACGGCGACGGCGAGCGGCGGCTCGGGCTCGTTCACGTGGACATGGCCCGCTGGCTGGTCTCACAACGAGAGCGGCAACAGCAGCACAGGCAGCAAGACCCTGCCGGCAGGCAGCAGCACCATCCACATCGAGGCCTGCGACGCGGCGGTGCCTACCTGTTGCGCTGACGTTGACGTGCCGGTAACCGTCCTGCCACAGGTAACGGTCTCAATCGGAACGCCAACCATCGAGTGCACCACGGACAGCGGCGCGCAGGTAACCCTGACCGCCAACGCGTCCGGCGGCGACGGGAACTACACATACCAGTGGTCAGAAGGTGGAACGCCCATTGGAACTGACAACCCCTTAGTTCACACCTTCTCGCCCGGCAGCCACACGGTGCGCGTGGACATCGCGGACGGCCGCGGCTGTACCGCCTGGGCCCAGAGGACATTCACTGTCCTGCCGAAGGTAACAGCCAGCATTGGTACGCCGGTGATCGAGTGCACGGCCGCCGATGGCGCGCAAGTCACTCTGACCGCCACGCCTGGAGGCGGCGACGGCAACTACAGTTACCAGTGGACCGAGGGGGCAACGGACCTCGGAACGACCAACCCGCTGGTTCGAAAGTTCTCGCCGGGCGACCACACTGTTGCGGTTACGGTTACCGACGGCAAAGGCTGCAGCGCGCAGGCGCAGACTACCTTCCACGTCAACGCGCAGGTCGGCGTGACCATCAACCAGCCTACCATCGCGTGCACGCTGGAGGGTGTGGCGGCGACTATCCTGACGGCGGTGCCTTCCGGCGGGGACGGCTCCTACTCCTACTCGTGGTATGAGGGCGCTACCCTGCTTGCAAGCAGCAATCCGCTGAACTACTCCTTCGCTCCGGGCAGCCACACAGTGCGCGTGGTGGTGGTTGACGGGGAGGGCTGCGAAGCCGAGAACCAGATCACGTTCAACGTGCTGCCACCGGTCAGCGTGACGCTGGAGATTGTCTCCGACCTCGACTGCGTCTCGTCGGTGCAACTGCGCGCCACGGCGGCAGGCGGAGACGAGAACTACACCTACACCTGGTACGTGGACGGACTGCAGGTATTTGTTGACAGCGATAGCGGCGGTCCTTCCTTCTACACCTTGGTCTTCCCGGACGACCAGTACTGCGGGACGAAGGTAGTATCGGTGAGCGTGCACGACAGCCGCAACTGCGCGAACCCGGCACCCAACCCGAGCAAGACCCTGGAGAAGACCACGGCAATCGCGGACAAGTAACACGCGATCGGACAACTGTTGCAGGCCAAAGCCTGCTGATGGGGAGCCCCGACTCGTCGGGGCTCCCTGCTGTCTTTCGGTGAAGGCTGAGCGCCTGCACGGAGGGAAAGGGTTGGGAGAGCACACTGTGGCACCTGAGGTGAGCGTAAGGAGCGCGCCGTCGCCGCGCCGAGCAGCCGGGGAACCGCTCGACCGCCCTGCGAACGGACGTATGGGCCACAATTGGTCTGCGAGGGAAACTTGCGTTACGGCCTGCGTGTTATAATTTGAGTTCGAGCCGAAAGGAGGCAAGCAAAGAATGGAGACAGGGACTTATTGTGTGAGGACAAGGCCTGCTTGGCTGGTGACTATCCTGGTGTTGGCTATCTGCTTCGTCGCCATGCCGCAGGCAGCCCAGGCAATGCACGCATTCGATGCGAGGTGCCTGGAGATTGACAACTGGGCCGCGGGAGCCGACGTCTTGACCCAGGCGGGCGCGCTGAACAACAACCCCGCCTGCGGCAGCACGTTCATTGACTGGGCAGATTTCGCTGGCACTCTGCCGACGCACACGATAGACGACGGCGTGGGCAACGCCGACCCGGACATCGTGGGCCCGCAGGACAAACTGGTGGACGGCAGCACCCTGCCCAAAGAGGACATCTACAAGTTATACGTTTCCAACAACTTTCAGTACTTCTACATGGCCATGGCGCGCCGCTCGAACAACGGGAACTCGCAATGGCACTGGTTCATCACCAAGATCAGCCCCACGGCCACACCGGGACAGCCCATCATCTTTCACCTTCAGAACGGCGACATGGAGTTCAGGGTCTGCTTCCCGAGGGGAAGCGCGCCTGAGCAGTTCAGCGCCCAGGTCTTCCAGGTGAGCGGGCTTTCGGCGGGGCAGGTGGTCAATGTGAGGGCCAGTGACATCTGGTCCACAGTGACCCTGTCCCCGAGCCCGGGCGCCCTGGCGGCCTCGTCGCTCAACCTGGTGAACACGACCGCGCTGCCTGGCGCATTGGACGACCACGGCAACCCGACGAACATCTATGAGACGGCCGAGTTTGCCGAGGGCGCTGTTGACCTGGGTGCGTTGGGCATCGCGCCCTGCGGCGCGACGGCCTACATCACCGTCTTGACCAGGTCTTCCTGTTCGCTCACCAGCAGCCTGAAAGACATCTCGGGGCCTACCCCCTACGACTTCGGTCAAGTGACGGTTACGGCGGGGACGCCGACGATCGGCTGCACAGGCGCTTCGGGCGCCGAGGTGACCCTGACAGCCAATGCGACCGGCTGGTCCGGGACATACGCCTGGACATGGCCTGCCGGGTTCACTCACGTTGAAAGCCCCGACACGGCCACAAGCACCGGCACGGGGACTGTGCCTGCGGGTCTGCAGCAGCAGATCTGCGTGACTGCAAGCGCCGTTGGCATACCTGGCTGTTCGGACCAGGACTGCGTGACGGTGGACATACCGCAGCAGTTGCTGGTCTCCATTGGCGCGCCGGTAATCGAGTGCACGACCGAGAGCGGCGCGCAGGTTACGTTGACTGCCAGCGCCACCGGCGGCACGTCTCCATATAGTTACGCCTGGTCTGAGGGCGGAAGCCCCTTGGGAAGCGACAACCCGCTGGTGCACACCTTCTCGGCCGGTTCGCACACCGTCCGCGTGGACGTAACCGACAGTGCGGGCTGCACAGCGTTCGCCACGAGGACCTTCACGGTGCTGCCGCCCGTGAGCGTGACGCTGGAGGTGACTGGCGACCTGGACTGCGTTTCGTCAGTGCAACTGAAAGCCACCGCTGCAGGCGGCGACGGCAATTACACCTACACGTGGTATGTGGATGGAAACCAGGTGGCCGTTGATGCGCAGCCAGGCGGCGGCCCGTCGTTCTACACTCTGGTCTTCCCGGACGACCAGTACTGCGGGACGAAGGTAGTATCGGTGAGCGTGGTTGACAGCCGCAACTGCGCCAACCCGGCGCCCAACCCGAGCCTGACCATCGGGAAGACGACGGTGCTCGCGCTGCAATAGCGCGCGATTTGACAACTGCTGCAGGCAGCGGACTGCAGGAAGGGAGCCCCGACTCGTCGGGGCTCCCTCGCTTTTCAGAGCCACAATCAGAGGCGGGTAACCGAGAGGGTGTAGGAGGCCTTGCCGGACATGATCCCCACTTTTGCCAGGTAGTTGCCCGCCGGCAGTATCGTCTCGAGCGCGCAGGGACGCGCGCCGGCACTGTTGTAGGCCGCTGTCGCTCCATTTGAGTAGAGAATGGCAAGCGAGAGTTTCGCCCCCTTGCCCCAGTTGAGTACAGCCTTCACCTTGCCGTGCAGGCGGGTGGTGAATTGGTGCAGAGCGTAGGCAGTCTTCAGAGTGCCTGAGAAAGTATCGGTTGTGCGTGCATTGGAGACGTTGACCGGGACAGTCTGCGAGCACCAGTTTCCATCGTAGTCCTTCACCGTTACGGTAAGCGAATGCGCGCCGTTCTCGTCCTCTCCCGTCTGCCAAGTCCACTGCCTGCCGGAAACCTTGCGCACCACGCCGTCCACCGCATACTCGACGCGGGCCACGGCGCGGTTGTCGGCTGCGCTGATGGTTACCAGCGCGGGCCCTCTCAGCGTGTCCCCTGCCGCGGGAGTCATGACCGCCAGCGACGGTGCAACCGGGTCGGGCGGCGAAGGCCACAGCGCCTCGGCAACCGCGGCGTCGGCGCGGATGCGGCCGTACCCGAACCGCTCATCCCAGCCCAGTTCGCCTGCATCGAGCGCGGTGCGCTGCAGGACGTTTCGCACGCCGTCCGGGCCGAGCGAGGGGTTGGCCGAGCGGAGCAGCGCCGCCAGCCCGGCCACGTGCGGACAGGCCATCGAGGTGCCAGAAAGCGAATCGTACATCGTGGCATAGCCGTAAGAAACGTTCAGCGTCCCGGGGCTGGTGGGCATGGTGCTCAGAATCCCCACCCCAGGCGCAGTAACCGACAACTGCTGGCCGTAGTTCGAGAATGTCGCCTTGGCGTCCGCCTGGTCTGTTGCTCCCACAGCGATTACCGTCGGGTAGGCGGCGGGGTAGCGGATCAGGGTGCTGTCGTTGTTGCCGGTGGCGGCAACCACAACGCAGCCCCTTGTGTATGCATAGTCGCACGCATCGTGCAGGGTCTGCGAATCATAAAGCCCACCCAGGCTCAGGTTGATCACCGCAGCGCCGCTGTCCGCGGCGTAGATCATCCCCTCCGCGATCGCGTCGTAGGTGCCGACCCCGTCCGCGTTGAGCACCTTGACGGGCAGGATTGCGTTTGCCCACGCCATGCCCGCCACGCCTGCCACGTTGTTCGCCACAGCGGCTGCAATGCCGGACACGTGCGTCCCGTGGCCGTTGTCGTCGAGGGCATCCTTGGTGCCCGGAACAAATGTCGCGCCCGGCAGCAGTTTTGCCGCCAGGTCGGGGTGCCGGAAGTCCACGCCTGTGTCAACGACTGCGATGATGGGCGCAGAAGTGCCGATGCAGAGGTCCCATGCCGCAGGTGCGCCGACTTTGATCGGCCCCCACTGCGATGAGAAGAGCGTGTCATTTGGCACTGCGGCTGCCTCGGCGGTGAAGTTCGGTTCTGCCCACGCCACCCCCGGGTGAGCGTGGTAGCGGCGCATGCCGTCGCCCACCGATGTGCCTGGCGGCAACTCGACCAGATCAACGCCGATGCCAGGAACAGTGTGGCGCCAGTTTGCGCCCGTTTCCGCGTGAACGATCCAGGGCGCCCAGCCCGGCTTCACGCGCACGAGTAACTGCCCGGGCGCGTAGCCCGGGTCCTGAGGCCCGCTACCGGGCAGCACCACCGCGCGCACAGGCGCAGCGACAACCAACAAACTTACTGCAGCGAGAACAGCGAAGAGCGACCCACGGTGCACGGCGTGACTCCTTTTCGTGCCTGCCGAGGGTGCAAGGGGAGACGGGTGAGCGCACCCCGCCGCAAAGGTGACGCCCGACGTCGCCGCCTGCTTCGGTAGCCTGACTGCCCCATTCATGGGGCTCTGTGGCTTTGCGACCCCCGATTGACCGGGGTGTGCCTTTTCGGCAGGCTTGATGTTGCCGGGACAAGTGGTTTATTCCACAGCGAAGGCCTGCAGTGAGATGAGCGAAGCGATCGTGGTTCCGGAGCAGCGGCCGTCTGGACGCGCGACCGCGATTCACGTAATGGACCGCTGCACCCCCAGAATCCGCCCTGGGACCCCCTTGACAAATTATCATAGGTGTGGTATATATCTTGGTGATAACTAATGATAAGCGGGATGCAGGGAGGTAAAAGGATGCCGAAGCGCAGGCCGAAGCGGGCGCAAGGCCCGCCGGAGCAGCAGCCAGACGACGACGTGCTCGACATGGACGAGGCCGTCGCCTTCCTGAAGACCACCAAGCCGACGCTCTACCGGTGGATCGCGCTGGGCAAGGTGCAGGGCTTCAAGGCGGGGCGGCAGTGGCGGTTCTACCGCCGGGACTTGCGCAAGTTCCTCGAGTACGAGGATCCGACCGCGGTCGGCATTGACCTAGATGCTGTCCGCGCTGCTATCAAGTTGCTCGACGAGAGAATCGCCAGAGCCAGGGCAGCCCAAAAGAAAGGAGCCAAGAAATGACGCTGCAGGAGCACGCGAAGAGCGAGGCAGTTCTGGGGGCTGAAGAGCAGGCCCTCATCGAACTGAGCAACAAGATCATCCAGGCCGCGATCGCCGACAGGGCGAGCGACGTCCACATTGACCCCGCTCCGAAGGAGACTAGCGTCCGGTTCCGGATTGACGGGGTGATGCACGACGTGGTTACTGTGCCCCGGAACGTTCACAATCCGCTGGTGAACCGGTTCATGACTATGGGGGCTCTGGACACAGCCGACCGGGTATCCATCCAGGACGGCCGCATCCATGCCAGCCTAGAGGGGCGTGAGTATGACCTGCGCGAGAACGCTCTGCCTTCCGCTTGGGGTCTGAAAATGACGCTGCGGATATTTGACCAGCAAGCAGGACTGATTTCCCTGGACCGGGTGGGCTACAGCAAACACGACCGCGAGCGACTCGACATGTGTCTGCACAGCCCGACGGGCTTGATCATCTTCTCTGGACCCACTGGGTGCGGGAAGACCACGGTGATGTACGGAGCCATGTCGCAGTTGAGCAGCCCGGAGAAGACTCTCTACTCCATCGAGGACCCTGTGGAAGTGCGAATTCCGGGCGTCACCCAGATACAGGTCAACCGAAAGGCCGGCCTGATGTTCGCGGATATGTTGCGCGGCATAGTGCGGGCTGATCCGGACGTGATCATGGTGGGCGACGTGCGCGATCTAGCCACCGCCGAGTTGTGTTTCCAGGCGGCGTTGACCGGCCACCTGGTCCTGACGCAACTGCATGCCACCACTGCCTTGGGGGTCATCGAGCGCCTGCTCGACATGGGCGTCGAGCCGTTCATCATGTCCTCCGCCCTGCTCATGGTATCGGCCCAGAGATTGGTGCGGCACATCTGCTCCGAGTGCAAGTCGCCGGTGGAATACCCGACGCAAATGGTTGCGGAGTGGCGGAAGCGCGCCGAGGAAGGTGGCCTGGTCTGGCCGGACAAGCCGCCCACATTCTACAAGGGCAAGGGCTGCGACCACTGCCGCAAGACGGGTTACTACGGCAGGATGGGGATCTTCGAAATACTGGTCTTGGACAAGCACATCGCAGAATTGATCAGCACACGCGCCGATCTGTCTCACATCCGCGAGGCGGCCATCAGGAAAGGAATGACCACCATGCTGGCCGACGGCATGGCGAAGGCGATGGCAGGCCAGACGACGGTTGAGGAAGTCCTTCGCGTCCTGGGCGGGTAGAAACCTGTGTAGCGCAACGGCAACGGGTGCTGAACAAAGCACAGGATGGAATCCTGTGCCACCAATCAGCAATTACGGTGGCACGGGTTTCCAACCCGTGCGCCGCCGTTCTGCGGGCGCACGCTGGTCGCCCCTACGATGTGTCACCCCGATTCATCGGGGTGACATGGGCCGGAGGCCCATGCCACACGCGCAGCCGCCCAGCAAGGAACCGAATGCCCGGCGCCGCTGTTACCCTTGTGGTAACGCGAACAAAGGAGAATGGCAATGGCAACAACGGTGAAGTGGGAAACAGACTTCAGGAAGGCGCTGGGCCGGGCCAAAGAAGAGGGCAAGCCTGTCTTGCTCGACTTCTTCAACCCCGGGTGAATCGGCTGCCAGCAGATGGGTGCGGTTACGTACCCGGACAAGCGGGTCAGCCAGTTCATCGCCGAGAACCTGATTCCGATTCAGGTGGCGTATAACGCCAAGCCCCTGGCTCAGGATTTCAATGTAACGTGGACGCCAACGATCGTGACCCTGGATAAGAGCGGCAAGGAACATCACAGGATAGTCGGCTTTCTGCCGCCCCAGGAGTTCATCCCCGCGCTGCTGTTGGGCATCGCGAAGGTGCACTTCGACCTGGAGCATCTCGACCAGGCGCTCGCTTTGCTCGACAAGATACTGTTGGATTACGGAAGGAGCGATGCGGCGCCCGAGGCTGTGTATCTGCGCGGGGTCACCCTTTACAAGAGCACGCACGACGCCAAGCCCTTGAAAGAGGCTTACGAGAGGCTGGAGGCGGATTACCCGAAAAGCGAGTGGGCCAAGCGCGCCGCGCCCTACCGGCTCCTGTAATCATGCATGTAGGGGCACGGCATGCCGTGCCCCTACGATGACAACGTGCGGGCGGGTTTGAAACCCGCCCCTACAGCAAATCGGCCTCGCTCAAGATCGAGAGGCGGAGTTCGTTGGTGTTGTTGGGGCGCGCTGCCTCGTAATACACGAACACCTTGTCCTCGACGCGCAGCCAGTGGGAGTAACGCCAGGTGTGATAATCGCCCGGCGTCGTGCTTTTCAGAAGGGGCTCGTCCGGCGTGAGGTCAATGAACGTGGCCAGGTCAGGGGAATACGCGAGCCCGGTGGCGATGTTATACACCGGGTCGCGCCACTGCAGGTTCGATCCTTCATAGACGAAGAGATAGCCGAACGTCATCGGCATCACGCTCGCCGGCCGCGTGAAGAAGTTGTGCCAGCCCGAGTTCTCCATTACGGGGGCATCAGCGAATGGCCGCCAGGCTTCTCCGTCCTCGCTCGCGAAATGCCAGATGCGCTCAACTTGATCCGTCCCGATCACGAACATGTGCCACTGCCCGCGCTCCCACACGACCACCGGGTCCTTGTATCCGGTAACGCGCGCGAAGCCGTCATCCGGGTATTCAGCCTTCAGAACCACCCTGGCAGTGCGCGCATCGAAGCGCGACGGATGATCTGCATCATCAAACCGCAGGATCGCCCACCCCCGCTCAATCCCGGCGCATCCATACAGCCGGTATTTCCCGCTGCCCGGATCCCTGACAAGCGCCGGCCGCTCGAAGCCGGGCACTCCCGCATCTTCGCGCCGGATGCGGGCGATGGGCTCGAAGTGGATGCCGTCCGCGCTCTTGAGGATGCGGATTTCGTATCCCCGCCTTCCGCGGGGCGACAGGCCCTCCCGCATCCGCGCCGCCAGGTAGAACGTTCCGTCATCTGCTCTCACAATCGTCGGAGCGCCCGCCCACCATTCCGGCGTGTTCTCATCCGGCTCCAGCACCACCTCATACCGCGCCATAGATGAGCGAATCTGCTCTAGCGTCACATGGTCCTCCGGTTGCGCGCGCTTCTCTAAACTACCGAAGCAATGGAACGGAGGGCAGGCTACCCGCCGTGCCGCTGGAAGTCCTCGACTATCCTGACAACATCCGGATCGGTGGGCGCATTACTGTAAACGGGCACTCGCTTCCGCTCGGCGGCGATGTATCTCCCGCCTTTGGGCATGAGCCTGACGCGCGCCACCCCATAGACCACCGGCTGGAAGACGAGGGTGCTGCCCACCATTTGCGGCTCGGGCGCAGGCCGCACCGTGCTTCCGCCAGCGACAAGCGCAGCCTGCGGCACAGCGCGCGCATACTCAATCAGCCTCTCAGGCGGCGCGTGGGCCAGGATTATGAGCACGTCGTACTTGCCGCGCAGCCGCTTGGCCTCCTGCATCACGCATTCCAGCCCGTCCTCCACCCGCAGGTCCATGGAGGGAGAGAATCCATCCCGCAGTGCTTCCCTGTCCAACACCCCGATCACAGCCACGCGCAGCCCACCTGCGTTGACCACCGTAGAAGCCGGGAACAGCGCCTTGCCGCTCGCCAGGCGCACGTTGCACGAGAGCCACTGCACGTTCGTGCCCCTGGCCGCGCTCCGCATCACTTGCGGCCCGAAGGCGGCCTCATTGTCGCCCACGTTTGCGGCCGCGTATTTGCAGAGGTCCATCGCCCTCAGCATGACCGGGGGTGCCTTTGGCCCTCCTCCGAAGTTGAGGCAGTTTCCCGCATCCAGAACGAGCAGCGAGCCGCCCAGTTCCTTGCGCCAGCGCGCGAACATCGCCGCCTTGTGCGCCATCGCTCCAAAAGTGTGGGGGCAGGTGCCACAGAAATAGATCCGCCCCACCACGTTCGAGGTGAAGGCAACCCACAGTTCGCGCGGCTTGGTCTGCTTGGCCGCCTTGATCTTCGCTGCCTGCGCGGGCAGACACAGGCCCAGCGCGAACGCCGCGAAAGCAACGTAGGTTGGTCTCATATTTCTAACCCTCATGACACATCACCACCCATGTTTTCCCGGCGGTAGGGGCACGGCATCCAGCCTTCGCAGCCGTGGTTGCTACGGCGGATTAGGCTGCCGTGCCCCTACGCTATCGGTGCGATGTCACCACCCATATTTCTCCGGCCCCCAGGGCTTCTCGACGAGTTCCTGCTTGAGCAGCACCATGGTATTGGCCGGCACTTCATCATAGACCA
>Ga0315296_10003845_pt1 | contig 12466 bp, 9 predicted proteins | sample YL17G14_18_MG_FD_203921 | JGI IMG/M metagenome (GOLD analysis project Ga0315296, IMG submission 203921) | Sediment microbial communities from Yellowstone Lake, YNP, Wyoming, USA - YL17G14_18 | ecosystem: Environmental > Aquatic > Freshwater > Lake > Sediment | place: USA: Wyoming | collected... | reverse complement strand
AGGAATCGCGCGCCCTGGTCTTCACCTGCAACTGGGGCGGCCACAGCGGGGCTGAGGCAGCCGGGATGAACCATCGAAAGCTGCCGGCCGGCGTGCGCGTGGTGCGCATGCCCTGTGTGGGGCGGGTGTCCCCTGGCCTGCTCCTGCAGGCGCTGGAGCAGGGTGCGGCCGGGGTCCTGCTGGCCGGCTGCCCCGAGGAGGGTTGCGAGTACGATTTCGGCCGCAACCTGGCTGCCGAGGCGCTGGCCCAGGCCCGGGCACTGGCCAGACTGCTCGGACTGGGCGCAGAACGCCTGGAGATTGCCGGGTTCTCCCCCGGCGACGGAGCCGCCTTCGCCGATGCCGTCAACCGATTCGTCTCCCGCCTGAAGGTGCAGGGGGTGCCCGATGCAACCGTTTGAAGCCATCATCGCCCAGACCCACGCTGCAGCCTGCCTGGAGTGCGGCAAATGCACGGCCACCTGCCCGGTGGCCCGCCTGGACAGCAACTTCTCGCCGCGCCGGCTGGTGGAGGAGGTCGTCAAGGGCCGGCCGGAGGAGGTCCTGCACAACGCCGCCGTGTGGGCCTGCCTGACCTGCCGGGCCTGCCACGAGCGCTGCCCGATGGGGGTGGAGTACATCTCCTTCGTCCGCGGGGTGCGGGCGTTGGCCCGCTCCAAGGGGGAACCGGCCCCCTGCTCCCATAGCGGCCTGCTGCAGACGATCATGCGCCTGATGGCCAACCCGTCCTATTCCCCCGAGCGGTTGGGCTGGCTGGAAGATGGGCTGGAGGTCTCCACCGACGGAGAGACCCTCTACTTCGTCGGCTGCCTGCCCTACTTCCAGGTCGTCTTTGCCGACCTGGAAGTGCCCGCCGTGGACATTGCCCGCAGCGTCGTGCGCCTGTTGAACGCGGCCGGCGAGCGCCCCCAGGTGCTGCCCAATGAGCGCTGCTGCGGCCACGACCTGCTCTGGCAGGGGGACATCGACACGTTCCAGCGGCTGGCCGAACAGAACCGCGCTGCTATCCAGCAGAGTGGGGCCCGGCGCATCGTCACCGCCTGCGCCGAGTGCGCCCGCACCCTGGCGCTGGACTACCCCGCCTTCGGCTACGACCTGGGGATCGAGGTGCTGCACCTGTCGCAGTGGCTGGCCAAGGCCATGGAAGAAGGCCGGCTCTCCCTCTCCCGGGCGGAACAGCGCCTGACCTACCAGGACCCCTGCCGGCTGGGCCGGCACCTGGGGGAGTACCAGGCGCCCCGGACCGTGCTGGCCGCGCTGGGCGAGGTGGTGGAAATGCCCCACAGCGGCCGGCTGGCCCAATGCTGCGGCACCAGTGCCTGGACCGCCTGCGGGGCGATGAACAAGGGGCTGCAGGTGGAGAGGCTGGACGAGGCCGCATCCACCGCTGCCGACCTCCTGGTCACCGCCTGCGTCAAGTGCCAGATCCACTTCCTCTGCGCCATGGACGACCCGGACGTGGAGGAACGGACCCGCACGGAGGTGCTGGACCTGGCCCAACTGGCGGCACGGGGGCTGTAGGCACGTGTCCTGTGTCCGCAACCTGAATACCGGCTCGTCTTGTAGGGGCGCAATGGAACTGCGCCCCTACTCTCTCGGTGGATTCCCGAGGTGAACCATGCCACGCGATACAAGGAAGATTACGATTCTCCACTCGAACGACATGCACGGGGATTTCCTGGCCGAGTCCAGGGAGCCGGGAAGCCCGCTGATCGGCGGACTGGCCCTGCTGGCCGGCTACATCAACCGGGTGCGCAAAGAGGAAAAAACCATCCTCTACGCCATCGCCGGGGACATGCTGCAGGGGTCGGTCATCGACGCGGAGTTTCGGGGGATCTCCACGATCGAGATCATGAACTACCTGGCCCCGGACGTGGCCACCCTGGGCAACCACGAGCTGGACTACGGCCTGCCCCACCTCCTCTTCCTGGAAAAGATGGCCAACTTCCCCATCCTGAACGCCAACATGTACATCCGCAAGTACCACAAGCGCCTGATGCGGCCCCACCTGGTCCTCAGCGTGGATGGGTTCGACGTCCTGTTCATCGGCGTGATTACCGAGATGGTGTTGGACCAGCTGCGTAAGGACCAGGAAATCGCCACCTTCATCACCCTGGAGGAGGCCAGCACCGAGGTGGGCAAGATCTGCAACGCCTACCGGGACGAAGACATCGACCTGACGGTCCTGCTCACCCACATCGGCTTCGAATCGGACAAGAAACTGGCTGCCCTGCTCAGGCCGGAATGGGGCGTGGACATCATCATCGGCGGGCATTCGCACACCATCCTGGAGAAGCCGGAGGAGGTCAACGGGATCCTGATCGCGCAGGCCGGCGTCGGCACCGATCAGATCGGGCGGTTCGACATCGTCGTGGACGACGAGACCAACAGCATCGTGGAGTACAGGTGGCAACTCCTCCCGATCAGCAGTTCCATGGCCGAACCGGACCAGGAGCTGCAGAAGTACATTGAGTCGTTCAAGGAAGCGGTGGATCGCAAGTACAACACGATCGTCTGCCGGCTGGCGCAGAAGTTGACCCACCCGCGGCGGGAGGAGGAGACCTCCCTGGGCAACCTGTTCGCCGACATCATCGCCCAGCGCGCCGGGGTGGATGTGGCCCTGGTCGGCAGCGGTTCGATCCGGGTGAAAGAGCTGGGGCCGCTGGTCACCCTGGGGGAGTTCAGGACGGCTCTCCCCTTCCAGGAACCACTGCACCGATTGACCCTCGCCGGTGCGCAGCTGAAGCGGGCGTTCCAGCACGTCATGCGGCCGGAGAACCGGACCGGCGAGGGGGAGTGCTTCCAGGTCAGCCGGGGGGTCAAGGCGGTCTACGTCAACGACCGTAAGGAGTTGCAGAGTCTGACCATCCACGGCCGGCCGGTGGAAGAGGAGGGGCGCTACACGATCGTCCTGCAGGACTACCAGTACCAGAACCCGGAGAACCTCGGCCTGAGCGAACAGGATTGGACGGCGATCGAGCCGCCCCAGATAGTGGCGACGTCCGACCAGGACGTGGTGGAGGAATACCTGCGCGCCCACCAGAACCTGAACAGTGCGGTGGAAGGGCGGCTGGAGTACCGGTGACGGGTCTGGGGCGAGTTCAGCTCGCCGCCTGCTTGACCACTTCCACTCCGTGCGGCGTAGCCAGCCGGCCGACCCCCATCTCCAGGAGCGGCCGGGCTTCCCGGTAGGAGCGCACCTCCCCCATCACTCCGACCCCGGTCCCTTCCTCGATGAACTCCATGGCCCGCCGCACCATGGCCGGGGTGACGGCTTGCCCGCTGTAGGCGGCGAGCATCAGGAAGCGCAAGCCGCTCCCCTGCACGATCCGCGCCACCTCGCGCTGCTCGGCCAGGCTCAACAGGTCCAGGTAGAGGAGCACCTTCACCAGCGCGTCCTCGTTCACCAGGCGGCATTGTTTCACGACGTGGGCCACGTCCTGGCGGAACACCTCGCAGGACCCGCTCTTGTAGGCGGCCAGGTTCGGCACGACGGTCACCTCCGCTGCCCCCTCCTCCAGGGCCAGCCGCGCCTCCAGCCCCTTCACCGAGGCGGTGTGCGTCCCCAGCGGATAGCCCACCGGTACGTCCACCCGCACCGAAGAGCCGGCCAGGGCGGTCACGGCAAAGCGCGCCCACACCGGCGGCACGGCGACGGCGGCCAGGCGGTACTCCTTGGCCGCCATGCAGAGCAGGCGCACCTCCTCCTCGCTGCTATCGGGCCGCAACAGGATCGGCTCCAACCGGCCGGCGATCTCCATCGAGGTCTCCCCGACAACCACCCGGACGCGAAAGCCCCAGGATTGTCTTCAACGTTCGCACTGACACTCTACGCGCCAACGTGCTGACGTGCCAACGTGCTAACGGACCGGGCTCAACCGCGGGCTGGGACGGTCCTGCAGGCCGGACCGGGCGCACGGCCGGCCATCCACCTCGACCACGTCGGCTGAGTAGGCGAAATCGCCCCGCAGCAGGTACTGGCCGACGGCGTAGGCGTCCACCGGGACGCCGGCGCTTTCAAAGGTCTGGATCCTCTCCGGGGTAAAGTCGTCGGCCACCACGATCTTGACGTACTCGCAGCCGGCTGCGTCCAGCGCCTGGCGCACGTTCGCCACCAGCTGCGGGTTCACCCCAGGAGCGGCCTGCCCAGCCTCCTGCAGAGAGCGGTCCACCGTCATCTCGTCGGTCCCCAGCCGCACCCCCCACAGACGCCGGCCCAGCCGGCCGGCCACCCGAAGCGCCGTCCGCACACAATCGTTGTCGAAATCCACCGAAACGATCAGAGCCACCTGCGGCCCCAGGTGCTCGGCGAACTTTTCCGCCGCCCGCACCGTATCGCCTCCGTAGCAGGCGACCAGGGAGAGCGGCACGGTGGCCACTCCCGGCCGGCCCCACCAGGCCCCCTGCGCGTCGGTGCCTACCCCCAACGCTCCGCTGATGTAGGCGGCGTAACCGTCCCCCGTCTGCACCAGGTGGTGGTCGAAGCGGGCCGGGAAAAAGAGCACCGGTTTCCCTCCCGCCGCCTCCACGACCGCGGCCGTGTTCGTGGCCACCCGCGTCCGCCGGGCCAGCACCCCTAGGAAGTCGGTCTCCAACTGGGCAAACAGGGCGTAATCCCCTTCGACCGTCATGACCGGCTCAAAGGCAGAGGCCCGTTCCCCGTCGTACAGGCTCATCACCCGCAACTGCTCCCACCCGGCGACCCACGCGCCCGCGGGGTCGAAATAGCCGCTGCACAACTTCAGGATGGCGATGGCCTCGTCGCTGCCACAGACGATCACCTCCTGCCGCTGGTAGACGGTCACCCGCACCCGGGGGCGGTGCCCATCGCGCAGCAGGACCTGCTGCGCGCGGAAGAGGTCCTGGTCGGCGTAATAGCCGACGCGCATCTTCTCCACCGGCAGGTTCAGGATGGCCGGATCCAGCCGTTTCCGCACCAGCATGCCCCACCTCCATTGCCGCTGCCCCTATTATATCCGGGAAACCAGATGATGACAAGAGGAGGGCGAGTTGACAGATTACGAACGGTGTGATATACTTCGCGGAGTAAAATTCTTAACTCGTGAAGTATCGTGGCGGGAGGACTGGTCGAGATCGCACCGTCCGGTCCCCAAGGAGAAACAGGATGGATACTCCTGAGGCAGACCTGGAGGCCATGCACCTTTTGATCCCCCGGTTGATCGGGGCCTTTCAGAGGCGCTTCCAGCAGGATCTGGCTGACTTCGGGCTGACCTTCCCCCAGTTCATGACGCTGCTGTCCCTGGAACAGACGGAAGGGACCAGCCGCATGGGCTCCCTGGCCACCGCCGCTCTACAGAGCTCGGCCTCTATGACCGGGATCGTGGACCGTCTGCTGGAGCGGGCCCTGGTGGAGCGGCAGCGCGACGATCAGGATCGTCGCTCCGTCGTGGTGCGTCTGACCGAGGAGGGGCAGCAGGTGCTCAACCGGATCAAGGACCACCGGCACCGCCAGGTGCAGTACCTCTTCCAGCAGCTTTCGCCACAGGAGCGGGGCTGTCTGCAGTCGGTGCTGAGCAAGATGATTGCCTTGTTGGAGGAATGAATGCAGGCGCGTGGAACAGCAGAAAGTAAGGTATGGGAAGTCCCGAGGAGAGGCAGTGGCCGCGGCAACGGGGATGGCCGGGACGATGGCCGTGGGGCAGGGGGCGCGCCCCTGGGTGGGGGCCGACCTTCGTTGAGATCGAGACGCGCGGATGCACCCAAAGCCGATCCAAGAATCTTGCTGCGCGCGATTCGCTACGTGGGCCGCTCTCGCCGGGTCGCCATTCTGGCCTACGGGTCGTTGTTTGTCGCGACGGCGGCGCAGCTGATGGTGCCGCAGCTGGTGCAGCGCATCATCGATACGGTCGTCCAGTCGTTCATTGCCACCCAGGTGCTCAAATTGCCCGCGGCGATCCAGGGGTTGGCAGCGCAGCGCCTCGGCAAGACGCTCGCCGAGCTGCAGGCGACGCAGAGCAACGCGACGAGCGCGCTCCTCCTGTCGATGCTGGCCATTCTCGGGTTCGCCGCGGTGCGCGCCGTCTTTGCTTTTTCGCAGATGTACAACGCCGAGCGGATCTCGCAGAACGTGGCCTATGACTTCCGCAGCGAGCTGTTCGCCAAGATTCAACGCCTTTCCTTCAGTTACCACGACCAAAATCAAACCGGGCAGTTGATGATCCGTGCCACCGACGACGTCGAAAAACTGCGGCTCTTTATCGGGCAGGGACTGGTGATGGTGCTGCAGTCGCTCGTCCTGCTCGTCAGCACCCTGGTCATTCTCTGGTTCACCAACCGCTCGCTCACCCTCGTCGTTCTGCCCATCCTGCCCATCGCGCTCGTTGTCTTCATGGTCTTTGGCGCGATCGCGCAGCCGCTGTTCAGGCAGGTGCAGATCCGCATTTCCGCGCTGAATACGGTCTTGCAGGAAAACCTGGCCGGGCTCAAGGTGGTCAGAGCCTTTGCGCGCGAGCCGCAGGAGCAGGCGCGCTTTCAACGCCGGACGGACGATTTGCTGGGGCAGCAGTTGCGCGTGGCGCGCACCTTTTCCTTCCTCATGCCGGTGGTCTTTCTCATCGCCAACATGGGACAGGCCGCCATCTTTTATTTCGGCGGGCGGCAGATTATCGGCGGAACGCTCACGCTGGGCGAATGGCAAAAGTTCACTCTCTACCTCGTCTATGTCTTTTTCCCGCTGGGGCAGCTCGGCTTCATCATCAGCCTGCTGTCGCAGGCGGCCGCGTCCGCGCAGCGCATCTTTGAGATCCTCGACACGAAAAACGAGGTCGAGAACCGGCCGGGCGCGATCGAGTTGAAAACCGTGCAGGGGCATGTCCAGTTCGGGGAGGTGACGTTCCGCTACTTTCAAGGCGGCGAGCCGGTCCTGAGCCACGTCTCCTTTGAGGCCAGGCCGGGGCAGACGGTCGCCCTCCTCGGCGCGACCGGCAGCGGCAAGACGACGATCATCAACCTGGTCCCGCGCTTCTATGACGTGAGCGAGGGCCGCGTGCTGATCGACGGCCACGACGTGCGGGACGTGACGATCGAAAGCCTGCGCTCGCACATCGGCATTGTCCTGCAAGAGACCACGCTCTTCGCCGGCACGATCCGCGAGAATATCGCCTACGGCCGGCCGGAGGCGAGCCTGGACGAAATCGTCGCCGCGGCCAGGGCAGCGGCGGCGCACGAATTCATCACCGAGTTCCCCCAGGGCTACGACACCCCCGTCGGCGAGCGCGGCTCGACGCTGAGCGGTGGACAAAAGCAGCGCGTCGCGATTGCGCGGGCGCTGCTCCTGAACCCGCGCATCCTGATCCTCGACGATTCTACGAGCAGCGTGGACCTATCCACCGAGTACCGCATCCAGCAGGCGCTCAAGGAACTGATGAAGGGGCGCACCTCGTTCGTGATCGCGCAACGCATCAGCACGGTGCTCAACGCCAACCTGATCCTGGTCCTCGACAAGGGCCAGGTCGTCGCGCGCGGCACGCACGAGGAGCTGCTCGAGTCGTCCGAGATATACGCCGAGATCTATCACTCGCAGTTGATCGGCGATTCCGAGAGCGAAGCGCCAGAGACGCTGATGGAAAAGGCAGGTGATGTCCTATGATGGGTCACGGTCCCGGACGCCAGTTCCAAAGTGAATCACGCAAGCCCAAGGCGGCCATGGCGACCCTGGCGCGCTTGTGGACCTATTTCAAACGCTACTGGCCCCTCCTGCTGCTGGTCGTGGCCCTGGTCGTGGCCGGCACGTACATGCAGGTCTTGACGCCCAAGCTCACCGGGCAGGCGGTCGATTGCTACCTGACCCCCGCCACCCAATGGCTGCTCGGGGGAGGGGCCTCCGCTGGATCTCCGGGCATGCCGGCCACGGCCACGACTTCGACGAACTGCTGGTACGCCCATCTCGGCCCGGAGGCGACGACGCAGGACTACATCGCGGGCCTGGGTAAGTTGATCCTCCTCATCGCCGGCCTGTATGCCGGCGGCGCACTGCTGAATGGCCTGCAGTTCTACCTGATGACCTATGCCGGGCAGCATGTGTTGCGCAATCTGCGCGTTGCCGTGTTCGAGCACATTCATCGCCTTTCACTCGGCTACTTCAGCAAGCACGAGGCGGGCGACGTGATGACCCGCATCACCATGGACGCCGACACGATTCAACAGGCGATCTCCTTCCCCCTGGTCGCCCTGGTGCAAGGGGTGCTGTTGATCGTGTGGGTGGCGGTCACGATGTTGACCGAGAGCCCGGCGTATGCGGCCATCAGCCTGGTAGTGGCCCCGTTCATGTTTCTGGCGACGGTCTGGTTCTCGAACCAGGCACGGAAAGCCTTCCGCCGGGTCCGCTCCGCGGTGGGGAATGTGAACGCGAGCCTGGAGGAGAATATCGCGGCGGTGCGGGAGGCCCAGGCGTTCAACCGCGAAGCGGAGAACATTCAGCATTTCAATGAATCGAACGCGGCTTCGCGCGATGCCAGCATTCGCGCGGTCTCTTACACCAGCGCGCTTTCGCCGACGCTCGAGGCGCTGGGCTACGTTTCGATGGCGATCGTCGCCGGGGTAGGCGGGCTGTTCTTGCTCAAAGGACAGAACCTGTCCGGTACGGCGATGTCGCTGGGCCTGATCATTTCCTTCATCGCCTACACCCAGCGCTTCAACCAGCCGATCTCCCAGATCTCGGTGATGTGGACCAACATCCAGAGCGCCATCGCCGGCGCCGAGCGCATCTTTGGCCTGCTCGACACGCCGCCTGATCTGCAGGACAGGTCCGCCGCGGTCGAAACACCGCCCATCCAGGGGCGCGTCGAGTTTGACCACGTCTATGCCGAGTACGAGCCCGGCGAGCTGGTGCTGTGTGACGTCAACCTGGTGGCTGAACCGGGACAAATCGTAGCCATCGTCGGCCCCACCGGCGCGGGCAAGACGACCATCGCCAACCTGGTCCCGCGCTTTTACGACGTCAAGTCGGGCGCGGTCAAGGTCGACGGGATCGACGTACGCGACGTGACGGCGGCCAGCCTGCGTGCGCAAATCGGCATCGTGCTACAGGACCCCTTCTTGTTCAGCACCACGGTGATGGAGAACATCCGCTATGGCAACCCCGAGGCGACCGACGAGCAGGTGATCGCGGCGGCCCGGCTGGCGCGGGTGGACGCCTTTATCGAGCGCTTGCCGGACGGCTACAACACGGTGCTGGGCGAGCGCGGCGGCGGCCTGAGCCAGGGCCAGCGCCAGCTGATCGCCATTGCCCGCGCGGCGCTGACGGATCCCCGCATCCTGATCCTGGACGAGGCGACCTCATCCGTCGACACGCGCACCGAGCGGCTGATCCAGAAGGCGCTGTTGGAGCTGCTGCGCGGGCGCACCTCGTTCGTCATCGCTCACCGTCTCAGCACGATCCGCAATGCCGACCAGGTGCTGGTGTTGAACGACGGCGAGATCATCGAGCGCGGCCGGCACGATGAGCTGCTGCGGGCGCACGGATTCTATTACAACCTGTACATGAGCCAGTTCCGCCGCGACATCGATTTCTCGGAAGAGGTAGTGCCGGCGGTTGCGCCGCCGGCCGAATGAAAGCGAGTGGGGCATAGCAAGCCATCAGCGATCAGCCCCGCTGGGGAGCCGATCGCTGATGGCTTGAAGAGTGGGCGAGGAGGGATTCGAACCCTCACGCCTTTCGGCACGTGCTCCTAAGGCACGAGCGTCTGCCCTTTCGCCACCCGCCCACACCCCGATGATACCACAACTTGCCTTCCTCTGCAACGCATCACCGTGAGGTACGCTACTTGACAAACTCCTGCCCGCGTTGTATGCTCAAAGCACAATCGAGAAGAGAAACCGGCCTTCGGGGCAAGGTGCGGCTGTTCGATCAGCCCATTCCTGACCGGCGGTATAGCCCGCGAGCCATTTCAGGTGGCAGACCCGGTGCGATTCCGGGGCCGACGGTATAGTCCGGATGAGAGAAGGCCTGGGGATGGCAGAGGCGCCGTCCCCGGCTGATGCCGAGACCTGCCCCGGAGGAATGCCTTCGGGGTTCTTGATGCCTACAAGTCAGCACGAACGGTTCATGCACCGGGCCCTGGAACTGGCCGGCTGCGCCCGTGGCCGGACCAGCCCGAACCCGCTGGTCGGCGCGCTCGTCGTCCACGACGGAGAGATCGTCGGGGAAGGGTACCACCAGCGCGCGGGCACCCCCCACGCCGAGGTCGACGCCCTGCGCGCCGCCGGCGCGCTCGCTCGCGGGGGCATCCTCTACGTCAACCTGGAGCCCTGCAACCACTACGGCCGCACGCCCCCCTGTAGCGAGGCGATCATCGCCGCCGGCATCGTCGAGGTGCACATGGCCATGCTCGATCCTAACCCGATCGTGAACGGCCAGGGCCGCGCCCGCCTGGAGCAGGCCGGGATCCGCACCGTCGTGGGCGAGTGCGCGGCCGAGGCGGCCGACCTGAACGAGGCCTTTGTCACCTGGATCACCGCCGGCCGGCCTTTCGTCATCGCCAAGTTCGCCTGCAGCCTGGATGGCAAGATCGCCACCCGCACCGGCGAATCGCGCTGGATCAGCGGGGAAGCCGCCCGCCAGCGGGTGCATGAGCTGCGCGACACGGCGGACGCCCTCCTGGTAGGGGCCAACACCGTCATCGCCGACGACCCCCTCCTCACCACCCGCCTGCCCGGCCGGGAGGTCCACCACCCCCTGCGGGTCATCGCCGACAGCCGCGGCCGCATCCCCCTGGAAGCGCGCGCCTTCGACCCCGCGCTTCCGGGAAAGACATCCGTCGCCGCCACACCCGCCTTCCCGGTCGAACGGCGCGAGGCGCTGCGCCAGCGGGGCATCGAGGTCCTCACCCTGCCGGCCGATGCCCAGGGCCGGGTGGACCTTCGCGCCCTGCTGGCCGAACTGGGCCGGCGGGAGGTCACCAGCCTGCTGGTCGAGGGCGGGGGCACGCTGCTCGAGTCCTTCTTCCGCGCCCACTTGGTGGACAAGCTCCTGTGCTTCATCGCCCCGCTCCTCATCGGCGGGCGGGAGGCCCCGAGCGCCCTGTCTGGAGAAGGAGTGGCCCACCTGAGCGAGGCTCCCCGCCTGGAGCGGCTGCACGTCGAGCAGGTCGGCGTGGACATCCTGGTCAGTGGCTATCCACGCTGGCCCGATTGAAGCAAACCCGGAACGGGTCGTTGGTCATTGGTCATTCGTCGTCTATCGGAGGTCGCCTTGTTCACCGGACTGATCGAGGAAATCGGTACGCTGCGCCATCTTTCGGGTGGGACCACCCCCCGGCTGACCATCGGGGCCAGGACCGTGCTGGAGGGGACCCAGGTGGGCGATTCCATCGCCGTCAACGGGGCCTGCCTGACGGTGACGGCACTGGACGACCGCTCCTTCACCGTGGACGCCATGCCAGAGACGCTGCGCCAGACCAACCTGGGGCGGCTGCTTCCAGGCAGCCCGGTCAACCTGGAGAGAGCGCTGACGCCGGCCGGCCGGCTCGGCGGCCACCTCGTCCAGGGGCACGTGGACGGCATGGGCAAGATCGTCCGGAAAGAGCGCGAAGGCAACGCCCTCTGGGTGACGATCGCCGCCCCGGCCGAGATCATGCGCTACGTCGTGCCCCGGGGGTTCGTCGCCGTGGACGGAGCCAGCCTGACCGTCGCCCGGGTGGAGCAGGACCGCTTCGCCGTCTCGCTGATCCCCCACACCCAGTCCCACATCACCCTGTCCCAGCAGCCCGGCGGGTACCCCGCCAACCTGGAGGTGGACATCGTCGCCAAGTACGTGGAGCGGCTGCTTCAGGGAGGCGCGGTCGAGGGGGGAAAGACCGGGTCGGTGGACTGGGAACGGTTGGCCCAGTACGGATTCTGACTGACGTTCAAACGTTCGAACGTTTGAACGTTCCAACGGAGGTCAAGATGCCTCTATCCGCAGTCGAAGAAGCCTTGGAGGACTATCGCGCCGGCAGGTTCGTCATCATCATTGACGATGAGGACCGGGAGAACGAAGGGGACCTGTGCATCGCCGCCGAGAAGGTGGACCCCGACGCGATCAACTTCATGGCCAAGTATGGCCGTGGTCTCGTCTGCATGCCGATCACGGGAGCGCGGCTGGACGAACTGCACATCCCCATGATGGTGCAGGACAACCGTTCCCGCTTCGGCACCGCCTTCACCGTCTCCATCGAGGCCCGCGAGGGGGTCACCACCGGGATCTCCGCTTACGACCGCGCCCACACCATCCACGTGGTGCTGGATCCCCATACCCAGGCGGAGGACATCGTTATGCCGGGGCACACCTTCCCCCTGCGGGTGAAGGAGGGTGGGGTACTGGTACGGGCCGGCCAGACGGAGGCCTCGGTAGACCTGGCCCGGATAGCCGGCCTCTACCCGGCCGCGGTCATTTGCGAGATCATGGACGAAGACGGCCACATGGCGCGGCTGCCCCAACTGGAGCACCTGGCCGAGCAGCACGACC
>Ga0315296_10003844_pt1 | contig 12468 bp, 22 predicted proteins | sample YL17G14_18_MG_FD_203921 | JGI IMG/M metagenome (GOLD analysis project Ga0315296, IMG submission 203921) | Sediment microbial communities from Yellowstone Lake, YNP, Wyoming, USA - YL17G14_18 | ecosystem: Environmental > Aquatic > Freshwater > Lake > Sediment | place: USA: Wyoming | collected... | reverse complement strand
CTAAGTGGAGTCGGGACGTGGTTACGGATCTCGGGTTCGCGCTCGCTCATAGGAAGGATATGAGAAAGAAGCTCGGGGAGTTGTTGAATTTTGAGCCAGAAACAGAATGAAGTCCGAGCTTTCTACGAAATGCTGAAAATCCTCTTAGCGAATCCATGTCTCATTATCATGCTCGGGGATTGGAGAACGGGAAAGACTGATACGAGTTTGTTGATCGCGCATCTCGCTAAGAAGTGGAAGCTCGTAGATAGAATAGGTTCGAACATTTGGACGTATAATAATCCGCTCGTAGAGTATGTTACGAGCATGGGAAGTTTGAGACGCTTTTTGTATCAAGATCGCTCGATTAAGCTCTTTCCTTTCGATGAGGCATTGACTCATTTACCGCGTCGGAGAGCTATGAGTAAGAAGAGCGTGGACGTAGTGAGCCTTATTCCCGAGTTGTCGAAAGCTCACGGACGTATGATCTTTATAGCTCAGACGGAGAAGATAGATAGCGAGTTATGGGATACCGCGTTTCTAAGAGCGACTATGAGGAAAGAGAGTAAGACGGTGTTGACCGTGAAGTCTACCCTCTTCGAGTCCGTGAGCTTTACGGGAGTCCCCCGATCTCCTATCCGGTTTGATAAGGATAGACTCGCAGAGTTTAGCGTGAGTGAGAACGTCGGGTTCGATAGTCTAAGTTTAGAGGTTAAGTGTGCGTCTCTCTACGCGGGGGGGACTAGTCTCTCAACTATAGCGAAAGACTTAGCTCTACACCGTGAGCTTGTGAAACGAAACATTAGAAAGGTCTTAAAGGCTTTCATTGAGCGAGAACAGATACAAGTCGTTGAGACTCCTAAACCCGCGCAGAGCGAGACAGGTCTAGAAAGTGAAGCGGATTAGTCACACCTCACAGTATTATGCGAGAGGGTACTTACCACCGTCAGTGGTAAACGAAAGTGTGACGGTAAACAGATGGAGATTTTGTTTACCATGAAACGCTCGTAACAGAGTCACAGAAAGACCCCTATGGTAAACAGATGGAGAGTTGACGGTAAACCATAGAGCCATTTTTTAGGGTGTTACGCTTGAGTTACACGGAGTCGTAACTATTCCCAACATATTCGTGTCTAAATTGGTTTGCGCAAGACAACAAAGTAACGTAATGATGTTGAAAGCATATATATGCTTCCTTTTCTACAGTTACGGTTAGCGCGTCGGCGTCGCGTCGGCGCGACTAAAATCGTGGAGCGTGGTTAGAACGAAGATAAAATCTTACCGTAGAGAACCGCTTAGAAAGGACGAGATAGACCTTTCAGCGCAAAGGTCAATCAGAGATTTGCGTAAATCAATTCATCCCCGTGAATTGAAAACGCGCAGAATCGAGTTCGATGAAGGAAGACAAGACACTCTGAAGTGTTTTCAGAATAAGAAAAAGGTAAAGAAGAAAGCCGACGTGGAGCGTGTAGAAAGTGGAGTATCAACCCGAGCGTGACATACCGAAATGCGTAGAGACGATAAAGAGTCTCTCCCCAACTGCAATAGTCGCATGGGTTAGAGACAACCGAACAGAGAAAGACGGACTAGGAACGAAACATCAAACCGACGTAACCCCTCAATCGGTGTCTATGTGGTTCAAAAGACACCCCGCAATCTATCAAGCATTAGAGAGGAAACTAGAGAGCGAGCTAGTGACTCCCGAAACCGTGAGCGAAGACCTATTTCAGAACGGGTTTTTTGACAAGCTACCGTGTGTCGAAAAATGGATGAACGCCATGTCTGCGAAGGGAGCGAAGCCTAAAGCCATACACAACTTCGTATGGGGACTGAAACGAATCTGCTTAGGCATACTTCCCCGAACCCCCGAGCAAAAGAAAGCGAAGCTACCCCATGAACACATAGAAGGATGGGGAATAAAACACCCCGCAAGACTAACCCTAGATGACTGCCTCAAATTCCATGCGGAGCTATCGAAGAGGAATCTAAGAACACACCGATACCGCTTAGTGATACGCAACTTTCTAAAGTCCCGCAACATTGAAGGATGGGATACCATAAGCGGAGCGTTAGAAAACTCAGGAATGTACGCTCACCTATACAGTCCCCCCGAGAAAGTCCGCGCTATGTTCGCATGGCTAAAGCGCGTGAACGCGGAAGCTCACGACTGCGCGTACTTCAGCTTCAAGACAGCGTGTAGACTCACAGCGACACTAGAAGCGGACGCTAAATACGTTGATAAAGAACAGCAAACGATAACGGTCTTCGAGAAAGCGTCTCTGCATGGAGAGAAAAGGAAGCAAGTGAAGTTACTACCGACGGACTTATGGGAGCTACTGCAACCGCGAATAGAGCGCGGGGGAAAACTCTTCAACATAACAAACGAAGAGCTTAACGGACTACTCCGAGCGTGTTACCGCGAAGTCATACCCGAACTTGCGGACGAGATACCTATGCCTTTCCACTTTTGGAGACACCAATTCGCACAACACGGACTAAGAGCGACAGCATGGAATTACGGACTCGTCGCAAGCCTCGGACATTGGACAGTTGAAACCTTAGAGCGCAACTATGGACGCATGGACAGACAGACAGCATTAGAGCAAGGACGGAAGTTTCTTCCGTCTCTCTAAGGGGGGAAAGCCATTGAAATGTTCAAAATGCGGTCGCTCCGTTCTAACTCTACATTTCAGCGAATCTTTAAAGAAATGGGTTTGTTTTCCATGCTGGCAAGCGTCAACGTATGGGAGAGAGATTATTCCCTCTCTCTAAGCTCCCCCTTTTCTTTTCAACAGAGGGATTTAAGCATGGCTCGAAGTTGTAGATGTAAGGGACTCCCCTATTGCACTTGGCGATCTCCCGACATCGCGAAGACATTCCCGCTCAAACCACAAGTCCAAACATATCGTTGCACTAATGATTTACCATGCGCGAATAGTTGCGATAATTGCGCTTTCGAGAAAGAATGTCACGGGGGGAGCGTGTCCTATCCCGCGAAACAAACCGACGTGGAGCGTGGTTTTATTCCCCGTAATAGAACACTACTCCCCCGACATTCTTTTAGGGGTAGATATAGATAATTCTTATGGAAAAATCTTCTAGAACACAACTCTTTTAAACGGATACAACAGAATAAGATTCTGTCGTGGAGCGTGGTTAGTGATTCCGAAGCCCGTAGCTTTTAGACCGACTGAGAAAGTCGAGCAACTAATCTTTGATACAATGAAAGCTAAAGGATTCGAAGCTCAGTCCGACGCTCTCAACTACCTTCTAGAAAGCTCCCAAACTCCACAAATCGCGGGAGTCATTCCTCTCTCTACTCCCCAAGACGTAGAGCAGTATCACTCCGACAAACTACCCGCGAGCTTAGACAGGGAGCTACAACACTTCTTTAACGGACGCGACTCTCCACTCATCGCTCTGGTACTCTCTGACGTTCCAAGAAAGAAACCCGAGTTAGTGACAGCGATAACCGCTCTCCACGACAACCAATAAACCGACGTGGAGCGTGATAGATGAAATGATAAACTATGCGTTAGGAGTCCTCACGGGTTGGGGACTCACTCTCTTAACCCTAATCGTGTTAAGAAAAGCGGGACTCTTAGGGGGGATAGAAAAGTGACAGAGCTTTTACACTTCGCTTTCTGGGTAATGATAGCTCTCGCGGGAACTATCGCCTTCGCAATCGGCTTAGACTCACGGGTAACATGGAGACGAACACACAAGCAGCTCAATCTCAGGATCCGAAAGCTAGACGACGGCCGCTTTTACGTCAGCTACTATTGGAGCGCATGGGAAAGCATACATGAAGAGTATGTGAGCGCGGAGCTATTCCCCGCATACATCAGCGAGTTAGCAATTGAAAGCCTAAAGGTGGGAAATGAATGAGCCAAACACCCGACCCGAAGATATGCACTTTCGAGAAGATGTGGAAAGACGCCGGAGAATACGGAGCGGGAATCGAGGATTTAGCGCGAGAATTGTATCAAGAAATGATACAGTCGAAAGTCCCCTTAGACCGCATAAGAGCCGCTCTCAACATTCTCCGTGAGCTAAAATGCATGGACGACTATCTCACGGAAAACTACGCGGAAATATTAACAGTCAATTCCCTAGAAAAGAAGCACAGAATCCTCTTAGACAAACACACTCACAGAGCGGACGGAGTAGTTTGTCTACCCCTAGAGAACGTGAAAGAAGCTAAGGAGACTTGACAGACTTGAATATCGAGATTCCCAAGGAATTAGTAGAGAGTATCAAGCGACAGATCAAAAATAAAATTCCATTCTACGAAGACGTGCAAGACATCGAGATCACAAACGTATCTATCAGCTTTGAAATCAAACTTTCGTCCATCATGAACGCGCAGATAACAGAGGGTAAAAAATGCCAATGAGCAACAAGCTAAAAGCTCTCGCGGAAAAACTGACAAAAGCATTAAGCCCCGAGTTTGACAAAGACGAAATAACGGAAATAATACAATGGGCGTGGACACTTCTAAAGCTCCGAAAGCTACAGCATGAAGTAGACGGACTATACGCTCCCCCCGACGAGACTGAGGGAATCCTGTGAGTAAAGCATCAAGGGGAGAGAGCAACATAGACATTAACGCTGAGGATAAGCGTCATCGGAGAAAAGAATGTCTCATACGGACGCAAACAGGGGACTATGAACGATTAGAGCCTCTGCGAAAGCATGGGAAAGACTATCATGTGGAGTTTAGAATCAGTCCGAAAGCGGAGACTGTTCTCCGCGCAACCGCTTCCCTGTTTAAGAAAATGTCTCCGAACCAATACGCGAAAGCAGTTCTCTACCTAAATCTAGGGCTATTGTATGAACCGACAGACCGACGTGGAGCGACAAACCATGAAAACAGTCATGCAACGAATTGAAAACCTAGAAGACCGTCTCGACAAAATAGAGCGAAAAGTTAGACGCATGATGTTAGAATCGGGAAAAACCCGACGTGGAGCGTGATAGCATGGACTATTCGATAAAGTCTCTCGGTATGTTGAAGATGGAGAAAAACTTCATAGCGCACATAGAGAAAACCTATCCGAGACAACCATACCGCGAATACTCTCTCTCCTTTCTGTTTACCCGTTTATGTCAAGAAGCTACGGAGCTAAAGCAAGCCATAGCGACGGGAGACGAGAGCCTAATCCGTGAGGAGATAGCGGACTGTAGTAACGTCTTAGACTATATGTTTGAGAAAGCAAGTCAAACCGACGTGGAGCGTGCAAGCAATTCCCCGAAACCCCCAGAGATACTGCCCTTTCTGCGCGACACACCCGCGTTTAGAGAAAGACCAAAAGACCAAACACACCCTTGAATGTCCACGATGCCACGTCCGCTTTACTCCCAAATGGAGACAGAGAACATAATTCTTTTAACCGCTAAGTGTCTTGTCAAGTGTCCCCGAGACTCCATAGAAGTTGACGTTAAGAAGGCGTGCCTCAGCTGCGATTGTTTCCTCTATATATCATACGTCTCGGGACTCCCCCTTATTTGTTGCATTTACCCGAGGTTTAGGAGCGGAGTTTTCTTAGAAACTGAAAAGACGGGGAAACCGTTAGAGCAAATCCTAGAGAGTTAGCGTTTCTTTTTTACCGTGAACGCGATAACCGCGACTAACCCCATTAATAATGCTCCCGCTCCGATGCCTACGGGAAACTCGCTCTCTGTTAGTGTTGGTGTGGTGTAGGCTACTTCAACCGAAACAACATCAATTTGAACACCGAAATACATTGAGATATCAACAACAGTAAAAAGCAAACACACTTTCACAGAGTTCACTTTACTCGGATTGTCCAAAAAATCCGTAACATCCACACCTAAGGATGCAGGTGAAGAGATTTGTGCTGCCGCTGCACCGCCGCCGCTACCAAGCCAACAATAACTTTCATATTGCACGTAAGATTGCCAAGCGGAACCATTAAAAACCTTTACGTTCAAGTCAACGATTCCTGTGTGGTCAGGTGCCTCAACGGAAGATAAAAGAATCTGCAACAGAGTTTTAATATGTACACGGTCAATCACCGCATCTGAAGGAACTGCGAACTCGAAGCCCGAATACTCCTGTTCTGCTGTGTCCGTTTCTGTCCAAGTTGGCATTTCATCTTGCACATAAGCGTTAGTTGGGTCATACCACCCTGCTACTATTTCCGTTGTGCTTGTTGGAAACTTCTCAACCACACCAGACGCTTGGGTTTGGGGGATTGAGGCAAACGCGGAGAAAGCTAGCAGAAAAAGAAGCGGAAGCGCGGACTTCACTTTGTAGCGTCTCCGTAGAACATGGCGAAACAGAACGCGGAGACTCCCCAACTTATGAACATGAACCACACATTCATGTAGTTTTCATTCGTAATTTTCGTTAGATACTGAATTCCGAGAAAGAGTAAGAAAAGCGTGAAGAAGATTCCCGAGTATTTGACTTGATACGCAACGAGCAAACAGACCGCGAGGATCAGGAGCAAGCCGAACCATGCTCCCGAACCGAAGAGAAGCTCACTAAACAACTCAGTTATCAACGTCATGTTTCTAGCTCCACAACCACATAACGAACAGACCAAAACCTACGCAAAAGAGCAGCATACCGTACCCGATTCTTTCAACTGTTGAAACGTCCGCTCCGCTTTTGCGGATTTTCCAGGCTACCCAAGTCGGACTGAAAACCATAAGAAAGAGTCCACTTAAACCGATGCAAAACATGCTATACATTGAAACGTAGTCGGGAACCTCAATAATAACGGGGTCTACAGGGGGATCTACAATTTCCCACCAAGGGTCTACCCAATTATGACGATCCCACAGAAGTTTCAAAAACAGGTAGTCGAACCAATCCACGTATAAGCCCTCAGCTTTCAGCCAATTAGTCCATGCCACAATGTGTTCTAGCCAATTCATACCCGTTGCGTGTTTAAAGTCGTCCTCTATTGTATGCCAATAGGTTTCCTGTGTGTGGATAGTCGCGTTTAGGATAGCAATCTCAACCGTCGAGAAGTTGAAAAGCGAATTAACGGGGACTAGCGCAAGCAGTCCCCGAGTTACCCATGCGTTAGTTTCTACGAGTCGAGCATATTCATTAGCCCATGTGTAGTTTATTAGATTAACGAAGTCAAGCCAGCCCTCAGAGTTCTGTAACATCATGCTCGGATAAATCGGGTTGTTGAAAAGAAACTTGGAGACTTCGATTATTTTTTCTTTCATCCACATTTCTGAGAGAGAGAAAGTCATGTTCAATTTAGCAAGCCCTTCAAAAATCATGCCAGACATAGTCGAATACTCGTTATAGACGTTGTAGTCCGCCGCCCAATCTTTATCGTAGTATCGTCCCGAGAGTTTTCCCCAATATAGATATTGTTGCATGGTTGAGATAGCGCGGGTCTCGTTTGTTTCTAGTCCGTAGACTATCGGAGTGATGATGTTGTAGACGAGAGTCGGGTCTTGGAGATTTGAGTCCACTTCAACAAATCCGACGTAGCGGTCTAGTGTCTCATTCCAGAATTTTGACCGGATCCCCGTCGCGATACCCCCTGCGTAGGCGTCCCAATAGTCCGCTTCGGCAGTGTTGCCTTTCATGTATCTCCACAAATAAGCGAAGTCTTTAAGACCGTCCCATACTTCGACGCAGTCATGCAAAAGAGACCATTCACTTAGGTTGTAGTCCGTCCCGTTAAAGTGGTATCCGTCCCGGACTATCCATGACGTCGTATTAACGAGACTGATAATGAAGTCTTTGGATTTGAGGATTTTACTCCAAAACCCATCTATGAAAGCCGTGTCGTTTGTTGCTTCCCAATAATCTTTAGCGAGAGAAATCGACAGCGCGGAAAAACAGTCTATTTTGTCGTAGCCATACCACATATTAGTAGTCGCATTATACCACGGGTGTTCATCTCCGTCCGTGAGTATGAAGTAAAAGCTCCCGTCACTTAGTTGCTTGCTGAATTGATATGCTATGAACCTTTTGGGATAAACGAGGTATCGCGTATCATTAATTATGGAGCGAGTTTGTATCAGAGACCGCGCTCCTAGCTGTCCACTATAGAGAACGTTCCATGTTTCGCGACCCCAAACTTTTCCCGTGACTTCGTTGATAACTCCCGAAGGATGAAAACAGTCTATAACCGTCTCCGCATTATTTTGTATCATTTCCTTAGTAGTCTCATACGGAAAACTCTCATAGCTCCCCGTGAAAGTGATGTTGCTCTCCGTGCAATTCGCCGCGTAGAATTTAAGCCAATATTGAACGAAAGTCCCCTCTGCATCGACATAGTCAAACGGGGGGACGGGTTTCTGAACTGCTCCCCAATAGGCGTTAGCTAACCAAAACTGCGGAATCCATGTGGAATAGCCTCTATGGAACAGGAGTTTTATTCGCGTGTTTGGGGTAAAACTCGTGAGGTTCGCAGAATAGACGTCTCGCGCTACATCGCAATAGGCAAAACCCCCCGTCCAAACACGATCCTGCGTGTAAATCGTCGTCCCAATATCCCAATATAAGACGCTCGGATAAGTCGTCCCGTTATCGTTTGACAGATACATGTAGAAGTCGAAGCCCGGGTCTAAGTGAGATCCTCCTCCGGCAGTAACCCATGAGAGAGGGACGAGAAAGCGGATAATCCAATACATTGTTGAAATGTTCCAGCCTTCAAGATTCCAGCCCCGTGTTATGCTCGATGTATTCACGTCGGGGAAAATTGTTACGCTTCCGCTCCCGTATGGTTCGTAAAAGGGTCTAAATTCCACGGTTTGAGAATTGTTTTCGGCAGAGGTCAAGGGATTAAGGGAGAAAGCGGGTAGAATGAGACAGAGCGTTAAGAGGAAAGCGATGCTATTTCTCATGGGTTTTGTCTCCGTCATGTTGGGGAGAAACGATAACGACGTACCCATTCGGGAAATATGCGATTTTAGGGTTTACGTTGACACGCTCCACGTTTAACACCTTTTTGCCGATACTTCTAGCTATGTGGAGAATGTCGCCTAAATCGTTTATGTCTCTTTTTTCAATGAATAGAGATCGCTCCATTTTGTTAGCCCCCAAGGAAAGGAATCGCCATTAGGATAAGGCGGTAGATCGTATAACCGACACAACACCAGAACGGGAGAGAAATGACTAAGTTGAGCATTGTTGCAAGGTCTCCCTCGAACCCGAAAAGCGCGGGGGACTGAAAGGTTAGAAGACGTCCGAGTATGTCCCATGCGTTCAATTTGGTTTCGTAGTCTGAATATCCGAACCCGAGAGCTAACTCTAATTCGTATGCGTCCCATGCTGCTGAAAGGTTGTTTCGTGTTGTGTTGCTATCGTAGAGCCATGCTTTAATGGTTAGGTGGCTACATTGTGTAGAGAGAACTGAAGCGTTATAATCTGAGTTCCATGCGGAGAGAGCTTCGGTTTTAGAGAGATACTCTCCGTAGTTGCTCCATGTCATTAGGTCAACCGATTCAAAAATCCACCAAGACCATGTTACATGACAGTTATAAAGCTCAGAATCATAGAAACAGAGGATAACTTTGTGATCCACGGGGTTCGATGCGGTATTAAAGTCAAAAAGGGTTTGACCAGAGATAGTTTTATTGAGAAAATGCTTAATGTGTTGAATGTCTCCTATGTCGAAATAGTCGGGGACTTCAAATTGAGTGTAGTCCTTTGTTGTCATGTAGAACTCAGTTGGAGTTAAGGCGATAAGCGCGATAAAGCAGCCTATGAATGAAATGGAGAAGATGAGCATTTTTCCAACGTGGCTATCGTTATCTCCCATTAACCGATAAGGTCTCCCCATCTTTTACCGAATAGAAGCGCGACTAAGAAAACTAGAATGATGAGTAGCCATGCGGGTATCCATCCAATCGCAATAGAAAAGGAGAATAATGAAATGATTTCAGTTAGGACTACTAAAGTCGCGTGTTTTCCGCGAATAAGCATAGCTGTCGGGACTACCCAAATTAAGATTAAAATTGATGTGGCTAAGAGACCCCCCGCAAAAACTGAGATTCCAAATTTGTCAGCGAGGCCTTGCGGGATTTGGAGAAGGTTTATGGGGTTTTCGTCCTCAGCATAAGCGAGTTGAACAAAAAAGGGGGAGAGAGCGGAGAGTAAGACAAGACACATTAGGAGCGTGGTTTTCCGCATGTGCTTGTCCTACCCCCCATAGTTTCGAATATCGGGTTATTTTCCCTTGCCCGCCGGAGCTTTGGCAAGTACGAACATTCCGACGCACGCGGAGATCAGAACGCCCGCAACCCAAACAAACGGAACTAGACCTAGAAGCGCAATGGCTCCGTCATGTCCCGTGAAGTTCCAACCCGTCGTATCCATCGCTTGCACTTGGTCAACCACGACGGGAGTCATGGCTAACAGCACAATCGTGAGGACGACTATTCCAACTGCCCCGATGATTTTTTCGGAGACGTCCATTTTTTCAAGTCCTACGGAAAGGCTTATAGTGTGTGACAAGATATAGGGGTTTTGTCACAAGTTATGCGTGGAGCGTGGTAGTAGATGGATGAAACGAGGCAGTTTTTGATACTGAGCGCGGGATTATTCGGACTCGCGGACGTTCTCGTTTTTCTGAGTATCATGCTAGGTGTAAACGAGAAAATTGAGGTTATCGGTTATGGTCTCGCGGTTTTGGGTATGGCGATCATAGCGGGTTTAGGGGGAAAGGTAGATGGGAAAACAACGAACACTAAAGCTCTATCTTGACAACACTTTCGATGAGAAAGCTCGAAAGTTTGAAGCGAACAAAATAAAGGATGGGAAAGGAGACGTTGAGTTTGAGCCTATATGCGTGTTCTCGGAGCGGAAGCCTAGACGCGCTTTCTACCGTGGCGCGCGGAGACTATGCTTATTTGTGGACGGACACGTTAAAGCTCTGCATTTCGGAGCGGTAACAGACGAGCTTCAAACGGCATGGAGTAAGAAGGAATCTCAAGAGTTTGTGGACACGGAAATAGCTAAAGCCCATGCGAAACTGAAACCGCTTAAAATGTGGCAGTTTGCGCTCATCATGGTCTTACTCATTGCCATACTGCTTATGCAGTTGAACGCGGGGGGAGTTATCCGTATCGGACGTTAAGACGGACGCTGAAAAGCTCTCCGCGCTCGAAGCTCTGAAAAAACGAGTCGAAGTCTACGGGGAAATATTCAAAACATGGCTTGAAGCTCTCACGGGAAAGAAAGACATTAAGAGTAAAGTTGATGTTCTCGCGTCCCCTGAGAACCTTAAAAGTATGAGCGTTTTATCCGAGCCTCAAACCCGCTTTGTTGCGTTGTCTCATTTTCTCGCAACTCGAAAGCAATGGGGGGGATTATTCAATGGAATGAGGGATTATGCGGACGAGTTTATGAGGGTTTCTCCGAGTAAAGAGGGACTCGGACGCGAGCAGGTGATTCGCTTCATGGGAGCGGTTGAAGAGTCGAAGCTTATGAAGGGTCTGAATTTGGCGATAGGGAAAGGAGAGACCGAGGGAGAAACCGAGAAATGAACTTTAGAAAGTGGTTGAGTCATAAACTCGGACTAGATAAACCGTCTATCGAAGAGAGTCTCTTCATCGCAGTAATGACGGTCTCGGAGAATATGCGGAGAAGTGGAGAAGAAGGAGCGGAAACCGAGAAATGACAGTTTGTGGTCTGAGTTACTGTTTCTATTCTCGATGCGCGTTTTGGTATCGTTGTCTGAGAAAGTGTCGGTTAGTCTTAGATGCTAAAGCGCGGGAGAGTTGAGAAATGACGGAGACGGAGCGCGACTATGAAATTGAGACGTATATTCGCGTCTCTCTGCTATGCTTTCTAATTGCGACGTTTGGAGTAATTCTCTACGTTGGGCTTTATCGCGCTCCCGAACCCCTCAACTATTACGAGACCGCTCCGAATGGGGTCTATGATGTATTACTCGATAAGCTAGAGGACGGTTATGCGTGGTTTCCTATGTGCGAGTCGTGCGGGAGCGAATTACACGGGAAATGGAAAGTTGAAGACTCTGCGCTCTTTCCTGTCCTTAATGTTTGGTATAGAATCAGACTCATTGAGAATGTAGTTGTTGAAGCGTCTCTGAAATATCACATGAATCCGCTTTCGGTTATGAGGATACACTCATGAGTAAGCGCGGGAAGCTCCCTAACGAATTATGGGAAGTCTATCGAGCGATGAGCGTGGACGTGGGACGCTTAAAGGAGTTTCAATTCATGCGAGAGAGCGCGTGTATGGGAGTTGAAGAGCGGAAGCTGTTAGCTTATTCGATTACTGCGCGGGACTTTTTTGAGGACGAAGAGTTTACCGCGTTTATGACCGAGTTTGCTATTCCGTTTTTGACGAAGCTCGGACGCGCTAAGTGGAGTCGGGACGTGGTTACTGATCTTGGGTTCGCGCTCGCTCATAGGAAGGATATGAGAAAGAAGCTCGGGGAGTTGTTGAATTTTGAGCCAGAAACAGAATGAAGTCCGAGCTTTCTACGAAATGCTGAAAATCCTCTTAGCGAATCCATG
>Ga0315296_10003843_pt1 | contig 12473 bp, 15 predicted proteins | sample YL17G14_18_MG_FD_203921 | JGI IMG/M metagenome (GOLD analysis project Ga0315296, IMG submission 203921) | Sediment microbial communities from Yellowstone Lake, YNP, Wyoming, USA - YL17G14_18 | ecosystem: Environmental > Aquatic > Freshwater > Lake > Sediment | place: USA: Wyoming | collected... | reverse complement strand
TTGCAGGTTCGTTTGGCGGAAGAACTTATGGCTTTGCAACTCCAACATATAGATATTTCTATTATGACTTAGGAGATTTCTTCAATAAAGTTGAGTACCTTACTGGTGGAAATGCCAGAATCAAGTTCGTATGTAAATCTACGAATCTTGCAAACCGTATCACATACGCTCATCTTGCAATCAATTACTCAAGTGGTGGAACACAGGATGCAACAGATTATTTTGCGGCATCGTTCAATAAAGAAGACATTGTTGGTGTCTATTTTGAAAGTAGGGCTGATGAAGAAAGTTATCCAAGACATTACGAAATAGTTTCTCTTTCAGACACATTAGAAAGTTGGGAAACTGGTTGGGCTGAAGTTGACCCGAATACTCATATTACTCTTGCTGATAGTTATAGAACTATTCAATTTGACTCATATCAAAATGAGGATGCGTATTATTCTAAAGATTTTGGAGTAGATGGTATTGATTATTTTGATTATAAATTTTCATTTAACATAACAAGTGCTGAAAACCATCCGAAATGTTTTGTTCCGTTTGTTGTATCACAAACTCTTGATGATTTATTTGCTCTTGAAACTGGTGCAGGTTACTTTATAGCACTTTATGTTGAGTGTGTCGCTGGAATCTTACAAGCATTTATAGAACATGGTCATGGTGGCAGTAATAGTGCACAAGCATGTTTAGTAATAGCCACTAGTACAACGTATTATGTTCGTGTTGTTAGGTCAGGAACTATGGTAAAGTGTATGGGATATAGTGCATCAAACCTTTCAGATTCATATCTTCTTTGGACAAAAACTATAACACTCGCATCTGCAAGTACAAAGTATAGATATAGAATACAGGCGTGTACATTCAATGGTGAAGAAGAATTAAATGAAGCAATAAATACTGATTATATTGTGAATGGAAGGTCAAGTCCGTGGGAAACTGATGAATGGACTTCAGTTGGTCCTAACGACCCGTGGTTGGATTCAGATGATGATGCTACTAATATGATAACATGTGCAATTGGAACTGCATATCTTGGATATATGCAATCATATTTTACTTTTGCAAATGCAGATACAAAATATTCAAGTATAACAGTTTCGAAGGCTTATCTTCACGTTAAAGGAAGACAAAATAATCATACTGGTGGTGGGACCACTTCAGTCAGAATATATCTTCAAGTTAATGATGTTGATTGGCTTTATGACGGAACTTGGCAATTTAATGTTACTGATGATTGGGTAGATTACTCATTTGATGTTTCTTCTGCTGTAAATTCTCTTGGAACAATTAATGCACTTAGAATAAGAGTAGAATTTATAAGTTATGGTGGAAACGAAGATGGAAGTGTTCAAGTTACTTATGCATATCTTGAAATTGAGGGAACTGGTTATTGGACACCAGTAACTCACACAGTTGGAGAAATTTACGCATTCTATCCAGAAGAGATTGTTTTAATTGCAGACACAACTAATACTTATCGAGATGTTATTCATAGTTGGAGTCCACAGAACATAGGAAATATTAGAATAAAGATTACTGATACCGATGCCCATGCGTGGGTGATTACGCAACTTTATATCTACAAAGCGGAAGATGAGGATTATAGAATAATGCATGAAGATGCGAGTACACCAGCATTTAATTTGAATCAATATATTCACGCCATAACAATTGACGATACATATAGTCCCGCAATAGGACCAATTAACATTACAGAGGGTAGAGTGATAGACCAAATAAATAGTGTACTTGATAATTTGCACACGGCGTATGTACCTTATGAGTGGTATATGGAGATGACTGCAAATAACACATTCCATATTTGCGATAGACAAGGTTCAGATAAAGATATTACATTCTCTCTTGGTAATCATCTCGAAAAAGATACAAAGGAAGACACTATTGAAGATACTTCACAAAGAATAAAACTGAAAGGTTCTGGTGAAGGTGCAAATTCAGAATCCGTCTCATCTGGGTGGTTAGAGAATACTTCTGCAATGGCGATTGTGAGAACTTTTTTTGAAAACATCTCGTCAGAAAAAGAGGTTGCAGATGCGGATATTGCAGAATTAATTGGACAAATTATTTTGACTGAAAAATCACCACCAATATCACAAGTAGTTGCCGATGTTTCAAAAGATGATAATACAAGTATGGATTATGATGTTGGAGATACAGTAAAAATTACGGATTCACTTCTTGGACTTTCGGCATCCGTGCAAAAAATTTATAATGTAATGAAAAATGTGGATGCAAATGGAGAACATGTTACTCTTTATTGTGGTGCACCATATACAAGCAAAGAACAATCGTTAAAGGAACTTTTCAATAGATTAAAGAATCTAGAACTTAGTGGCGGAATTACTGGTGGTTGGACGAATCAGGAAAAAGGCAAAATGATTTCTGTAACAAGGATAGATACACTTTTCGAGAAAACTGCTAAAGAAGAAGAATTAACAACTGGAAGTATAACTGACCCCAAATGGAAAAAAACAGGTGTTGGAACAAATGGAACAGCATTTGACGGTGGAGATAATGGTATTATATTGTATGGAGTTACGAGTAATTCTGGGTCTATGGTTGTAGATTATTATTACAATGTAGTGGTATCGAGTCAACAAGGAACAACTGGGGAAGACATTGAATATCTATTAGCTCCTAGACAAAATCCAAAACTTGAATTCGAATTTAATGCATATGAACCGCAAAGTTCACCTATTACTGTTTGGCGTGCTGGTGACACATTTGATATTGGTCTTTCAAAATATGACTCATATGAGACAGGAGCATGGTATAGACTTTTAAGTATTGGAAGCGGTCTAATTGAAGTATATGCTGTTTGGCGCGATATTGGTGACGCGGCAGAAACATCAAAATTCATGGCAACATTTTCAACAAATACCCGATATCGTTTCATAATTGCATATGATTATGATAAAAAATTGGTAACATGGGAAGTGTGGGATGTTAAAAACAAAGCAAAATATCCATTGGTTGCTGTTAGAAGCAAAACAGATGTAAGCGATTCACAAACAGTTCATCCACTTTACATGAAATTATTTAGTGAATTTGAAGCTGGATTCAGAGCGATAAGTATTCTGAATCATGTAAAAATTCAATTTGAACGGGTGACTGAAGAAATGGGAGAAGGATAATAATGACAAATTGGTTGAGTGATTGGGATTATAGGAAATCACATTTAATGCTTGCAACTTACGAAGGTTCGACAAACTTTCCAGTATGCATTAAAGTCTATTATGGGGCTGGAACAGATGGGACAGAGAAAGTTGACCACTTAACAGACTATAATGGAACGGTTGATACTTGGGCTGGTAAAATCTACTGTTCAAGTCATTGCAAGACAGACTTTGGTGACATAAGATTCACGGACAATGATGGTGATACTGAACTCAATTACTGGATGCAAGAGAAGGTTGACAGCAACTACGCAATATTCTGGGTTAAAGTGACTGATGATGTCTCAGCAAATACCACCATTTATATTTATTATGGTAAGGCTTCAGCCGTAACTACAAGTGACGGTAACGGAGTATTCACACTTTTTGATGACTTTGAAGACGATGTACTTGATTCGGACAAATGGGTTAGTGGCGGCTCAATTTCTGAGGCTGGTGGACTCCTTACTCTCGAATCTGGTGGCTATATTCAAAGTAAACTTTCGTGGTATCAGAACATCATTATTTTTATGAAAGCTAAATTCAGTATTCCTTCTGGATTCATTGGTTTGTGCAAGACGACTGGCGGAACTGACGATGCGGCTAAATTTATAGGTGATACAACTATCTGGGCAAGAAATCAACAAAGCACTTATTATGAAAAAACAAGTGTAGGAGCGTTCAGCGGTGATTTCTACAAATTTGCAATTAAATGGTTAAGTAAATATCCAGTAACTCATAGCGCATTTAATAGCCTACAATATTTTATTGACGGAACTGGAAAGGCGTGGCTTGCCAACAGCGTTCCAAATGAAGCGATTCCAGCAACAGAGAACAGTACAGGTGTGGGACAAATAATCTTTGAGTGGATTGCAGTTCGAAAAGTTGCTTCTGCTGGTGAAGAGCCAGAACATTCAACTTGGGGAATAGCAGAACATAGTGGTGTTACTTGTAATATTGCAAATGTTACAAGAAATTTAAATTTTGAGAGAGTTCTTAATCTTAAAATTTCACAAACAGTAGATGTTGCTACTCGACCAGTACCTACGCGCGAAGACGGAGAAGTTGTAGATACTGGCACTTACCTTATTCATCCTTTACAAGTGACTTTTGACTCTAGACTTACGGATGCGGAAAAAACAGTAATACAGGCAATGCTTGACGACCATCTAACGATAACACTTTATCTAGGTAATTGGACATTTAGTGATGGATGGTTTGTATCTAAAGGTGTAGTTTGGGAATATGTTTCAGATGATGAACTCAATATAAGACCGTGGAAGTGCTCTTTCAATTTGATTTTTGAAAGTGTCGCTTATGTACCGTAGGTGAGAAAATGGCAAGTATAGTCACTCTTAGCGGTGGAACATTGGGTGGCACAATTCTGACTTTACATACTGATAGTGATATAGTCTATGAGGATGCTAGTCAGACTAACACGCAAAGCACTACACCAGTAGAATTAAAACTATCACTTGAAATGACAGAAACAAAAACTTATACTGTCCAGTATTCGTTAGGTGGAAATGGTATTACTAAATCTTTTGCACAGATTTATGTAGATGGCAATCCAATAGGTATTCTGAATGAAATTAGTGATGGTTGGCAATTGTTTAGTGAAAATATTAATTGTGATGCTGGAAGTGTTATTCAAGTATATGGATATGTAGAAGTTAATACTGGTCAATGGTGTATGGTTAAAAATTTTATAGTTTCAGTAATAGGCGGTGGTTTAAGAGCAATAGATTTTACGAATGAACAAGAAGTCACGCCAGCAATTAGTGACTTTCTAAATAGTGAACCAGATATTCAGACTGATATTTGGTTAAAAAAGAAAGAAACTGTGGATTACACTATTCGTCAAACTGATGCGGAATTAGCCGCGCTTTTTACTTGCCTTGAAGACCACGGAATAGTTTTATTGAATGATTCTACATACCAATATATAGATGAACAAGTTATAATTACAAAAGTTGAAGCGGCATATGATGCACAAACGAATTGGGCGCATCCGTGGTTAATATCGTTAGAACTTAAGAGAACTTTGCATACTGGTGCGCCTTAATCTTTTCTAGGTTTAGGTTTATAGAAAGGACAACCGCCGTCTTCTCTACTTCTTGATGGTTTATACGGACACCAATCGCACATATCATGTTTTGGCTGAAGAAGTTCTGGTTTACCCTGTTTTATTGCGTCTAAGATTGAGCCAACTTGCCAGATACAACCGTTAAGAAACATCTCGCGCTCTTCTGTACTCATTGAAACTTCCCAGACCGTCATACTATAAGTGATAACATTTAGAATCATTAAGTATCCTCTGTCAGCATCGATAACACCCATTGCAATAGCCAACTGCTCGAACCATTCTTGCGGAATCTGGTCTTTACCATAGATTTTTTTACGAGTTGTCTTCGACTCAATTGGATATCTTTTGCCATCCATTTCTGTAATCGCATCGATAGTCACAGTAACGCCGTGCAAATCGTGAACTTCTTCTTTGGCATCGAAATTCTTATGCAAGGCTAAGTGCGCTAAAGTACCAATAAGAAGAATGCCTACACTTTGGCTGGTGAATATTGCTTGGTATTTTCCAGTAAGTCGCCAATAGGCTTTAAGTGGGCATGTAATTGCATCACTTCTATGCAGACCAGTTCTATCTTTTTGTTGTTTTGAAAAATCTTCCATCATAATCTCTGCAAATTTAGAAACCATATCCGAGCGATGTTTAATTTGCATATCATTCCTCATGTTGGATTGATACAGACATTAATTTCGTAATCCTCTATGCAATCTTCTTCCCAATTTATTCTGGAATGTATCTGCATTGCCATTAGAATAGCCAATTCACGGTCATCTTTTGAATTCCAATTAAATCCTTTTATTTCGATAGGATGATTTTGTTTAAACATCATCTTTAAGACACTCTATTAAGAAATCGTATAACTCCCTTATATCCTTTGCGGTTTGCATCTCAAAAATCATAGTTTTTTCTCGAATCAAAGTATTGCGAATTGTTTTGAGTTTTTTCTTGTAAAATATTTCATTGAGAACGGCTTTTGTGTGGTCCCGCTCAATCTTAACTCTGTAAAGTGTAGCAATCATAAGAACAGTCGTGATAATCAAGTTTAAAAGATATAAATCAGTCAAATCTACCAAAGTGAATGCAACCCCTGTTCATCTTTCTTCAACTCATAAACAGGAGATGATGTTTCTACCTCATCGTAATATGAAATCGCATACATACACGCATCCGCAGAATGGTCATCTTGTTTTCGAATTTTACCAGCTTCATCAAAAGTAAGATTGCGAAGACTACGGATTAGGTCTTCATTCTGTTGAACTCTAGCAGGTAAAACCAATCTATGGCGTTCTACATATTTCTTTAGCGTGGCGATATATTGGTATTTTTCGTTTCCCCCAGAGAAACTAAATAATTCATGAACAGCATATCCTGCGTCTGCAATTTGATTATTGAGAACCCATTCTCGCGGGTCTGGACGGACAATTTCTACATCCCATTTTTTACAGAGGTCTAGAGCAATTTGAACTTTTTCTTGGTCTGTTTGACCAATTAATTCTATTGCTTCGAGAACAAAAACCCAATCTTTAAATCGTCCGAGTACAACATAAGCACAAGGCGAACCGCGTCCCCAATCTATTCCAAGAACTCTTTCATGAATAAACCGTTTCAAACAGTCAGATGTTTTCAATGGAATTACTTCTTTTGGAATTCCCTCAAGAAATGCAATATATTGTATAATTGCGCAAACTCTGTCTTTATATGCTTCACAGATGTCACATGGTCCACGGTCACAAAGACACGAGCCTAAATCAAGCGGATTAAAGACTAGACCAGAAGTCATACTAATTCCACCGAGAGCCTCAACTAACCATGAATCATTTGATTCTTTAGTTCGCAAAATTTCAACATTAAGGTCTGGCATCCACGGAATATTAGATTTCCAATGTTTCGGATTACCGTCTTGGTAGATTTTGTATGGGTCTGTTTCACCGTTAATATGTTTAGCAATCGCCCAGTTGTATCGTTTGTAACCAAGTTTCTGATAATTATTCCATGTCTGTAAGAAATCGCCATGAATATAGTGTGCCGTAGAACATTGGATAATATGAATGTCTGGACTGGTTGAAACTTCCCAAATTGCCGCTCGAATAAATCTTCCACCACCTTTTTCTTCACCAGCCGCTTGTTCATCTATAATTACATCATGAGTATGCGGACCGCGAACTGATGTAGCTGAACAAGCGTGAAAAGTGGCAGAACCATTTTTATGAGTTTTCACTTCTCTGAGAATAAGTTTGAGACAATATTGTTTCAATATAGAATTATTGCGAATCCAACCTGAAATATAGGATGCAATTTTATCTGATTGTTCTTGAGAGCCACCCATACATGCAATGTGATAGTCCTCATGAGTGAAGATACGCCACATAATGTAAATTGCTAAAACGAAAGTTTTTCCTGAACCGCGTCCAGCCGCAATAATTGCTAATCGAATACCTTTTATGCCAACATCATTTAGAAACTCTGTTTGACCTTCTGAAAGAATAAGTGCTTTACCAGTATTAGGGTCGAACTTAAGAATTTTATAAGCAAATTCTACGGGACCGCGTTGTTTCCATTCTTCACGCCATTTCTTATAATCCTCATGAAATTCAGGGTCACGCTTTTCATGTTGGTCCATCATTCTTGTTTCTTCGTCAAATACTCCGCGTTTTGGCATTATCTTTCACTATTTAAAGCACTTGCCCTTAGTTTGGCTAATCTAAGACTTAATTCTGACTCTTCTTGAATGCTAAATCTTGCAAGGTGTCGTTTTTGCGTTAGAAGAGATATTTGGAATCTATAAGCACCAGCAGTCTTCATGACTTCAAATTTATTTTTACATGCGGCAAAATCTTTATTTGCTTCCTTTTGTAAGTTTTCAATGCGTTCATCAATTTTTAAGACATTAAGAACCCGTTCAGTTCTAATTCCGTGAATTTTGTCAAGAAGTTCCTGAACGAATTTTTCTTCTGTTGGCATCTCTTCTCGAATCAATTTTTGCAGAGCATCTTGAGAAAATCTGATTTGTATGTCCATTGCACATTCTGGTGTCATATCTATTGGTTTTCCCTGTTCGTTAATCGGATATGCTACTAGAATTATATCGCCCGTAGATGGGTCTTTCGTATAACCTTTTACTCGTGCTGATTGCATTTTTTAACATCCCTACTTGAAATAGTGTGTAATCGTTGTATATAAACTTTATGGTTTTTATTTACTATTTAATCAGTTGATTAATTCAACAGAAATCGTTATGTTGTCGAGAAAGATTTAAATACTTGGAACTATGTGTTTCTATCACCAATAGAAGAGTGATAAAAATGGGTGGACCATATAGATGTACGAATATGGTGATTCAGATAGTTGATACCGTAAATGAAAAAACATATACGGTAGGCGTTGTTGAAGGAATAGATATAGACCTCTCTTATGCGGGCGGACCAGAGCCGACTTATGGAACAAGAATACAAAGACATTCTGCGGGCAGTAAGATTGCAAAGTTTACTGTCACAAGATGGTACTATGCGGATGAGGGATATGAAGACCTATTGTTAGATTTGTTTGATGGAGAAACATCTTTCAGTTTAATAGGGTATCTTGTGGACTCAGCGGGAAGCGAAATAAAACATGGCGGAAATAGTGCAACAAAGATAACTATAACAGGTTGCAGACTTTACAGATGGCGACCAAAGACTGGTGGAGCAGACGACATAATTGGAGAGGAAGCGAGTGGTTCGGGAACAGACTGGACCCTTGACATAGAAGAATCTACGCCATAATCTGAAAAACCGATACTCCTTTCTTATTTCCTTTCTCATTTTTAAATCTAAAATTTTATTCAGTTTTTATTATGCCAGCAAGTTCTAGAATCTTTATATATTCTTTGACTACTCTGATTGAAACGGCTTCTTCGAAACAGAATATACCTATGATTTGGTCCATCGATTTATCGCCTTTGTTTTGAATCATAGTTCGTAATTTGGTTATTCGTGCCTGACGGTCAGAAGACCCTTTCCTTAACGGTGGAAAAATGCCACTCATTTCTATTTAACCTCTTCTTTTGGTTTGTGTCCTAGAGCCTCTTCAAGTTTGTTGTCATTTCTTTTCCTCATGAAGATTTTATCTCCGTCTGGACAACAATTTGGACAATAGACTATGATACCATAATTACATGAAATCATAATCATCTTTCTTCCGCAGTCTCCACAGTTCATTTCTCTATTGCCTCTCAACCTTTTTACTCAATGCATAGTCATTTATTTCTGGTCGTGGAAAAATAGTGAAAAAAAACTCTTCATCCTTTACATTTCCCCGTTCATCATACAAATAATTACTTATAGCAACCATACTCTTTTTAAACAGTTTATTTCTTCCAACAATGCAGTATCTCAATAGACTTTACTCTCCTGTCGTTTATAGTTTTCGGCTAACTTTTTCCTGTACGCAAAGAATAGTTCGTCAACGGTAATGCCGCGCTTTATCATGTAAAGTAGAAAGAAATGAAGTATATCTGCAAGTTCATTCATCTGTTCTTCTTTATTATGACTCTTCTTGCTCCACCATTTTCCACTACTTGCCATCCAAAGTTCGCCACCCTCAACCATAATTGCAGAAGCAATACGATGAAGACTAAAATGGAACTTATCTTTATAGGTTTCTTGAAACTGGCGTTGTAGTTCGAGAAGGACTCTGAGTGTATCCATTATTGTGATTCCTTCCATTTTTTGCAACATGTTCTTACTGCGCATTTACTACAATCATTACCAAAAAGGAAACAAAAAGAGCAAAGATTATTAGAAGTTCTTCCATTACGGTGATATGTTGCTCCACACTTTTCGCAAACAACTTCGTTTTTCATTTTAGTCCCTCATTTAAATGCCATGTTGAACAGTCAAGTAACTTCTTTCCATCTGAAGAATAGACTTCAACATCAGCCGCAAAGTGACTATGCCAATTTCCATCTTTATCTTGATGCCAACCACGATGACAAACATTGCAAAACCATAATTCTGCATCCAATTGAGTATTATGATAATGCTTTTCTAATTCCCCTTTTCTACAATGCGGACACTTCATTACTCTATCACCAATGTATATAATCGTCCAGCTTTCATGTCGGCTATTCCAGCGGCAAGGTCGAGATATTCTCTCCAATCCATCTCATTAAGTATGTGGTTTTTAATCGCTATCCCATATAGTGCTCTTATGAATTCTATTGGATAGTAATAAAGCCAATAGAGAATGTCAGTTCGCCAAGTCCAGTTCGGACTTTTTATCCACTTTAACATATTTGGTCACTAACAGAAGTTGTTATACTCCTATATAAAGTTTGCGGGCGTGCGGGGGGGCGCGGGGGCGGGTGGGGGCGCGATTGAGAGTATGTTGTATTACTGGGTCCTGAGTGTGTAATAGTAGTTACTTAGTTAGTAGTTAGTTAGTTGAATAGAATAATACTCTCCTCTTTACTATTTAATGATTCTATGATTTTATAATCAGAGACAACAACGGGGTTTCTTGCGCTGAAGAAATTCGTTTAGTAGAACAGTCGATACGCTTGTCTTGAAAAGTTACTAGCATTCAACTGTCTTTTTGTTCTGATTGACTGCAATGTAAAGAATCACCAAATATTGAGTGTCTATAAATGCGACACGAGTATATAAATCTTATGATAGAATTAATCATCTGATTAACTCACACTTTCGGTTATTGGAAAGCGTAAGATTTATATACTGCGCGTGCGCAAGATATGTCAAGGTGAAATCGTGATAGAGTATCTCATCATTTTCATAGTATTTGCTGTTGTAGGATATATATGTCGCAAAGCAATTAAAATGAAAAAAGAACTTGAAGAGTGGGACCCGTTCGGTTGGAATACAGAAATGACTACTGAACTCATCTGTGACAAATGTGGTTATAAGAAAGTCAGAGAATGGGACGATAGAGATTTCGTTTTTGCAAAAACTAAAGACAAATGCCCTTGTGTTTGCAAGAAACAAAAATGTAAAGGACCAATGGTTGTTCGTGGAATCTATCTTGTAAAAGAGAAAACCAAAGAAGAACTGAAATGGGAGAAAATAGAGGCGCAATGGCGTTGATTAATCAAGTGATTAAACGGACGCAAACTTTATATATCACGATAAATAGATATAGGATAAAGTGAATCAAATAATGAAGTTTAAAAATAGAAAACCTAAATTCAAATTGTGGGACGGAACCACAGTTCATGCAAGTCTTGACACTCTTTTGATGCAAGATATTGCTCTTCGTTTGAGAGAAATGGGATTTGAAGCAGAACATAAAGCATGGTGGTCATTTGAAGACCTTCACAACGGAAAGGTTGCATATGTCACTCACACTCGAAGACTTGGCGCAATAAATCCATATTCGGTTAGTCAGAAAGATGCAGAAAAATTCATGATTGACATGTATAGCGGAAAACTTCCGAATAATATTGCAATGTCAGTTGCGGCTCACGGTCACACAACGAGAGGTTCAATAGATGATGACCCATTCAGAATACTTAACGCTCCATGCTGGACATCGTTTCTTGAATATCCGAAAGCAGATGCGAACTTTGCTCATTATCAACCAGATATCGGTGCATATTTCATAATTGTAACGAAGGAAGGACGCATTCGAACTCAGAAATGGCTTTATAAACCATTCGTCTATGAACATAATAGCAATCAACTTTATGAGGCTACTGATATTTCTAGTAAGAAATATGTTGAGGAAGGCAATGGGCGTGTTGACATAGAAACCTACTTTAAGAAAATGTGTGAGGATGCACAATTTATTGTTGCAGTTATTGCTGACTTTCATGTTGGCGAAGTTGCCGCAATTGCGCCGCCACAATATACTTATAACGGACAAGTTTGGGAAACAAAGATGACAAAGGCAAATGTGCGGCTTTATCAATATTGGAAGAATTTCTGCAAGGTTCTTAAACTAATTCAACCACACGAAATCTGGATTGTAGGCGATGCTTGTGCTGGAACACAAATCTTTGAGAAAACAAGGCGAACTTTGACACAAAATCTTGAGGAACAAAAGTCGATGTTTGTAGCCCTATTTGAACTTCTAAAGTAATATCTTCCTATTATTTTCTTTATTTTTTTCTCGTTTTATCCAGTTGCAGTTTGCACAGAGAAGTTGGTAATCCTTAGAACCAGATTGAATTTTTTCCAAAATTACTCTAATAACTTTATATGGATAAAGTTTTCTCTCTTTAT
>Ga0315296_10003842_pt1 | contig 12474 bp, 11 predicted proteins | sample YL17G14_18_MG_FD_203921 | JGI IMG/M metagenome (GOLD analysis project Ga0315296, IMG submission 203921) | Sediment microbial communities from Yellowstone Lake, YNP, Wyoming, USA - YL17G14_18 | ecosystem: Environmental > Aquatic > Freshwater > Lake > Sediment | place: USA: Wyoming | collected... | reverse complement strand
CGGAGCGCCGGCGGGAGCCGTCGCGGGGCTGCTGCTGGCACCCCAGAGCGGCTCCGAGACGCGGGAGGCGATCAAAGAGAAGGCTGCCGAACTGAAGGGCCGCGCTGTTGAGGAAGCGCGCCGCCTGGGCGAGAAAGTCGGCGGCGCGGTTCGTGAGAAGGCCGAACAAGTGTCCAGCAGCGTGCGCGCCAGGATCGGGCGCACCGAGGAGGCAGAGGCCTGACCGGCACCGGGCTTCTGACTTTGCTGCCATGGTGAGCGTGATCATCGGTATCGGCGCAGGCGCGCTCGTTCTCATGCTCTGCGCCCTGCTGCGCTGGATGCCATCGGGCACAGTGGGCAAAGTGCTGGTTGCAGTCTGGCTGGTGGCGTCCGGGGCCTGGGTGGGCGTCAGGTGGAATCAACTGGCGATGCACGCTTCCGACACGCTCTCTGCCGTGCAGCAAGAAAAAGTCGCTGCTGTAGCGGAGCGGATATGGAAAGGCGAGGGCTCGACAGCCGCCAAGGTGGCACAGCCGGAAAGCGAGAAGATCGTCGTCCAGGTTACCGATGCTGCAAGCCGAAGTTTCGCCTCGCGGTGGGAAATGTCAGCCTTGCGCGATGCCGCCTTGCAGGAGGCATTTACGAGGAGGCTTTCGGGCAAAGATGGCTATGTGCCGGCAAAGCGGCTGCGGACGTATCTGGAGAATGAACTGCCTGACATTCTTGAAATCAGGATGGAGGCCATTATCGCCAACCAGCGCACGAGGCTGTTTGGCACCGCTTGCTTGCTGATGCTGGCGGGCGTGTTCATTGCCGCCGTGTCGAGGGGATTCGGCCGCAGGGTACCTCGCGAGGTGCCGGAGGAATAGAGGAACAGCCGCGCTTGACATTCGCCGTCAGGCGCGGTATGATGCGATGCCGCTGACGGCAGGACCCGTCAGCGGGTGTTGTTTCAGGAGAAGCGCATGAAGCAAGGCATTCACCCCGCATACGGGCCCGCGACGGTTACGTGCGCGTGCGGCAGCACTTTCACCACGCGCGCCACCAGGCCCGAGATCCGCGTCGAGATCTGCTCGCGCTGCCATCCGTTTTACACCGGCAGGCAGAAGATCATGGATACCGAAGGGCGGGTGGAGCGCTTCAGGCAGCGCTACGCGCGCGTGCAGCAAGTGCAGCGCCGCCGCAAGGGCGCCGCGCGCCCACAGCCAGGCGCTGCCTAGGTCGCAATAGTTTGCCGCGAGGGGGCCTTCTTGCCTTCGGATATTCCCTATGGCGGGCAAGCCGTCATAAACGGTGTGATGATCCGCGGCCGCAGCGCGATGGCGATCGCCTGCCGGCTTGGCGATGGCAGCATACGCACGCACGCCGAGCCGATTCGCCCTCTCGCCGCTCGCTCGCGCCTTCTGAGCCTGCCCCTGATACGCGGCACGCCCGCCCTGATTGATGCGCTGGTCATGGGCTTCCGCGCGCTCATCTGGTCTGCGGACCTGGCCACGGCCGACGAGGGCCACAAACCGGTCAGCAAGGGGATGTGGTGGCTCACGATCGCGGGCGCAACGGCGATCGGGATCGTGGTCTTCGTCCTGCTGCCCAGCATCGTAGTGCCCAAGGTGCGTCAAAGCGCGCTCGCCAGCAACATCATCGAAGGCGCGATTCGCATGGCCGTCTTCATCGTCTATGTCCTGCTGATTATGCGCATGAGAGAGATACAGCGCATCTTCCAGTATCACGGGGCTGAGCACAAGGTAGTCAACGCCTTCGAGGCCGGCGAGCATTCCGGCAACCCCGGCTTCAGTCGCATCCACCGTCGCTGCGGCACAAACTTCATCGCCACCGTGATCGTCGTGGGCATCGTTGTGCATCTGGCCTTCGGTTGGCCGGCCTGGTACTGGCGGGTTCCTATCCGGATTCTGTCCCTGCCGATCATCGCGGGCATATCCTACGAACTGCTGCGCGCTGCGGGCAAGCGTCCGAACTCTCGACTTCATGCGCTGCTGGTCGCGCCCGGGCTTCTGATCCAGCGCCTGACGACCAAGGAGCCGACTCCCGACCAGATCGAGGTCGCGCAAGCCGCCCTCGACACCGCCCTCTCCGCCGACAGGTCCTCCCACGCTCGGGGGGTCGCGTCATGAAGCAGGCATTCATGGAACTGGAGAAGCGGTTCGAGCAGTTGAGCGAGCAACTCGCAAGCGCGCAGGCCTTGGCCAATCCCGCCGAGTATGCTCGCCTGGCGAGGGAACATGCGCGCCTGGGGCAGGCGGCCGCCGGTGTGCAGAGGCTTCGGGCGCTGGAGGACCAGATTCGCCAGGCAGAGGAACTCGCCGAAAGCGACGGCGAACTCGCAGACCTCGCCAGGGCGGAACTCGCTGATTTGCGGACCCAGGCTGAGCAGATCGAGCAGCACCTGATGGAGCACCTGCTGCCGCGCGACCCCAACGAGGGCAAGAACGTGATCCTGGAGATCAGGGGCGGCACAGGAGGCGACGAGGCTGCGCTGTTTGCCGGCGACCTTTTCCGCATGTATGCCCGTTACGCCGAGAGGCAGGGATGGAAGGTCGAGGTCCTTTCGGCCAGCCCTTCCGAGGTGGGCGGTTTCAAGCAGGTCGTCGCAGGCGTAGAGGGCGCCGATGCGTGGCGCCACTTGCGCCACGAGAGCGGCGTGCACCGCGTGCAGCGCGTGCCCGTAACTGAGGCCAGCGGCCGCATTCACACCTCCACCGCCACGGTCGCAGTTCTCGCCGAGCCCGACCCGGTGGAGGTCAACATTGACGATAAGGACCTGAAGATTCAAACCTATCGCGCCTCCGGCGCAGGCGGTCAGAATGTGCAGAAGGTCGAATCCGCCGTTCGCATGACCCACATCCCGACAGGCATCACCGTCACCTGCGAGGACGAGCGCTCCCAGTATCAGAATAAGATCAAGGCCCTCCGCGTCCTGCGCGCCCATCTGATGGAGCGATTGACATCCCAGCAGGCGCAGGAGATCGCGCGCACGCGCCGCAGCCAGGTGGGCACTGCCGAGCGCAGCGAGAAAATCAGAACCTACAATTTCCCCCAGGACCGCATCACAGACCATCGCCTCAATCGCAACTTCCACAACCTCCCCCAGGTATTGGACGGCAACGTGGGGCCCATAATCGGGGCGCTCGAGGACCATCTGCGCGCGAAGCAGATGGAGGAACTCGCGCAAGCATGAGCCGCCCAATAGACCTGGTAGCATCCGCCAGCTGGCGGATTTCCAACCCGTGCATTGACAGGATGGAATCCTGTCCTACCAAGAAGACGGTAGCGCAGGTTTCCAACCTGTGCTATATTGGACGCCGATGTCCGTGCAAACCATAGTGATCCAGGTTGACGCGCGCGCGCCGGACGCCGCGCTGGTTCAGCGCGCTGCATCCGCCCTGAAGGAAGGGCGGTTAGTTGTCCTTCCAACGGACACGGTTTACGGCCTTTGCTGCAGCGCATTCTCGCAAGACGCGGTGAACGCGCTCTACGAGGCGAAGGGCCGTCCGCACTCTCTCCCGCTCGTAATCCTGATCGCGAGCGCAGCAGATGTCTCGCGTTATGCTTCGGACTTCCCGCTGCTTGCACAGCGGGCAGCAAGCAGATGGTGGCCGGGGCCGCTGACCATCGTCCTGCCTCGTGCTGCCAGCGTCCCGGGGTTCCTGGTAGCGGAAAAGCCTACCGTCGGCCTTCGCGTGCCGGGGCATCGAGTCCCATTGGCCGTGATTCAGGCCGGCGATTTCCCGATCGCAGCCACCAGCGCGAACCTGAGCGGCCAGCGCAGCCCGGCCAATGCCTGGCAAGTCATGCAATCGCTGGGCGGACGCGCTGCCCTCCTGCTGGATGCCGGCCCTTGCCCGGTGGGCCGCGAAAGCACGGTGGTTGACTTCAGCAAAGCCCCCGCAGTCGTACTCAGGGAGTCAGCAGTAACGCTCAGCGAACTGCGCTCCGTCCTCGGCTACGATTCCATCCGCTGCATCTGACCCCAACCGTCTCCTGCCTGAGAAAAAGCCCCGCCCGCCGGCTGGCGGGCGGGGATTGTCCGAGATGCTGTCGTCCCGCGACCTAGAAGGTTACGGTCAACTCACCGCGCAGCACCTTGATGTCCTGGCCCGACATGCCCGCAGGCATGATCACGTTGTCCACTTGGCGCTGACCGTAAAGCAGCCTGAAGTTGACGTTCTCGGCCAATGCCTTGGTCACGCTGACAGTCCAGACCTGATCAGCATCCTTGTCCTTGGCAGGCTGTGGCAGTTCGCTCATCACGCCGCCAAGGCAGAGCCAGTTGAGGTAATCTCCGCTGATGGCCTTGCCGTCGGCAAGCGTGAACGTTAGAGGTGTCCCCTCGCCCAGAAGCCTGGGCAGGGTGAGAGCCACCTGCCAACCCTTGGCGATGTTGGTCGGGTCGAGGAACAGGGGCCTGTCAACCCAGTTGATGTCGTGCGGGCTGACCTCGGCGTAGGGGTGCATTGCCGACAGCGGCAGGTTGAACGCCCCGAAGCCGGTGGTGGTCCACTCGCTGTAGCCTGCTCTCGGCACGGCGAACGCATACAAGGCGCCCAATCGCCCGTAGGAGGCCGACAGGTTGACATCGCGGCTCTTCAGTATGTCCGCGTTCACGACAAGCGCCGTCGAGTCGTTCGAGGAGGCGCCCGTGATGTCCTCGATGTCGCTAATGTCCATGCTGACAGCGTTGGTCCGCATCTCGGCCAGCTCCAGGGAGACGTTGCGGCTGAACAGTTTGCCGGTCAGGTCAACGCTCGCGGCCTTCTCACTGCGGAAGCCGTCGTGCAGATAGTTGACGCCCAGGTTCCAACTGCCGATCGGCAGGGCCAGCCGGGCCGCTGCCCACGTGTCCTGCCCGTTGGTCACGGTCCCGGGCGGGTGGGGGGGGGACTCACTCTGGCCGCCCAGGGCCTCCCTGTCAAGGTTAGCACCAAACACCTCGAAAGCCACGTTGCCGAACTTGGCCTTGCCGCGCACGCCCTTGAGAGCCAGCAGGTTGTTGTCCAGAACCAGCCCCTGGCCCCAGGCAATGCGTTGCTTGCCGACCGTCCAGTCCCACGGGACAATGACGTTCAGTGGGAACTTCACGCTGGCTTCGTCAATCCTGACCATGTCCAAGTTCCCGTTGAGCCACGCGCTGTTGGGCGAGACGTCATCGGCGATCGCGATCATCTCGCTGGTGCGCGGGTCAGCCAGGAACACAACATTGACTTCCGCGTTCTTTCCCACTTGGGCGGCCAGCGCCAGAGTGGTCCGCAAGGAAGAGGAGTCGCCTGCCTTCCAGGCGTCCTTCATGCTGTCGGTAACCGGGATGGAGTCGAGAATATACGGCGGGTACGCAGAAGCAAACACGCCGACGCCCGTCATCGGGTCGTACGGATAACCGGTCGTCTCTCCGCTTCTGATCTTGATCTTGCTGCCGTACCAGAGGGTGCGGTACTGAACCGAGCCGCTGACCTTGAGTTTCGCCTCGGCCTTCGGCTGGCTTTCGAGTTCCTCCACCCGGCGGGTGAGGTCATCGAGATCAGCCCTGATGGCCTTCAGTTCGGGCAAAAACTCCTTCTGAAGGCGGTCGAGCAGAGCCTTCTGCTCGTCGCTAATGCCTGGGCCGGCAGGGCCTGCGGGGCCAGCCGGTCCAGCGGCGCCCGGCTCGCCTTTCGGGCCTGCTACGCCTGCCCCGGTAGGCATCTTCTCAAGGGCTCGATAGACCATCATGGCCGCCTCGTAGCGGGTCATGGCCCTCTGGCCCTTGAAGGTTCCGTCGGGATAGCCTACCAGCACGCCATCGTCAACCAACTTCTGGATGGCGTCGTAGGCCCAGTGGTCAATGGGAACGTCCGAAAACGCTCCCTGCGCGAACGATGCCGTGGCTGGGATCAGCCACAGCGCCGCGCACAGCGCCACGAACAGCAACTTCTTCATAGATCCTCCTTGTTTACTTGGCCAACACGCCGGAGGACCTGCCTACGAGCCTGACGCGTCAAGCCTCCTCGTTTCCTCGACTCGCGGCTCTTCGGCCTGTTCTCCGGCAGATCACCGCCTCCCCCCCGATGCGCACGCGCTTGTGCTCACCACCTCCTTTCGGGCGCAGGGGAAAACATCAGGCGGGGACGCTCGCTCAATAACTGCTCTGAAACCAATCCAGTGGTAGAAACCATCGCCTGGCTTCCCATGTCTGCTGCAATAGGCGATTCTATTCCAGATGACCGCGACATTATAGCACAACTTCCCCAGAAGTCAACCCTTCAGCCAGCCGTTCCCTTGGCAAACAGGCGAACATTCTCTCGCCGTCTCGCCACCGCGTTTGACGCATGACGGGTCGCCTTTGTTCGCAGGGCAGCCCCTCATGATTCTGCTCTGAGGCCCGGAGAACGCGCTGCACCTGGCTGCGCACGGTCCAAACGCTTCGGCGGCGCGGTCAGTTCCATCGCTGCGCGGTTTCTGGTGCGACCGTGGGTCTTTGGTCCGCACGCGCCCTGTGTTTGGGCAGCGGTCGCTTGTCGCAGCGGTTATGGGCGAGAAGGTGGGCGGAGAAAGAATGCAGGAGAGAGGGTGATGTCGAAATTATTGACAAGTTTGCCGCCCGATGATGCTCACAGCCTGTGGACAGCCGGCGCGCGACATGTTAGAATCTTGTGTCTAACCTGGGGATTCGCTGTGCCCCGCCGCGCAGCGACATGGCCACGATGCCACCCCCGACGCCTTCCCTGCCTGCAGCCCACCAGGGAAGGCGTCTCAATGTGTTGCGCTACGCTTTCGGGGCGTGCCGTCCGGCTCTTGGCGCTGGCTCATGTCATTGCGCAGGTCTTCAGCTGCGCTTCGCAATTCCTAGCTTCTCCAAGATGTCGACGGCAGTCTCTATATCTCGATCAGACAAGTGCCATCCAACCTTCTTGGCTTCCTCTTTTGCCCGCCTACGGGTGATTCTGCCCCCGGTTGCTGTCAGCAGGTAGTCAACTTTCGCCGCGCATGAGAGTTGCCGGTAGTCCACACCTGTGCCGCGGATGCGTTGCACTATCTCTGCCACCTTGCGAAAGCCCTGCTCATCAAGGCGTTCGAGCCCCCTCACGTACGCCCGCCCCATCCTCGAAAGTTCATATCTGTACCGCACGTGTTCAAATTGACCGGGGGAGCGCCGCCCACCGAAGCTGTCGCGGGCCTCGGTCAAGATACCATTTGACACTGCGCTGTCAACCTTTGAGCTAACAACGCGGCTATGTGGTCCGTAGTAGTGAGGTTCGAAGCCTGCCCTGAGGCGAAGAAGTCTTGAAACGAAGTACGTTACCTTCTGGAGGTAGGTTCTGCCCTCTAGAGGCCCGCCGTACGCGTGGATGATCCCCAAGACGGTCTGCTCAGCGTCCACTTCGCACCTCCTTCGTACGTCTTTCGATCACTTCTTTCACCAACGGCCGCAACCTCTTGCGCTCTTTCTCCCGATCCGACTTGCGCTTACCCGTAAGTGGCGCGTAGAACGTGACGAGGTCGCGTCCCTTCAAGGGATTCTCCGTGAATATATCTGAGACCTCATGGAACCTGCTCGGCCCGCCCCTTCCCCCGTCGACAAGAATCTCCTCCGGGTCAATCGCTGGTTCCGAAGACGACGGCCTTGGGGGTTCTGTCCGAACAACGTCCACTATAACACGGTCTCTGTCCATAGAACAATCTTTCGCTATCTGGGCTTCCAGTTCCTGCTGCTCACCCCGATCCGCGATCTTTCCCCGATAAAGCGTGGGCAGCTGCTTCAAGGGAACACTCAGCACCTCGAAGGATAGGGCCCTCGACCTTATTGCAGATAGCAGCCTGCCGGCCCTCGATCTGGGCGCCTGTTGAGTGATGGCGTCCAGAAGCCTATTGTCTGTGTACCGCAACCAGCGTGACGAGAAAGATGCCTTCGGCCCCCTGTACGCGTACACTTTGGCTATCTCGCCCGCCCCCTCCTCGGCTGCCAAGAGAATGGCGCGTGCGAGGAGCATGTCAGTGCTGCGGCGGACTCGGTGTCTGTAAACCTGGATGGTCATATGGTACCTTGCCATCAGGTGCTGCTCGACGGCCCACAGGCTGTCGAGCTTGACCCCGACGAAAGACTCTTCCCCGGCCCCAATCTTCACGACGCCGTTGATCACGCGATCAAGGTCGTACACCCCATACTTCACCCCACAGAAGTAGCTGTCCCGCAGGAGGTAGTCGAGTTTGTCAGCATCCAGCGGGCCCGATATGATGTCTCTGGCCGCGGTTCGAATGGGATGATTTGCAGTCTCTATCAGGGCGACGATCTCTTGCCTACGCGATCCGAGGACCCGGCCCAGCTCGCGATCGTGGTTGATAATGTCTACGGTTATGCACTCATGCAACTTCTCCGTTTCCATGCCCTTCCGGTGTACGTACGCCGCGCTCAGAATCTCCAGTGGCATCTCGGAGACGTGGGAGAACGGCCCATGACCCACGTCGTGAAGCAGGGCGGCGAGTCTGACGTTCTCTATCTGCTCGCGTCTAAGCCTCAGAGACTGGGCGATCCTCCCGGCAACATGCATCACGCCCAGGGAATGGTCGAACCGTGTATGAACAGCCCCAGGGTACACGAGATATGCCATGCCTAGTTGGTGTATCTCTCGCAATCGCTGCATGACACCGCAGTTCAGGACCTGCTCTTCGACGTCATTGTACTCAACCAGACCATGGATAGGACACCTGACTTTCATTGCCAGTCACCTGTCTGCGGCCGCGGTTACCGATTGGAAGGCGCCCGACTGCCGGACCAGTCCACTTGAGGTAAGTTCGCCAAACACACCCCCTCTCCTTTCGAGTCCGGACGACGGGCCGGGACGGTTCTCCGCAAGCGCCTGTCCGCTTGCCTGGGAAACAGATTCAGTGCTAGCCTGGGGGCAGATGTATGGCACTGGCCATTGTCTACAGTCCCGCTTGGGCGCCTAGCCACTAGCCTACTGTTTGGTGAAGCGGCCGGAGTAGCCGACCAGTCCGTCTTTGCGCAGGAAGACGCGGCGCTGATCGTCGGCGATCACCGTGCCGATTCGCATGCATTCGCTGCCGTGCGCGCGGCAGATCTCGATCGCGCGCGCGATCACGGTGGGATTGTCCGGAACTACCACGCAGAACCCGATACCCATGTTGAAAACACGATACATTTCCTCGTCGGGCAGATTCCCCATTTTCTGAATCAGCCTGAAGATCGGTTGGGGCTCGGGCAGGTCTGTTATCTCGCAGCCAATGGGCGCTTCGAGGCGCGAGAGGTTGAGGAAGCCGTCGCCGGTGATGTTGCACAGGCCGTGAAGCGGGAATCCATCGGAAACCATTTGGACCACTTCGCGCACGTAGATGCGGCTAGGTTCGAGCAGTTCTTCGCCGACGGTTCTTCCGAGTTCGTCAACATGCTGATCAACCTTGAGACCGTCGGGCTTCAGCAGGACCTTGCGGGCGAGGGTGTATCCGTTGCTGTGAAGGCCACTGGAGCGCAGGCCAAGTATTGCGTCACCAGGGCGGGCGAGTTTTCCGGTGATAATGCGGTCGAGGGGGACGATGCCGACAGCGGTGCCAGCCAGGTCAAAGGCATAGCCTGCCTCGTGGCCGCGAACGATCTCGCGGATCTGCGCGATCTCGCCCCCGGGGATCGAGATGCCCGCGATCCTTGCCGCCTCGTATAATCCCTTGGCAATCTGCTCGAGGATCTGGGCGTCAATATACTGCACCGCGATGTAGTCAACGAGCGCCAGGGGCCTTGCGCCCACGCAGATCAGGTCATTGACGCACAGAGCAACGCAGTCAATGCCAACCGTGTCGTACTTGCCGACTTGCTGCGCGACGATAAGTTTGGTTCCGACGCTGTCGGTGCCGATGGCGAGGCCGGTCCGGTCGTCAAGCGCCATTACGTTGGCGAAAGCGCCGATGGGCATCTTGACGGCGGCGGGGCCGAACTCGAGGGTGCGGTTTATCCAGCGCAGCATTCCCTGCAGGGCTGCGTCTTCGCTACTCTGGTCAACTCCTGCCTTGGCGTAAGCGTCCTTCTCCGGCATCGCAAGTTCTCCGTCTCGACAGTATCTCTATGGGGTTGGGTTCGGCGAGATGCAACAAATTCCCTTGCCACACCCAGTGCTCTGAACCCATCGGCCCGTATGTGTGGGGGCTCTTGGCGGGCGAGTCTCACGACCAGCCTTCGCTCTCTCCTCCCCCCATCAAGGGGGAGGATCAGGCCTGCCCTTCAGCGGAGTGCGACTGAAGGGACAACCTCGTCCCTGTTGAAACCTATTGAAACAAACTTTTCGGGCTTTCAGCCAGTCTAATGGAACGGAGGTGCGCAACATGAGAACCATCGTCAGGTTGGCCCTGCTTGTGTGGGTTTGTTCATGCGTTTCGGCTCTGGCAGCCGAGAAGAAGGAGGCCAAGCCGCCCGCTCCCCCCGAGTATAAGGGCCTGAAGAAAAGGCTCGCGGTGCTCGAGGTGGATGTGAAGGTGCCGGGCTATGTCGGCTATACCACGACGCCATCGGTTCCCGGCGTGGCCCTGCCTACCGTGACGACCGAACACGAGGCCTTGCCCGGCAACCTCGGCGCTGCGATGACGGAACAGTTGACCACCGCCCTGATAAACACCGGGCGCTTCGTCGTCCTCGAGCGCAAGGCCCTGCAGGAAGTGATGCGCGAACAGGACCTGGGCGCATCGGGGCGCGTGAGCGCGGAAACCGCAGCCCCTATCGGAAGGATAACCGGCGCCGAATGGATGATCAAGGCGGCGATCACCGAGTACGAGTCGAAGAAGCAGACCACGGGCGGGCTCCTCGGCATCAGGGGGCTGGGCGGGATTCTGGGCGCAAAGGCGGAGGCTTTCCTCAAACTCGACGTGCGCATCATTGACTCCGCCACCGGCCAGGTGTTGGATTCGGTCGCCGCCGAGGGGCGCGCGAAGCGAAGCGGCGCCGGCGGGGTGGTGGGCATCGGCAGCATCGCTGTCGGCATGTTCAAAGAAGACCGCACACCCATCGGTGCAGCGACCAGGGAAGCGCTTGCCAAGGCGGTCAACTTCGTCTGCGAGCGGATGGAGAAGTTGCCCTGGCGCGGCCGCGTGATGGAAGTTGACGGCACCCAAATCTACGTCAACGCCGGCTCCAACATGAACCTGAAAGTCGGAGACACCTTCGATGTCATCCGCCCGGGCAAGCAACTGATTGATCCCGATACCGGCCAGGTGCTGGGCGTGACCGAGAAGAGAGTCGGCAGGCTGCGCGTGGACCAGGTGCAGGACAAAATCTCCATCGCCGCCATGATCGAGGGCGAAGCCGCCCAGCGCGGCGACATCCTCCGCCCCTCCCAGTAGCGGAACCGACCACTGCGCGAGCGAGTCCTGTAGGGGCACGGCATGCCGTGCCCCTACTGTTGTGCCTGCCCCGTGTGATACAATGGGGGGATTGGAGGGGCCGCTGTTGCAGTTGGCAGAATGCAGTTGGCGGGCGACAGATGAATATTGCCGGATCCTGAGGCGTTTCGCTGGGTTAGAGCCTATCCCAAAAACGCCTGCGCCTGTCACCCTGAGTCCCGATCCGCCAGCCGGCGGAGGGGACGAAGGGTCTCACAATACTGCACAATGTGGCACCGCATAGCGGGTGGACAGTGAGATTCTTCGTCCGTCGGCTGACGGACTCAGAATGACATTGTCGTGAGGCTCTCATTTTTCGGATAGGCTCTTATACCATCCAATCCCTTTCTGGGAGGCGCAAGAGATCATGCTAGCCAAGAGGATAATCCCGTGTCTGGATGTCAAGGGTGGGCGCGTTGTGAAGGGGACGCATTTCATCAACCTTCGCGATGCCGGCGACCCGGTCGAACTGGGCGCTTATTACAGCGACCAGGGAGCCGATGAACTCGTCTTCCTCGACATCACCGCGTCTGCGGAAGGACGAGACACGGTTGTCGAACTGGCCGCAAAAGTCGCGGAAAAGGTTTTCATCCCATTCACCGTCGGCGGCGGGATACGGAACCTGACCGACATTCGCGCCATTCTCTCCAGCGGCGCGGACAAGGTCTCGATCAACACGCGCGCGGTCGAGGTCCCATCCTTCATCCAGGAAGCAGCAGAGCGCTTCGGCAGCCAGTGCGTCGTGGTCGCGATTGACGCCAAGCGCAGGGGCGTCCCGTACCCGAAGGGCTATCAGCCAACCGCCTGGGAAAAAGCAGAACGGGCCAAGCAGAAACCAGCCTGGCAGGTTTACACGCACGGCGGAAGGACGCCCACCGATCTCGATGCGATCGAATGGGCTCAGCGCGTGGAATCCCTGGGCGCGGGCGAAATCCTTTTGACCAGCATGGACTGCGACGGGACGAAGACGGTCAAGGTCCCTGTCCTGGTCGAGGAGACCAAGGATACCGTCAGCCTGGTCATGAAGCACGAGGGCCACACGGCCCGCTTCGAGGTGCCGCGCGAAAAGTAGCAGCACTGTTGCCGAGCAACAGAGGCACACAGTGGGGCGGCCCGATG
>Ga0315296_10003841_pt1 | contig 12475 bp, 12 predicted proteins | sample YL17G14_18_MG_FD_203921 | JGI IMG/M metagenome (GOLD analysis project Ga0315296, IMG submission 203921) | Sediment microbial communities from Yellowstone Lake, YNP, Wyoming, USA - YL17G14_18 | ecosystem: Environmental > Aquatic > Freshwater > Lake > Sediment | place: USA: Wyoming | collected... | reverse complement strand
TACTTTGAGAATCTCAGTGCAGATCGAGTCCAAGTGGCGATAGAGCTTGAATCGGATCGGATGCAGAACCTCATCCTTCGGGAAGAGGATTTTCGTACTGAACGAATGGTGGTCATGGAGGAACGAAGGCTTCACACAGAGGGTAACCCGCAAGCCTCCGTCCAAGAACAGATGGAAGCCGCTGCATTTCAAATTCAGCCCTACCACTGGCCCACCATAGGCTGGATGGAAGATATTGCCCGTTTTACCCTTGAAGACCTGAAATCATACTACCGGACCTACTATAACCCTATCAATGCCTTTCTTGTCGTTGTGGGAGACTTCAAGAAAGAAGATCTCCTTCCCAGGATCGAAAAGGCCTTTGGTTCGATTCCGAGAGGGGTGATACCTAATCAGGATAAAACTAAAGATCCACCTCAGCTCGGGGAGCGAAGAATCTTTGTGAAGAAGGAGGCACAGCTCCCTTTTCTTGTGATGGGATATCACGTCCCAAAACTCAGCGATCCGGATAGCTATGTGCTGGAAGTAATTGCCACGATTCTCTCCGGAGGAAAAAGCTCCAGGCTTTATCAGAGCCTCGTCCAGGAGAAACAGCTTGTCCTCAGTGTTGATGCAGATTACTCCATGCTCTCTCGGGACCCGACCCTCTTCTACCTTCCCGCACAAGTTCTTCCAGGCAAAAAGGTGGATGAAGTAGAAAAAGCCTTGGACCAGGAGGTGGAACGCCTTCAGAGGGAGCCGGTAGGGGAGCGGGAGCTGGAAAAGGCAAAGAATCAACTGGAGGCTGCCTTTGTTTATGGACAGGATTCAATCTTCTACCAGGCCATGCTCCTTGCCCAGCACGAGATCACTCTCAATTGGAGAACGATTGATGAATACATTCCCTCCATCCGGAAAGTCTCTCCAGAAGACATCCAGCGTGTTGTGAAACGATACCTTAATCCGGACAATAGGACTGTGGGGATCCTCATTCCTCTCCCACCCCAAAAAGGGAAACCCATGATAGAAGGGTTTCCTATAAGAGAGAGAATGGTCAGATAAGGGGAGTAATTTGGAATTTAGGAGGCTGCTGAAAAAGCACGAAAAGCAGGAGATTTGTCATTCTGAGCGAAGCGAAGAATCTCGTTCTTCCAAAAGTTGAGACCCTTCACGGAGCCTGTCCTGAGGGAGATTCTTCAGTCGCTACTCTCCTTCAGAATGACAGCAACCGAAGGGTTCAGGGTGACATAAAAAAATAATTTTTCAGTTACCTACCAGAATTTTGATTTTGAATTCAGAAAGGTAAACATTATGCTTTTAATTTTTACATTTTTTATTCCGCAATCCGCATCCCGCATTCCGAAATTTAAATACCTTATCGTCCTTGTATTTTTAATATTATGCGTAGGCCTGCCAGATGGCGGCCTCCAGGCTATGCCTCCAGTTCAGAGGAAAGTCCTTCCAAATCAGCTTGTCCTCCTCATTTGCGAGGAGCATTCCCTCCCCTTTGTCACATTTCAACTGCTCATTGATTCGGGGTCCCGTAGAGATCCTTCCGGAGAGGAAGGTCTGGCCCACCTGACAGCGAAAGGGCTTCTTCTTGGAACATCTAAACGGACTGTCACTGCAATCAATGAGGAGCTCGATTTTATGGGTGCCTCGCTCAATGCGTCGTCTGGAAGAGATTACGCTACCCTTAGCCTCCGGGTTTTAAAGAAAGATTTGGATAAAGGATTCGACCTTTTCATGGAAGCGCTTACCCAACCCGCCTTTCCTGAGGAAGAGATCCGGAGGGAGGTGGAGAAGATACTGGCTGCCATTCAATCTGCAGAAGATCAGCCAGAAGTGGTGGCAGAAAAGGAGTTCCAAAAGACGCTCTTTCTCATAAGTCCTTATGCCCATCCGATTGAAGGGACAAGGGAGTCACTCCCCCGGATTAAACAAGAGGCCATACTTCAATTTTACAGGATTCATTACCATCCCAATAATGCCATCCTTGCCGTTGTGGGAGATATTACATCTGAGGAGGTGAAGACGAAACTTCTGCCCCGTCTCGCTAAATGGACGATGGAGGAAATTCCCAAGGTGCCCTTCATCAGCACCTTTGCGAAAGAACAGAAGACTGTGAAGATAAACCGGACAATCACCCAGGCCAACATCATCCTTGGCCACGCTGGAATAAGCAGGGGTAACCCGGACTTCTATCCCCTCACTGTCATGAACTACATTCTGGGAGGTGGAGGCTTTGCCTCCCGTTTGGTAGAGGAGATCCGTAACAAGAGGGGACTTGCCTATTCTGTGGCAAGCTTCTTCGACCCCGGTAAGTACCCTGGCTCTTTCCAGATCGTTCTTCAGACGAAAAATGCATCTGCTCGTGAGGCGATCTCTCTCGCCCTTCAACAGATGGAACGTATTCAAAAAGAACCCGTTTCAGAGAAAGAACTGGAGGGGGCGAAGAAATATCTCATTGGAAGTTTCCCATTGCGGCTCGATACCCAGGGAAAACTGGCCAATTTTCTTTCACAGATCGAATATTTTGGTCTCGGCTTGGACTATCCTGAGAAATATCCATCCTTCATTAAGTCTGTAACCAGAGAAGAAGTGCTCCGGGTAGCAAAGACCTATCTCCATCCAGAAAACTATATCCTTGTTGTCGTCGCCAATCTGAAGGAAGCAGGTATGGATGAAACCTCCAGATAACCCATTTAAGAATATTTGAGTCCATTCCCTAAATCTTTTCTTTGTTCTAAAGATGATCAGATAGAGTTTAATTATTGACATCTTCATTGTCATTCAGTTATTTAAATTAAAAAGCATATTCTCTATTACGTCACCGATTCTAAAAAGGATGAATGACCCAGAAGGGAGGACCAATGATAAAAGAAAAAGAACGTCTAAATGCTTTGGAGGTGGCTCTCAATAACGAGATGAGAGAGCGGGAATTCTATCTTAAAAATGCGAATAGAACGAAAAATCCCCTCGGGAAGAAAATGTTCCAGCAGATCGGAGATGAGGAATTGGAACACTATGAAAGGCTGAAGCAATTACATCAAAAGTGGTCAAAGCAGGAAAAATGGCCAGAGACCGTTCCCCTTAAGGTGAAAGATACTGTGGTCAAGGATATCCTGGTTGAATTTATCAAGACGGTTGACAAAACCTCAAAAGGAGATACGGACGATCTGGAGGCTGTCCGGACAGCTCTCGATTTTGAGGCAAAAGGAGCAAAGTATTATGCTGAAATAAGAGACACTATTTCTGATCCCAAAGAGAAGCAGTTTTTTGATCTTCTCTCAAGGATTGAGAATGAGCATTACCTATCTCTCAAAGATACTGAAGAATACCTGACCGATCCCGCCTCTTGGTATCGAAAGGCTGAGCACCATACCCTGGATGGAGCGTAGAGCGCACCTTCCCTCTCTAATCCTGACTTTTGATATCCATCATCTCATGCCCTTTTCTTCGGGAGAAAAGATTTCGAAGGACAGGGGTCAAGAGCGAGAAGATGGATAGAATCAGGAAGAAAGCCGTGATGGGTCTTGTCAATACCAGCCAGACATCATAATCGGCGATCAAGAGGGCCCTTCTGAGCCCGGGTTCAGCGATAGGGCCGAGGACCAGTCCCAGAACCATAGGAGCCACTGGAAATCCGTATTTCTCCATGAAAAATCCAAGAACTGCAAAAATAAACATCATCTTCATACCGTATATATCTCCCATGGCGGCTGCGCCTACTGCACAGAAGGCAAGGATGTTTGCAGCCAGGTAAGGGTACTTTAACTCAAGAACTTTTGCAAAGGCCTTGATCGCAAAAAATCCCAAAACAAAGAAGATAACATTCGCAAGGGCCATTCCGGCAAAAATGGTGTAGGCAAGGGGTTTATTCTGCTGAAGAAACATCGGTCCGATCTGGAGGCCATGGAGATAGAAGGCGCCGATCATGATGGCAGTGGTTGCGCTTCCAGGGATACCAAGGGCCAAAAGTGGAACCATGGCTCCTCCTGTTGCAGCATTGTTAGCTGTTTCCGGGGCAGCGATACCTTCAATGATGCCTGTACCAAATTTTTCCGGATGTTTGGAAAATCTCACTGCCTGGGCGTAACCTACAATCGCTGCCGTCGTGGCTCCAACACCGGGAAGGATTCCAATCCATGTTCCGATGATGGCAGATCTAAGCATACTCCACTTAATTGGCCATAGCTCGGAAAATGAGGGGAGTTTTACCTTCACCCTATTCGATTTTTTTTCATCTCTTACTCCTCCCATTTCATAACGCTTCAGGGAAATCTGGTTATAAACCTCGGCGGCTGCAAAGAGCCCGATCACTGCCGGAATAAAGTTGATCCCCCCTTGAAGCATCCCTGTTCCGAAAGTGAATCTTGCCATTCCTGTAATCTGGTCAAGGCCTACGGTTGCAAAGAGTAATCCTAAAAGCCCAGAAATAATCGCTTTCATTTGAGATTTAGCACCCAGGCTTGAAATACAACTCAATCCCAGTACGGAAAGGCCGAAATACTCTGCCGGTCCGAACTCGAGGGCTAAATTGGCAAGGGGAGGAGCGAGAAGAATGAGAATCATTACGCCAAAAAGTCCTCCGAGGAGAGAACACAGCAGTCCTATACCCAAAGCCTTTCCTGCCTCTCCTTTCTGTGCCATAGGATAACCATCGAGAGTGGTCATGACAGCCTCTGAAGCGCCTGGGACCCTGAAGAGGATCGCAGGAATCTGACCTCCATAGACTCCCCCGCAGTATATCCCTGCCAGAAAGACGAAGGCTTCTGAAGGTGTCATCTTGTAAGTCAGGGTGATTAATAATGCGGTTGCTACGCTGCAATCGAGACCAGGAACGGCGCCTGCCATGATACCTGCAATCGTTCCAGCAACCAGTGCAATGAAATTTCCTGGTTGAAAACAGCTATAAAATCCCATCAATAAATCATTGAACATACAGCACCTCAATAGAAAAGCAGGCTGATCGTTCTGAAGATCCCCACGCCAGGAGGCAGAAGCATATTCAACACCAAAATGAAGAGGATGTATAGCATAGCCGTATTGAGCAATGAAATAAGGATGATTAAGAGGATTCTTTTAACCTTCAGTAAGTACAGGAGAACTATCTGGAAGACAATGGTTGAAAGGAGAAACCCGAATATCCCCATTCCAAAGGCATAAGCAAAAGATACCACAATCACAAGGAATAATCTGTAGGGTTCCTGTTCACTCTTCATTAGGGATTTCTTTATCTCATGTTTTATCAGGGAAATGATATTCTTGATGAGTAGAATGCCACTGAGGAAGATTATTCCCAACAATATTCCTTTCGGCCAGAAATCGGGGCCCAATTTTGCATAGGGGGCAAATTGTTTAAAGGTTCCTGCCACATAATAGAGAAATATTGAAACGGCAAACAGAACAACATTAAAGATAATCTCGCCTCTCATACCCCTGCTCTATCCTTTTTTTAAGATATTAAAAAAGTTTCCTAACCGGCTCATAGGGTGAGGGTTTATTCTCTTTCACGATCTTTGGGAAGGCCTCACAAAATCGATCGATCCATTCCCTGAGAACCGTCGATCCCACCCTGAAGAATTTATCACCGAATAATCGCGAATTGTATCCCGCATGGCGCACCTGGATATTCTTCTCTAATAGTTTAATCGATAAGAACTCCGGATGAAATCCTGACTGGCTGACGTCGATCGTTAAAAAATTTGTCTGGGCAGGGTAGACGATCGGAAAGAATCCCTCGAGGGTCTTGAACATATCGTTGAGAATCGATTGGTGGTACCTTTCGAGATCAAAGACTTTCTTAAACCACTTCTCCTTTGTCTTAAGGGCAGCAATGGCGCCTCTTTGGGCAACAAGGCTTGATCCAAGATTATTCATCTGGGCCTTTGTAAGCTGATCAATCACTGAAGGATGGGAAACGACGGCTCCAATTCTCATCCCTGCAAGCCCGGACCATTTTGAAAAGCTATAGATGGCGATGGACCCTTCTGGATAATACCTGACCGCAGGAAAATGGGAATCGGCAAAATCTTTATAGGTGCAATCCTGAACGAAAAATGCTTTGGCCTCCCTGGCTATATCACAGATTTTTTTAACTTCCTCCTCTTGGAGACAGCTCCCAAGAGGGTTATTGGGATCGACCAGGTAGATCATCTTCGTCTTATGGGTCATATGGGTTCTAAGCAATTCAGAGGTTAGCTTATACCTGTGCTTATCACTATAAATCGGAATTTCGATCACATTGGCTCCAGAATATCTGGCAAAATTATGTGTGATGAAGTAGCCAGGATCCGTAGAAATGAAATCGTCTCCTTCCCGAAGAAGAACTCTTGTGACTTGGTAGAGCGCCTCTGTAGCTCCATTGGTGATGAGGGCATAACATCGAGGTGATCGGAGGTCTTTCAGGATCAATTCCTGAAGTTCGAGAATTCCACAGGGAGGAGCATAATTGTGATATTCTTCGGACATGATAGCTGAAATCAGGGCTTCTTTAATCTCAGGATCATTCGGGAAGTGATTCGTATTTCTTCCCATGACCGCAAGATCCTTCTTGTCAAATAACTCCTGAAAGTATTCGTTTCGTTCTTGAAAATGATACATAATTCCTCCCTAAATGTAGACAGGGACAACGGATATGGTTGTCCCTGATAAATTGATCTTAAATGATTAGCACAAGAATAAGGCTTGTTCCGAGGCAATACTATTTCGTCGCCTGCCCCATCTTCTTCATGATCTCTTCATAAATAGGATACTCCCTTTCCATATCGACTGCAAAATCCTTTGAGCCTAAGAATCCCGGATAGAGATTAAGAAATCTTTTCTTTTCAAAATCCTGATATTCCGGAGATTTAACCGCCTCTATAAAGGCTTTTTCAAGGATATCCACGATCGGCTGGGGTGTCCCTTTTTTAACCGCAGCACCACGCCATTGCAATGGCGGTATACTATATCCTAATTCCTTTGCACAAGGGACATTCGGAAACCTTTCAAGTCTCTTCTCAGCGATCACAAGTACAGGTTGTGTCTTGCCGGCATCGATCATGGCAATCACAGGACCTGCTTCCTCATACATGGCATGGATATGTCCCCCGAGGAGGGCTGCGTGCATCTCTGATGCCGATTCAAAGGGTACATATTTCACATTGATTCCCGCTGAACTGCGAATAACAGCAGTGGCCACCTCATCATAACTTCCTGCCCCGGTTCCACCCCAGGTCTGTTTCCCGGGATTCTCCTTTGCATGTTTAATAAGGGCATCCCATGTCTTGAAGGGGCTGTGAGGGCCTATCTGAATCATTCCAATATCCACATGGGCCCGGATGACGGGGGTGAGATCACGATTGGTATATTTTGTTCTCGCCAAGAAGATATTCGACATGATATCCGATGTAATGCCGAAAACAGTATATCCATCTGCAGGCTGATCCATCACATAGTTGGTCGCAGTGGCACTTGAAGCTCCTGGCATATTGACGACGATAACCGGTACACCGAGCTTATTTTTTACCGGGATAGTAATCACCCTTCCAAAGATATCGCTACCACCTCCAGCACCCCATCCAACAATATACTGGATGGTTCTTTTGGGATAGTCCTGGGAAAAGGCAGTCCCTGCAATGAAGAAGCTTGTAACGAGTAGGGTAAGAAACATTACGGTGATTAAATATCTTTTCTTTTCCATGTCTGCTCTCCTTTCTTTAAGTGATTTGATTTTTGAACCCAAACCCATTGCCTATAATTGTTTGTTAGGATTTTAAGCTCGGCCAAGATTTAAAGTGGTCTTTCCGTTTGGCCTGATTTGAATGCCCTCCTTCTCCAAAATTTTGGCAGCAGGTATTGTTCCGTCCTCATCCACTCTTGAGATGACTCCAATGCTGAAGACCGTATCGATGTGATGGGAAATGTTTTCCAAAACTTTCACAACTTCAGGGCATTGATTCAAGGGGACTTTAAACTCGATGATGGCCGAAACGACAAACTCATCAAGAACCTCTTCTTTCAATTCTCCTGTCTTCGGATCTTTCATTAAATAGGCGAGAGGATTGCCCGGGTCATAAGTGATGTTTAATTTGGACAGTTCTCTGCAAATTTTTTCGACCTCTCTCAATCTTACCCCTCCCGCGTTGGGTCTTCCCACATCGATTGCGAATCCGACCTTTCCTCTCCTATACCGATTTGTTACATCATTGGTCTTTGATTCTTCTGTTCCCCTTCCCGATACACCGGTTTCCTGAAATACTGATATAGGATCACTAAAGATATTCCTTATCGTCCTTGGCCAATGGAGCTCGTTTCTAACAATGGCATCCACAGGACAAACCTTTGATCGAAAACAGTTCTCACACTCTGCACACAAATCTTGATCTATTCGAGCTTTCTCATCCTCCATCCCGATCGCACTGACAGGGCAATATTCAAGACACTCCTCGCATCCAATACATTTTTCTTGATTAATAAGCATCGTCACACCCCTCTTTGTGCTGAGATTCTTCTTATTATCTTGGCAGCGAGCTTGGGATTGAAAATCCCGCAAGTACATGTGGAGGCTAACCTCTTGCCTCCCTCTTCTGGATTCAATTTCCCAGATTTAACTTTTTCAGCGATGTTTTCAATCCGTTTTACGGTGACCATCCCATGGCCACACATGGTTGCTATGGCTAATATTTCTTCTCTGGGGAGAAGGTCTTTATTGCCAAAAATCCCTAGGGACATATTAACGGTGTGGGGTCTCAGACCCACTTCCTTTAAGATCTCGAAAACAGCCTTATAATTTCCACTGACCACAACGGACATCCCCAGGTTACCCTCTTTAATTTTTTCCAACGCTTCCTTAAGGCGGAAGCGATCCGAGAAGACAGCCCCAACATATGCCTTATCCCCCATATGTTCCAGGATCTCTTCATCTGTATATCCCGTGTAGCGACCTCCTAAGTTGTCATCGGCTAAATTATCGGGATTCGTATCTGCGACCAAGCTGAAAATTTTCTTCAATTTCTCACCAGCTCCTTTGTCATTATATTTCTGTGCAGCCATGCAGAGGATTACAAAATCCTCGCCATCTGCATCAACGTCTGTTCTTCGATGCAACGTATGCGTCATAGGGAACCTCCTTCTATCTTCAAACTCTCAAATTACAATATGGTTACTTTCTTAGGAGAACTTACACGATAAATTTATTTTTTACCGAGCACCCCTGCCCTTTATAATTTACTTCTCATTTCTGCTCATCCAGGTACAGGAAGAGTCAAATCAGAGGGCCCTTCCCCTGACATCTTTAACTGAGGGGCATGCCTTTTCATAATCTCCTTGACAATGGATGCGATCTTAACTTTCTGCCTTATAAATTCTTGATGCCACCCTTCCGTAACCCACGGTTTGTAAATATCGCTCTCCGAGGTTCCCGGTTCGAATTTAAAGTAACAGGGGGATGCCACACGCGCAATTTCCGGAGCCTCATAGGCCCTGAACATCCCTCCAAAGGAGTCGACAATGATGATATAGACGTCTAAAGGTATGTTCACCGCTCTCCGAATGCCTGCCAAAATCGGAAGAGAGACATCAGACGCAGGATTCATCGTATTTGCACCCATTGATTCGATCACTTTTGCCCCGGCTGCACTGCAATATCCGCCAAAGACAGAAAATTTAAAAATCGTTTCCCGGGGGATGAAACCTTCTTCTCTCATCTTATTTAAAATGAGGAGGACTCCTTCATCATAAACAAGAAAGCCTCTGAAGCCTGCCTCAAGGTTTCTCATCATATCCGCAATCCAATAGGAAATGTGATCCGATCCCCTCAATCTGAACCCGAGCAAGCTCCCCTCTGGAGTGGAGGCTTCTTTGGATCCTGCATCCCATCCCTTTCGGGGACCGATCGTCATGATCACCTCTATTTGATTATCCCGTGCCATTTGAGCCATATCTTTTAACTCTTGAAAATCACAGTAGGTGGCTCCTCCCACAGTTGCGATGACCCGATGGATGGTTATCTTTCTTTTGTTGGCTTCATCGATCATAGACTCCATGGTGGAGGCCCGTTCCACTCCTGCAATTTCGATCCGGTAATTTGCCCTATCGGGAAATATTTTTGTTGAGGTTGGGAGATCCCAGAGATCTCTCCCCGGGATTCCCATCCTTTCCATAAAGTCTCTGATGTCTTTGAGTGTGATATTGGCCACTTAATTCCCTTCCTCCCTTTCACTCTCTGAAGATCTCAATTCTTCTACAGTAGTCTATAATTTTTTATCTTCTATCCCTTTGCCTTATTTGCTTCCATATAGCCCAATTTTTTTGAAATCTGTAGCGAAGCCTCAATCAATGGATCTTTCAGCATCTCCATCTTTTTTATCGTAAGTCGAACAGCAGGCGCAGAGATACTCATAGCAGCAATGACCTCATTCGTGTGATCCCGAATTGGAGCACCAATGCAATGAATCCCTTCACTCAGTTCTTCGAGATCGGTGGCATAACCCTTCCTCCTCACACTCCGAATCACTCTAACCAACGCCTCGCGATCTGTAATCGTTTTTTTCGTATAAGGTATTAACTTGATGGTTTTTAGAAATACCTTTAGCTCCTCATCCGCCAGTCCAGACAGAAGAGTTTTACCCAAAGCAGTGCAATGAAGAGGATCGGTTCTACCGATGGGTTGGTCCAACTTCAAATAGTGGGGACTCTCGATCTTTTTTATATAGAGCACCTTTTTTTCAAACAGGATGGCTAAATTAATATTTTCCTGGGATATTTCAGCTAACTGAGCCATGTAGGGGTGAGCGATATCGGATAGGAGGTTATTACTGGACACCGTGCTCCCTAACATAAACATCTTGAAGCTAAGGTGATACCTTGAATCAAAGGTCTTCTCCACATATCCCATCTCTTGTAAAGTTGTTAGGAGCCGATAAAGATTGCTCCGGGAGAGTTTCATCTGTTGGATCAGCTCAGCAGGCCGGGCAGGTTGCTTTTCGCCAAGCAACTCCAAAATTCTAAAAGCCTTTTGTACTGTAATCGCTGTCGAATAGGAGGGTTGTTTCATTATATGAACTTATATCTCAAAAATTAAGATATTCAACTTAAAAAATTTGTCAAGAAAAAAATATCCAAAGGGTAGCTATTTTATGTGTGGCGGCGGCTGTTTTTAGATTTATTTGCGGTGCGACCTTGGAAGAAACTCAAAGATTAGGTTCATAGGCTGGTCTTTTGACTTTCAGTATGAGGAAGGCGGAAAAGACCAGGAGGAGGATGCCGCCACCAGGATCAATGCCACGGTTGAACCCAGGAAGCAAATCAGGTAAAGCTTTTTCGGACCGAAGAGGTTGTAGATCATGCCTCCGGGAAGGGCTCCCAGTCCATAGGTGAGGATCATGATGTTGCCGATGACTCCCAGTTCCAAGTATCCCAGGGAGAACTCTTTCTGCAATAGAAGGAGAACCGTAGGGAAGATCAGCAGGTACCCGTGGCGGAGGGCATGGGAGCACCCTGTGAGGCCGACGACCACCTTCTCATCACGCTGCACACCAAAGTTTCCTTAAGAGCCTTTTATTCGGAAGATTTTTCATACGATGAAAAATGTCCTGCAAGTGTTCGACCATCACTGGCATTTACCCCGCATATCAATTGGCCAAACTCCTGTCACAATCTCACCTAACCTGATTCTCTTATCTCCGTCCTCTCAATAAATCGTTGAAGGGCATCGAAGTACTTCTGAAATCCAACGAACATGATATCATTATGGTTAGCTGAAGGGATGATGAGCAGTTCTTTTTTATCTGTTCCAAGATGCTTAAATATATCCTTGGCCTCTTTAGGTGGAACAAGAGTATCTCTTTCACCATGAATGACGAGAGTCGGTATGAATATCTTATGGATCATCTCCAGGCACTCTTGGTCGATTTTTTCTAAATTCATCTCGCGAATGGATATCCCCAGATGCATCATGACCCTGACGACACTGGGAAAACCACTTTCTATGATGAGGCCTCTAATAGCGTCTTGATATCGGTATGCCAATTCTATCGCAGATACACTTCCAAGAGACCTTCCCATGATCCATAAATCTCTTCTTAATTCTCTTTTAGATAACTCCTTTTTAATTTCTCTAAGTATGGCATGAGCATCTTGGACGAGGTCTGTTAAGGTTGGGACTCCATCGCTATTCCCATAACCCCTGTAATCAGCAACGACTAAATTAAGCCTTCTCTGATGATAAAGTGGGGCGATTTCATCGTAATCACTTACGACCTCACCGTTCCCATGAAAAAATAAAATCCATGGCCATTGCTGATTCCCTAAATAAAAACGACATTGAATCGAAACATGATCGTCCACGGGTGCCAATATATCGAAGGCATTTCCCGGGCATAAAGTGGAATCCTTTCGAGGGTAGAAAATATACATTAATACCGATGGCTGGTCGATGAGAGAATAATCAGGCATAACTTTCTCCTCTTTTCATCTTGCTATATCTCAATTCTTTATATCGCATCCCATT
>Ga0315296_10003840_pt1 | contig 12475 bp, 12 predicted proteins | sample YL17G14_18_MG_FD_203921 | JGI IMG/M metagenome (GOLD analysis project Ga0315296, IMG submission 203921) | Sediment microbial communities from Yellowstone Lake, YNP, Wyoming, USA - YL17G14_18 | ecosystem: Environmental > Aquatic > Freshwater > Lake > Sediment | place: USA: Wyoming | collected... | reverse complement strand
TGCAATTGCCACACGTGACCGTCTCTTTGAGAGGGATTTGGAAACTATTCGAAGAAACATCTTACCGGCCCTCAATGATTTATCATAATTGTAAAGCTTTACAAGCTTTAGCAGTATATTAACATTTGTTGGTTCGCAACGCGCGTCATTTTCCAAGCAAAGCTTTATATTTTTGGTAAAACTTAATGCCTCCTCAACAGATGTGGCCAATCATGTCAAAGTATTCAAACTCGAGATTGAGATTCTCGATAGTCATAGTCTCGGCGATCGTTCTGATCGGGATAGTCTTGGCTACCTACCTTCCCCCAGTTGCATTCTTTGATTCATCTCAAGCACTTACCCTACCGAATTGCTGTACAGCAGGCTCCCGCTCAGGATACGATCAGAACAAGAAATCTCCGCAGCAACCTGATCGACTCGACGCTGCGAAAGACGCGGCGATAAAATACTACGAGCAGAAATATGGAGACGCCCAGGTGACTGCTACGGCAAAAGACTATGGCTGTCATATAGAGATCACCATATTCAAGCAAGGCCAGCCATTGAAAGTCCTGACTTATGCCAACGGGCGAGTCTATGGCTAGGATGTCTCATAGCGAAGTCATAGTAATATTATGTTAGAATAAGATGAGGGGAAAAATCGCATGGCAAAGAGAAGTTCGTATGATACCTGTCAGAAATGTGGTGCAAGTGTGAAGCCTGAGAATATCTCCAAGCACATGAGGAATCTGCATGGCACGGATACAAGCAATGCTGTGTCACATAGAAATAGGAACCTGATCATTGGCGTAGTGCTGATAGTAGTGATAGTTGCCTTAAGCTACAACTCTGTCTTCATCAAGAGCACTCCTGCCACTTCTGAACAGCCAGTATCCAAACAGCTTGCTGCAGACGCTCAAGAGAGCGCAATAAGAATCCCTATTTCTGAAGTCAGCACTTCTGCGAAATGGTATACTTATGATTCTGACGGCTTGGAAGTCCGATATTTCCTTGTCAAAGGAACCGACGGGAAAATACACTTAGGCACAGATGCTTGCGACGTTTGTTACAAGAACAAGAAGGGATACACGCAGGACGGCAACGTGTTGACATGCAACAACTGTGGAAAAACATTCGCAATCAACAACTTAGGGGTAGAAAATCTGTCCGGTGGCTGCTGGCCAAGCTATATCCCAATGAAAATAGAAAACAACAACGTAATCATACAGAGAACTGACCTAAATGCAAAGCAATTCATGTTCAAATAGGGTAACGCCGATAACGCAAACAATACTTATGATGAACTACCAATTAGTTGATGCAAAGCATCCAGACAACTGAGAGACTTTGGAGAAAAAGATCTTTGGACGTAAAAAAAATCCGCATGGAGAAGACTGGACTCGAAACTGTTCTTAGCGCTCTCGAAGCGGACATTATGCACCTTCTCTGGAAGAAGAGCCCTGCAAAAGTCAAGCATATACATAAAGAACTTGGCAAGAAACATGATGTTGCACTGACAACGATAGCTGTAACGATGGACCGTCTCCATCAGAGGAAGATCGTTGAGAGGAAAATCGAGGCGGGACGCGGTGGCCTCCATTACCTCTACTACCCTGCCAAATTGAGAGAGGAATTCGAAAAAAGCCTAATTGATCAGACCGTAAACAAGCTAATAGAAGTCTTCGGAACAACTGCAGCATCCTATTTTGACGAAAGGTTCAAGAAGAGCGCAAAGAAATAGGGATCCCAACACGAGCTAACACCTGCCAAGCGCTCGCTGCCAAGAATGCTCCAGTGATACTTTTGAGTCTAGTGGATCTCGGGAACTGCCTCGTACGCTGCACGACAGTTCCATCAGTGCTATTGATTCTACTGAGCACTGCAACTTTAGGCTTTTTGAGCTTCTTGCCTGTCAGATTTGGAGGCTTCAGCAGCAAAACTCGTCTTGCCTTTATCTATCTACATCTAACTTCATTCATATTTTTCATAGCTACACTATCAATATCAATGGTTTGCGGCATGTTCTTCCTGAACGTGTTCCTCCCTGCGATACCAATCTTACTCTTTGCTGGTATGATCTTAACTTACCTCATCGGACCGAGGTTGTACCTCTCTTCCCTTCACGCACATGAGACAAAAGACGAGAAACTCAACGAATGGGCTTCAGAGTACGCCAGAGTCATGGACACAAGAACACCGACTATCTATGTGACTAAGGAAAAGAACCCAAGTGCCTTTTCGACCTATGGCACCAAACCAAAAATATGCTTCTCAAGCAGAATCCTAGAGGACCTGAGCCCAGAGGAGATCAAAGCAATACTCATTCACGAGATTGCACACATACGAATGAAGACTCAGATTATCAAAGTGTCTCTATCATTCTTGAGGTTCCTGACGCCTTTTTCGCTTCTTCATTCCTTTCTGGACATACGTCCGCAGGAAGACAGAGCCGATGAATATGTGAGAAAGATACAGGGAACATCACAATACCTGAACAGCGCCAGGGACAAGGTGTTCAGATTCTACTCCTGAGAATGCAGTCGACCGCTAAAATGCAGAAGAATGAAATTACTATTGTGGTGCCAGTCGCTGAGAGACAGGCTCTTTAGACAACATTAATGAATGATTTGATGGCGGGACTATTCAGAGAGATCGGAGACAGATCTATGAGAAAACAGGTCTACGAGAATGTTCTTGAAACAGTGGGCAGAACCCCCCTGGTTAGACTGAATAAGGTAACAAGAGATGTGGGAGCGACCATCCTTGTCAAACTTGAGGCTCGAAATCCAGGCGGAAGCGTAAAAGACAGAATCTGCCTGAGCATGATCGACGAGGCTGAGAAACAAGGACTGCTAAAACCAGACTCAGTAATAATCGAACCCACAAGCGGCAACACGGGCATAGGACTCGCAATGGTTGCCGCTGTCAAAGGCTACAGACTCATCCTAACAATGCCGGATACGATGAGCCTCGAAAGAAGAACTCTGCTGATGGCCTATGGTGCTGAACTCATCTTGACACCAGGAGCCAAGGGCATGAGAGGGGCTGTTGAGAAGGCGGAGGAGCTGGCCAAGACCGTCCCCAACTCCTTCATACCCCAACAATTCAAGAACCCCGCTAACCCCAAGATTCACAGAGAGACTACAGCGGTTGAAATTTGGAATGATACTGAGGGGGAAGTGGACATTCTCGTGAGCGGTGTTGGGACCGGGGGAACCCTAACAGGCATAGCTGAAGTCATCAAGCCAAAGAACCCCAACTTCAAAGTGGTTGCTGTCGAGCCGTTTGACTCACCAGTTCTTTCGGGAGGTAAAGCTGGACCTCATAAGATCCAAGGGATCGGAGCAGGATTCATTCCAGAAGTCCTTAGACTCGAACTGGTGGACGAAGTACTGAAGGTAAAGAATGAGGAGGCTCTTGACATGGCCAGGCAACTTGCTAAGGAAGAAGGAATTCTCTGCGGCATATCCAGTGGGGCAGCAGCATTTGCAGCCATTCAGGTTGCCAAACGATCAGAGAACAAGAACAAACTAATAGTTGTTATTCTTCCTGATACTGGTGAAAGATACTTATCCTCAGTACTATTCAAGGAACTGAACGAGAAAGCAGCAGCCTTACAGGCTGCCTAGAGGAGATACTCCCTTTTAGGTTTCTATCTTCCTTTCTCTCAGAAAAGTTGGTATTGAACCCCTGAGAGTTTAACCGCACGCGCTGCTACTCAGTGAAGGATCTGACCACCTCAATAAGACTGTTGACCATTTTATCCAACCTCTGAGCCTCAGCCTCGATTGACCTCTTTGAATCGGTGAGCCTTTTTCTCCGTTCTTTGATCATTCTCTCGACTTCTTTCGGATTGGCGCTTCCTACTGTCCTACGTGCATTCAGTGAGGTTACTGGATCCAGTGCTCGCTTCAACTCTTTCGAGGACAATGTAATGTTTCTACCAAGGGTCTCTTTTGCGTGTCTTTCTATCACGGCCGAAGTCATGTCGCTTAAGGGGCTCTTGGCCGCTACGCTCTCCCGAACAATAGTCCCAACAAGTTTGTGGGATTCCCTGAAGGAGAGACCTTTTCTCACAAGCTCTTCAGCCAAGTCTATCGCTGAGGCATAACTCTCACAGGCAGCCATGTACATTCTTTCCCGGTTTACCTTGAGAGTTTTGACGACTCCGCTGAGAATCTTGAGGCAGTCTTTCGTAGTGTCTATGCTGATCCAGATTGGCTTTTTTACTTCTTGGAGATCTCGGTTGTATCCTGTTACAAGCCCTTTGACTGTCGTGATCAGGTTAACCAGCTCTCCATAGACTGTCCCCGTTTTGCCTCTTATCAATTCAAGAGTGCATGGGTTCTTCTTCTGAGGCATCACACTCGAGGTTGAGGCGTACGCGTCAGCGACCTCAACATATCCGAATTCACTGCTTGACCAGACTACCAGATCTTCCGAGATCCTGCTCAGATTCGCCATAAGAATTGCAAGACACATTAGAGTCTCCACCGCGAAGTCCCTTGAACTTACAGCGTCTATCGAGTTCTCCACCAGACCGGTGAAACCCAATAGATCAGCTGTGCGCTTCCGGTCCAGAGGAAAGCTTGATCCTGCAAGTGCGCATGCTCCCAGAGGCGAATTATTAAGGCGGGTGTAGCATCCTCGGACCCGCTCAAGGTCGCGCAGCAACCCGTCAGCGTGAGCCACGAGATAGTGACCGAAGGAGGTTATCTGCGCGTGTTGAGTGTGAGTGTATCCAACCATTAGGCTATGAGAATTCTCAGCGGCCTTCTCAAGCAGCACATCAACAAAGATGATTACATCCTTGCTGACGTCGTTCAATTCTCTTCTCAGATTTATTCGGTGGTCAAGAACGATTTGGTCATTTCTTGATCTTCCAGTGTGAAGTTTTCCACCAATTTCAAGACCCGCCTTCTTGATCACATAGTCTTCCACAAATTCATGAACGTCCTCAAAGCTGGGATCAAGCTTGATCTTGCGTTGAATCCAGAGCGCACGGAGTTCATCCAGTGCTGCTAAGATCTCTTTCAGATCTTGACGCTGGATGATCTTCTGTTCGTAAAGCATTATGTCGTGAGCCATGGTTCCTAAGATGTCGTCGATCAGGATCCTACCATCATCACTGATTGAAGACATGAACTTCGCAGCAGACTCCTCAGGCCTGCCGCTGAGCCTCGACCTATATATTCCTGAGCCCAATTTGTGTACAACCTCACGTAGTCTACTGATTAACTATCTACGCTAGGACAGATAACGTTGTTCAGCTTCCGAACGAGCCATTTGGATCGCAGACTCGTTGTGGGAGAACGATCTCCCACAGACCTCAGATCTTGCAGCGAGCTACTGGTTATGCTTTTGCCTTTGACTCCGGTCTGAGCATCTTCACACGCCCTCTCAATCTAATCGCCAAGATAGCCACGACTATAACAACGGCAATGATGATGATAGGCAGTTGTGCGGATGACGTGTTTCCTTGGTTTGATGTACTACTTTGATCAGTATTGCTTACTGTCTGTGTGCTAGTAGTGCTTGCAGGTACTTGAGTACTCGGCTTAAAGGGCAATTCCTGAATTATCGCTTTAGCATCAGCAACGCCCACCCAAGTCCGCACAATACTCCCAGAAGGATCTACCAGAGCAAGTGTCGGAATGGCGGTGACTCGATACTTTATGCCCGTATTCTGCGTATCTAACGCCACGGTCCAGTCGATTCCATGCTTCTTCTTGTAGTCTATGAGAGCTTGGTTTGAGTCTGAAACGGGATCAATTCCTATCGATACCATAGTAATGTTAGATCCAAACTGACTCTTCAAATCTTTAAGATGCAATATTTGAAGGGCACATGGCGCACACCAAGTGGCGAAGAAATCTATCAGCAGATACCTTCCTGAGAAGCTTGAGAGTGAAACCGCCCTACCTTCAGTGTCTGTCAACTTGAAGTCAGGCGCTTTCTCTAGTCCAGCAGCCCCTGGCAAAGTAACCACGCTTAACAAGAGCACGAGCAGAAAGGGGAAGACTATGTTCTTCATCTTGGAATCTACAACCATTCCTTTCCGTATCATTTTGGAGTACACCCAAACTAGATAAACCTCTTGACGTACCCCCCATCCCTTTGGGCAATATGGATAGACAATGAGCTTGCGACAACAAAAAGGTGTAGAGACTGGATTCTGAAAACTCTTTTAAACCTAGTCTGCAGGAACTATATTGGAGAGGCCTCTAATGAATCCATGCCGCATGCAGAAGACCTCCAATCTGATTTTTCTGCCAGTGTTCTTGGCCCTGACTTCAATTTCACTCTTGATGGACTCAAACTCAAGACTAGCAGTAACCAGAGCCCTTTGTGACATGGATTCCACCGCTGCAACAGTCAGCCTCTCGCCAAATTATATTGCTCTAATTGCGGTAGCGCTGGCTGCATCTTTGTTGGTGTTCAGACTCGGCGCACGCTGGGCATCCCAAAACAAGGCGACAGTTGTTAAGGCTCTTGCCCTTGCAGTGATAGTGATTCTTGCGTCTCAACCTATTCTATTCTCCTCCGCAGTACAACTACGTGATAGAGACGAGAACAGCTTGGGCATTCAACAGCCAGTTGCTGAAACAGGCCCACAGATCAAAGGAGTCTTCAAGGGAACCGAGTGTATTGCTTGTCACAAATCCGTTACTCCTGGAATTGTTGCGGACTGGGAGATGAGCCGGCATGCTAAACCATCAGATACTACCAAACAAGCGGTCAATTGTGATTCCTGCCACGGTCAGAATCATGAAAAACTGATAATGCCCAACGAGATGCCATGCAAGAGCTGCCACCCACAAAAAGTCGAGGAGTTCACAAAAGGCAAGCACCATCTTGCTTGGGTCGCGATGGATGTGGTCACAAGAGGAGTGCTCAACCTTCCAGAACACGTAGTATTGAAAGGCTGTGGAGCCTGCCACAGAATTGGATACTCTGGAAATACAACAGAGTGGAGTGTCAATGCCCCCGGAGTCGCAACTACCCCCGGAGCGAAATGTGACTCATGCCATACTCGACACCGATTCGATGTTGCCGAATCAAGAAAGCCGGAAGCTTGCTACACCTGCCACATGGGGTTCGACCATCCGCAGTACGAGATGTTTCTGAGCTCAAAGCACGGCCTCAAATACACCCATGAAGGATCAAGTTGGAACTTTAGCTACCCACGTAATACTGAATGGCCTTACAATGGTCCTGTCTGCATCACTTGCCACATGGGAGGCGGAACCCATGCAGTGAAGACACCATGGGGCTACCTTTCGATAGTTGGCCCAGGAGTCGGCCCACCAGCAAATGACACCAAGTGGTGGAATGATAATGCGGAGATTCTGAAAGCGCTTGGTGTCCTGACACCTGAGGGTAAAGAAGGCCCCGTTCTGAATGTAGCCAAAGAATTTGAGGTAGCCCGGTTATCCCCGCAGGAGTTTCAGACTCTTAGAGAAGGCTACATGGCAACCTGTAGAAGATGCCACTCCCCAAGATTTGTAGAGTCCAATTTCAAGAATTATGAAGCAGTAATCAAAGAAAGCACAGGAATCATGGCTGAAGCCATAAGAGAAGTTGCACAATTGTACAAGGAAGGATATATCAAGAAGCAGGGCAACTACCCATTTGAATACCCATTCCTGCTCACCTTCTACAACGCTTCAACCCCCGTCGAACAAACGCTCTGGGTCATGTTTCTTGAACACCGGAACAGAGCAATCATGGGTTCATTTCACCAGAACCCCGATTACATGCACTGGGAGGGATATGGCCCAATGCGGGAATCACTTGTCAGAATCAGAGATGAAGCTGATGCGATGCGAACGAGAGGCCCGGTCAAACCCGTAGAGAAGGGCCTGCCGATCCCTGAGATAGCCGCAGCAGCAGCCACAGTAATGGCGGTGGCAGCAATAGTTGTGGCAGCGAGAGCTGGGAGGAAGGCTAAAGCCACTTCCTGAGAGAAGTTTCAGATCACGGCAAGAAGTACTTCTTAGAACTTCCAGGAAATCTGAAAATGGAATCTGAAGATACAAACCTCGTTAGGAACTGGATGCGCTCGAAGACCATAATATCCTCAGAAGCCTCCATAGTTGAGGTTGCTGAAGTTATGACTTCGAAGGATGTGGGATCGGTTCTTGTCACAGCCAAGGGCAAAGAGATAGGCATCTTGACTGAGAGAGACCTGACAAGAAAAGTCGTGGCGAAAGGACTTGATCCCAAGTCAACCACGGCAAAAGAGGTGATGTCTTCACCTCTTCTTACAGTACCTCAGGATTCGCCCCTCTGGGAAGCTGCGGAGATGATGTCCAAGAAGCGAGTCAGAAGACTTCCTGTGGTAGATGACAGAGGAGAGGTTGTCGGCATAATATCTACGCGGATCATAAGCTACGCGATGCCCTTCATGAAGATATCAAAATCAAACATGCTGCAGCTTCTGAGAACGGATAAGGACGAGTGATTCGTAATCAATCTCCGTTCTCTTGGCTACCTAAGTTCGTTGCGAGAGATTATCATTCGTTGTATCTCAGATGTGCCTTCCATTATAGCCAATGCCTTTGCATCCCTCATGTACCTCTCAACAGGACCCTTCCTTGAAAGACCGTACCCCCCATGAATTTGAACAGCATTAAGGGCCGCACGCATAGCCACCTCGGAACTGTAAAGTTTGGCCATTGCTGCTTCTCTGCTGAATTTGGTGCCTAAATCAACAAGGAAAGCAGCATAGTGCGTCAGAAGTCTTGCTGCCTCAATCTCAGTGGCCATGTCTGCAATCATGAACTGTATTGCCTGAAACTCTGAAAGCGGTTTTCCGAACTGGCTTCGCTTCTTTGAGTAGTCAATGGAGGCTTCAAGGGCAGCTTTAGCCAAACCTACGCCGATGGTCGAGAGGGCCACTCGGCCTCTATCGATGCATGAGAGGCTTATCTTCAGACCGTCACCCTCTTTCCCCAACAGATTCTCCCTTGGTACTCTACAGTCTTTGAGGAAAATCTCACCTATAGATATCCCTCTCATTCCTGCAAGATCTTCTTTCTCGCCGAAACTGAGACCGGGGGTCTCCTTTTCAACTATGAATGTGCTCAATCCTTTGGAGCCTTTGGTCTTGTCGGTTGAGGCCAAGACGACGTAGAGACTAGCTTGTCCAGCATTTGTGATGTAACTCTTGTCACCAGCTAGTACGTATTTATCACCTTCTGCTTCTGCCTCTGTTGTGATTGAAGCTACATCTGAGCCTCCTGTCCGTTCCGTTGCAGCAAAAGCCCCTAGCTCTTCGCCCTTGGTCATAGATGACAGGTAGGACTTTTTCTGTTCTGAACTTCCAAAAAGACAGATGCTGAAGGCTGAGAGGACATGGGCAACATTTATCGTGGCGGTACTGCAGCACACCTTGGCGATCTCTTCCAAGGCGATACAATAGCTTTGAATGTCCATGCCTGAGCCTCCGTACTCTACAGGGAAAGGTAGACCGAGAAGACCGTGCTCAGCCATTTCCTGAACGTTCTCTCGTGGGAATCTTCCGCTTCTATCGATATCTCTGGCTTTGGAGGCCAACTGCTTGGCTGCAAACACACGTACACGTTGCCGCAGTTCTTGCTGTCTTGATGAAAATGAGAAGTCCAGATACATCGACCCCCAGTCGGTGAAGCTCTTCTAAGAGAAGTCAGAAATTGAGCAAAAAACAAAAGAGGTGTTCAACGTCAGTTAGTGATTCTTGTCGAGGCAGTTACTTGTGACATGCTACTTGCCTAGGAGTGTGCCGAACGTGTTATGGTGATCCTCCTCGTCAGATAGGATCTCTTCATAGAGAAGCCTCGAAACAGGATCATTGTTCTCGATGCATATCTGGATTGCTTTCTTGTAGAGGGCGATTGCCTCCTCTTCTGCTTTTAGATTGTCTTTCAGCATCTTCTCGACACTTCCGCCTGTAACAATAGGTGAAGGTTTCGTTGTCGGAACTCCACCTAGGTAGTCGAGTCTTTCAGCGAACTTCTCTGCATGCTTCATCTCTTCGATAGCAACCTTCTTGAAGATCTCTTCAACCTCCGCGCTCTCTAATCCTATTGCCGTGACATGGTGCCACATGTACTGGATCGTTACAGCTATCTCACGAGCTATAGACTGGTTCAGTATCTCCAACAAAGCTTCTTTGCCCATAGAGTCACCTCCAGGAAACAATTAGTAATTGATACTGACAAGTTGAGATATTTAAGGACTTATCTTAACTAGTTTAGCGCCAAAATGCTGCAGGCGCCTCAATTTGACTGTTGGATCTTTATCACGCGACATCCAAGTCGATCTGAGGCACGCGCTTGACTAGAAAGATGGGGTCATCTGCAGTAAGCTCTACTCTCCCAACAGACTGGAATGGGTCACGAGAGGTCTGTCCTTCTGAGGGCGAGGGGCTTGTCTAAGTATTCCGCGCGATACATTCTCTTTACTTGGATGAATTTTTGAACACTCGATGTGGTCTTCTCTTCCCAGATGTCAATTTGACCATCAAACAGAGAGAGTATGGATCCAAGTTCCTCCTTCGAATGAATTTGGGAGTTAAGAATCGCGAGCGTCGTAACGGATCTGGATTTCATTTTTGAAATGAAGTCAAGGAGCCAAAGCCTAGTCTCTGAGGATCTATGCTGAAGAAGTACATCGGAGATCAGATCTATGCAGACTACTTTCTGTCTCACAGCTTCTTCCATCAGAGCGCGCGCTTCCATCACTTCGAATGCTTTGCTAATTGTAAGGTTTAATTCTGTTAGGCTATCCAAACCCTCTACGGTATAGGTGTCAAGTCCTCCTGGCTTTTCCGCGCCCATTTGTGGGTTGCAGACTACATTATAGAAACCAGAGGGGTACTTCTGTGAAAACTCAGTTCCCTCATCCATTTTTGTCGTTATGTAGAGGATAGAATTGCCCGCTTCTAATACAGTCTTCAGGAATCGATGAGTAAGAAGATCAACTTCGTCACATGAAGGTGACGTGACTGCGACCGCGTAGTCTGTTCTCAGACCGCCGCAAAGGAGTTGATCAAGGCCCTTATGTCCGATAGGAACATGTCCAATAAACCCTTCAGGAATAGCTCGCGCACGTCTGCGTTTCTGCCTTGCCATGATCACTATCAAAGCCGTTGCGACCACAATGACAACGATTGCGACCGCGACAAGATTGCCCGATTCGTCCCGAGGGGTTGGAGTTGGAACGGGTGTAACCTGCAACTCTACGATATGCTCTGCTTCAGAGTATGAAGCGGCTCCTGCATAGCTTGCCCTGATCTTGATATCTCCAGCTCTCTCAGGTTTCCAATTGAAGGTGAAAGCGCCACTGCGGTTTGTCTCCACAGTAGTGATTGTGTTCCAACCGGCCCCATCCAAGTAGTACTCTATGGATATGGGTTGGTCCTTCAAGGGAGTGCCGTCGACTTTCAGGACTCCTGAGACCATGATTCTTGCTCCGTACTGTACTCGGTCTGGTTCTACACTCAATTCCATATCTGTTGTTTGCTTGCTAGGCTTCGTAGGAGCAGTTGAGTAGACTACCTCCAATCTTGGAGTATTGAATCTGAGAGGCTGATCATTAGAGTAGAAAGTCACCTGGGCAGCGTGCTCGAATTCGTAGCCATAGTCAGGCTTAAGAACAATCGTCAATTTGCCTGTCGCTAGGGAATCCTGAACATGGCTCTTTACATCAAAGTTGTACCATCCAACACCAGTAATCTGCTGCGTGTTATTCGCTGTCTTCTCTAATACAGTATCTTTGACGAAAGTCCAGTAGAGGTCTTTTCCACTCCATGTAGTGTAAGATCCCATGAAAGCTCCAACTTTCAGATCACCATGTACCTCTGAAGCGTAGAGGTGGGCTTGAGCCGATTCAATGATTATGCTAGATGGAATGGTTGATAGATCGAATAGCAGCAGGGCCCATCTCTGTCTGTTCTGCGGCCTGACGTAAAAATACTCTACAACGAGATTCGAACCTGCAAAATTGACTTTAGGCTGAAGGGAGTCGACATAGCCATTCTCTATTGGTTTGAGAATCACGGCTTCGGTCTTGGCTCTGGCCACTGACTCGTCTATGTGGGAAAATGCCAGAATAAGTAGTAGGATTGTTAGGGCCGTCCTGAGCATCAGAATTCTAGCGTGATCACACTTCATTCGAGACCTTCTCAGCACTCCTCATCTTTGCATGTTCTATCTTGATACATTTGTTCATAACAACGATCATTCCCGCGTCTCTTGCAGCCTTGGCCGCTTCGTCATTGATGATACCAAGCTGCATCCAGATAATTTCAGGCTTTCCGTATTTCTTTCTAAGTTGAATCGCCTGATCTACTATAGGAGGCACGTCTGGAGATGGTCTGAATATATTAACTATATTCAGTTTCTTTGCGATCTCCTCCTCAATCTCCAATAAACTTCGATAGCACTTCCTACCGAGAAGTTCTTCACAGAATGGGTTTACTGGAACAACATCGTATCCTGAGGACTCTAAATAG
>Ga0315296_10003838_pt1 | contig 12478 bp, 9 predicted proteins | sample YL17G14_18_MG_FD_203921 | JGI IMG/M metagenome (GOLD analysis project Ga0315296, IMG submission 203921) | Sediment microbial communities from Yellowstone Lake, YNP, Wyoming, USA - YL17G14_18 | ecosystem: Environmental > Aquatic > Freshwater > Lake > Sediment | place: USA: Wyoming | collected... | reverse complement strand
GCCGATATCCTATCGAACCTGCTGGCAAAATGGACGGTGTCATCTTTGGGCCTGACGCCTACTGTTATCGCTGTCCTTTCGGCTTAAGGCATCCTGACTGTGGCATCACTTGCGCTGACTACGTCGAGTACATGATCGAACACGAATCGAACGTCGCCGCTGTTATCGTGGAACCAGTCGTTGGAAGTAACGGTGTGATCGTTCCTCCTGACGAGTATCTACCGAAACTACGCGATATCACAAAACGTCACGGGGTCTTGCTGATCTGTGACGAGGTCATGTCGGGATGGGGACGAACCGGTGAATGGTTTGCAGTAGACCACTGGGAAGTTAGACCGGACATTCTGACGGCCGCTAAGGGTGTTACCGGCGCATACATTCCGCTTGGCGTTACCGCAACCACACGCGAGATCTCAGACTTCTTTGAGGAGCATTACTTCGCACATGGCCATACATATGAGGCGCATCCTCTAACATTGGCCGCAGGAGTCGCAGCGATCGGAGAGTACAAGCGACTAGATCTCATTGAACGCTCACGCGAGATGGGCCACTATCTGGGAAAGGAGTTGAAAGCATTGCAGGACAAGCATCCCTCGGTAGGAGATGTGCGCGGGCTTGGTCTATTCTGGGGACTTGAGCTGGTCCGTAATAGGAAATCGAAACTAGCCTTCAACACACGTGAGGAGAAACTTCAAGGTAAGCCTATGGTTGCTGACGCTGTAGCGGCAGAATGCATGAAAAATGGCACATTCATCAACTCGTGGATCAACTACCTGATCATAGCACCACCACTGATAGTCAAGAGGGAGGAAATAGATCAAGGCATTAGCGCCCTTGACAGCGCGCTCGGGGTTGCAGATAGAGAGAACGCCTAGCATAGTCATGGGCAATTTCTACATGCCAAGACTGATGAGTCAACGCTACGGCTTGCATCTGACCTGTATCCGAGGGTCCGCCGCATAACCTGATGAGTGATTTTCTGAAACTCCGCCGCAAGCCTAATAACTAATCCGTCGGTTGGATGCTATACAATTTCGGTGAATGTATATGGTACAGATGACAAAGATGCAGGGGCCGAGAGCCGAGGTTCCAACGATCAAGAACTATGTGAATGGCGAGTGGGTTGCGTCTAGATCCACTCAAACGTTGGATGTCGTTAATCCTGCCACGACTGAGGTGCTCGGGCGTGTTCCTCTGTCCACAAGAGAAGACGTAGAGGAAGCTATACGGCATGCTGTGGAGGCATACGAGGAATGGAGAGAAACCCCTGCGCTCACACGTGCGCGTTACATGTTCACGCTCAAGAACCTGATGGAAGAACATTTCGAAGAAGTGTCCCAAATCCTTACGAAAGAGCATGGGAAGAACCTCGACGAGGCGCGTGGCGAAGTAAGACGGGCCATCGAATGCGTTGAACACGCAGCGGGCATCCCCACGCTAATGATGGGGTATAACTTGGAGACTATCGCGCCAGGCCTAGATGAGGAATGCATTCTTCAACCTTTGGGGGTCTTCTGCTGCCTCCCACCTTCGAATTTCCCCGCGATGATCCCCTACTGGTTCATGCCATATGCTGTTGCATGCGGCAATACTTACATCCTCAAGCCTTCTAGCGAAGTTCCGATGTCTCAAAACAAAATGTTCGAGCTCATTGATGAGGCAGGCTTTCCACCTGGCGTCATCAATCTCGTGAATGGCTCAAGACAAGTTGCCGATGCGCTATTGGAAAGCAAGGATGTCAAGGGCGTATCCTTCGTGGGCTCCACTCCCGTCGCGAGATACGTCTACACCAAAGCGACCGCAGGTGGAAAGCGGGCACAATGCCAGGGCGGTGCGAAGAACTTCCTCCTGGTAATGCCGGACGCACTTCTCGACAACATTATGCCTGCCGTAATGAATTCAGTCTATGGCTGTGCAGGGCAGAGATGTCTAGCAGGCGCTAACGTGGTGGCCGTGGGCGACGATGTCTTTTGCGAGCAGCTGAAGAGGAAGCTGGTTGAAGCAGCGAAAGCCCTGAAAACGGGCTACGGCCTGGACGAAACTGTGCAGATGGGACCGCTTCGTTCGAAGCAAGCTAAGGAGAAAGTCCAATCCTACATCGAGACCGGCATCAAGGAAGGCGCCGAACTTGTCCTTGACGGCAGAAATATCAAGGTACCGGGTTATGAGAAGGGGTACTTCATTGGTCCAACAATTTTCGACAAGGTCAACCCGAAGATGAAAATCGGCAGCGAAGAGATCTTTGGCCCAGTCATGTGCCTCATGAGAGCCGAGAACTTCGATGAGGCTCTCAGAATGATTCATGAGAACCCGTACGGCAACGCAGCCTCAATATTCACACAGAGCGGCAAGTGGGCTAGGGAGTTCAAACACAGAGTACAGGCCGGGGATGTCGGGATCAACATAGGCATAGCCGCACCGGTCTCGTTCTTCCCCTTTAGCGGCTGGAAAGACTCGTTCTTCGGTGACCTGCACGGCCAGGGCTACGACGCCATCAACTTCTTCACCGAGAGGAAAGTCGTTATCGCACGGTGGTTCTAGCCGACTTAGGAACCACGTGATGAATGTGAGGAATCAACCGTGGAACTGACGACCTTCAGCATGGTCCTCCGTTTCACACTCCAACTAGAAGACCGGACAGCCCAGTTTTATCGCAGTCTAGCAGCAGAAAGCAAGTTCACCGAAGCCAAAGAACTGTTCGCGAGATTTGCCGAAAACAGCGACAAACGCAAGAAAGAACTCGAGAGAACAGCAAGAGAAAGCGTCGACCACTCCTTGCTCGAACCAGTCTCGGGAATCTTCGAAGAAACCTACTCTGTCGACACCACCTATTTAGACAGAACGGCCTTTACAGACGCCGTGACTTCTGCAAGGAAGCTGGAAGAAAGGATGCAGAAATTCTACACGGAAGCAGGCGACAAAATCAAGTTCATTTCGAACGTGAGTAGGCTGTACAGACGGTACGCTCAGGATAGAGCCAAGGCTCTCACAGCCCTACAAGCGCTCGCGTAAGACAATTGGCTGGGGAACGGAACCTAAGCTGAAACCCTGCCTACAATGCGGCAAGTGCTGCATAACCCATCCTTGTGCCCTTGCCCCAGATGATTTGGCTGATGTTGCCCGCTTTCTCTCTCTGTCAGCAATGGGAGTCTTCAATCTATACCTAGTCCTGGACTACACTGTTGACTCCAGTGAGAGGCGCTACTATCTCTGCCCTGCAAGGAAAGGCGATAGACCAGGAAGGATTGTCACGACAAACTGGTCCTTCTTGCACTCCCCGTGCGTCTTTCTCAGCAATAACAGGTGCGGAATCGAGGAAGCAAAACCCAGGGGCGGTAGAGAGCTGTTTTGCCGCCTCATGACCGCTTCGAACGACGACCTGATCGGGTATAGCAAGAAGAGAGCTGCCAACGATTGGAATGGGTCACCCGTGCTGAACCAGCTATTGTCGGCGGCGATTCAGAACGAATCTGAAACTGAACCAGTAGCTGCAGAGTGATGCGTGCGCCCTTTCTGGGGAATAGGCGCCGAATATGGCGGACTCTTCATCCCTTTCTTCATCGTATCTTCACTCCTCGGTTTCACAACGTGAAGCCAAAACAGGACCTGGCAAGTAGAATCCCATTGTCTACTTTGTCTTAACCAGTGGTACACCTGCAGCGGAGGTTCAGGACTTCGACAGTGGCTTACAACTGCAATATGTTTCCTCAGCATTGCAACCTTCACATAACAATAGGACTCCATCAACTTGACTGGACTCTATTAGGGAGCTATCACACTTCGTGCATCGCATGTCACTCATGATAGGCTCACCGATGGCACTCATGGCACGCAAACCTGTAACAATTTGAGAATCGTGGGCAGGCCCACACACAGACAGCCGCACAGTCAACTCAAGCCTTCAAGCAGAATGAGACAACCAGTCACCCACACTTCAGAAACGAGAGAGTCAGAACATTTTCAATGGTGCGGGGGGCGGGATTCGCGCACCAGTTTACTGGTACCGGTTACCCCATATGTGACGAGCTATTGCAGGGCTCGGCCAGTCAAAAGAGGTTCAAATCTGGACGCCCGCACCAGCCTACAGCACACACACAAAAAAGGATAACGACGACAGGGCGGATCCCATTTGACAAAGCACGAAACTAAGGCTGTAGCGGTGTATCTACTATCATGGGGATCTCGTAGTGCGAGAGGAGATTCGGACAAGACTCGGCATTGCCTTGCAAATGGATTACCGTTATCGCTCAACCGACGTGAAGATGGCGCGATTGCCATCGAAATCATAGAAAGGGACAGATCTGACGCGTGATTCGAAGACATAGTATCTCCCTCATCGATCTGTGAGACGCTTGGTCATGCCGAAAATTGTCGAGAAGCCAGATCTGATACGTTGCGAATACGCTCAAAGAAAGGGTTGACCCTCGACATTGCGTCCGTCAAAGTCAGTCGGGCCATGTTCAAGCCCCTGATCATAGGCTAGGAGTACTCTCCGGCCTTCGTGCAAGAATACTTCTATGCTCATCGAGTTCATACCGCACCCTAGAGAATAATCCAAGTCTTCCACGGTTTAGGGAGTCAAGGAAATAGGAATTTGGAACCGTTGCCCCTCCCCATGAAACTGGCTCTCTTAATCCCAAACGCACCGGCGAAACGAGAAGCTCACTCTGATTCGTTGATTTCGGCAAATCTTAACTAAGATGTTAGGCGTTTCTCTCGTTTCAGGAGGTCTTTGGATGATAAAGGATGAGATCCTTGAAGGGCTAAGAGAAGCCGTCGTAAGGTTCGACATAGATAACATCCGGACTCTGGCTGAGAAAGCGCTCAGTCAGGGCGTCAGCGCATACGACGGGGTCATCAATGGAATGGCCAAAGGCATGGATGTTGTTGGTCAGAAATATCAACTCGGCGAGTTCTTCCTCCCCGAGTTAGTGATGGCAGGCGAGACGTTCAAGGAAGGCATGAAGGTATTCGGCGCACACCTGAAGCCATCCGAGATGGGGGCTCAGGGACGTGTTGTCATAGGGACCGTTGAAGGCGACCTCCACGATATCGGAAAGAACATAGTCGCAAGCTTGGTGGAAGCATCAGGATTCGAAGTACACGACCTCGGAGTCGATGTCACCGCCGACCGCTTCCTGACGAAGACAAAAGAGGCCTCCGCGGACGTGGTCGCAATGTCCGCGCTGCTCTCCACCACATTTCCACATATGAGAGAAGTAGTGGATGCGATTCGAAAAGCCAAGCTTGATTCTAGGATAATAGTTGGCGGCGCCCCGCTGAACGCAGAGACAGCGAAATCGTTGGGCGCAGACGGCTATGGTAGAGACGCGGTGGAAGGAGCGAATATCCTCAAACAGTGGGCGGGGGAGAAGAAGCGAAAGTGATCGCTTCATGCGATAGTGACCGGAGGCTAAGGACGCGTCGAAGATAACTTCACTAACCTCTCCATCCCATTTCTTCTACCTATTCGTTCATTCTCGAAACTTGATGGTGCTCAATCGATTACACTGCCTGATGCGCTAGATGGAACGGGTCCTACAATCTGGGTTACGATAGACACCGAAACGATTCCAGAAGCAATTGGCATAGGACGCACAGCGTTAGAAGAAGAAGCGCTTGTGAAGACTTTCGAGGGTTCAACTATTGTCGCTTATTTCAAGACGATGGACGGACGCGACCTAGACGTAGCAATCGGTTGAAGAGGCACATAGACACGACATCGGAGTCGAGATGTCCTTGCAGCCAAAGACAAGCCCAAGAGAGCCAAAGAAGTCGCCGAACTGGGAGTTGATAGCATTTTCGTTCACACAGGCTTTGATGAGAGAAGACTAGACACTTCGAGAAATCCATCTATCGATCTCCCTAGCGTCCTCAAGGCTGCTAAAATTCCTGTGGCGGTTGGCTGGGGAATAACAAGCAAGACCGCACACAGGGCCGTTAATCCGGTTCGTGATCATTGAGGAGAGTAGGAGATATAGGTTTGCGGACCTGAGGTCCAGAATGCTTGAAGCGTCAGCTCTGAGCCGATACGTTTAGGTGCGAGAAAAAGGATGGCGTCTTTGGCTGCGAGATGTGTTTGCTTTGGGAAAGGAAATGACCTCCCTAGAGAGAGTAAACGCTGCCTACTCTCTTAGAGAGCCTGATAGAATTCCAGTCTTTCCGATGGTGACCTACGCTTCGGGAACTCCTCTTGGTTACAGTCTCCGCGAATACTGTCATGACGTCGAAAAGATGGTGAAGGGGCAACTTCATCTCCAGAAGCAGCTTGATTGCGACTTCGTGCTCAGTTACGTGGATGTCTGGGTTTTCGCCGAGGCAGTTGGCGTACGGCTGGACTTTCCCGAGAACAATACTCCCAACCCAGTTGAATCTCCTGTGAAGTCAAGTGAAGATGTCGAGAAGCTTGAGGTTCCTGATCCGAGAAGGGATGGCCGGCTACCGATAATCGTGGAAGGAATCGAGCGCCTGCGCAAACAGGTGGGCGGCAAGATTGCCATCTACTCGGGAGGGCTAGGGCCATTCACACTAGCCGCTGAGATAAGGGGACTACAGCCTTTCCTCAAGGACCTCTACGTGAATAGGGATCTTGCTTTGAAGCTGGTCAAGTTCTGTACGGAATACATGGCCGAGATGGGGAGGGTGGAAGCTCAAGCAGGAGCCGACATCGTACATCTGGGCGATTCGTTTGCTGGCCCTTCAATAGTTTCGCCAAGGTTCTTCAGAGATTACGCGATGCCCTATGACAAGATCATCTTCGACCAATGGAAGAAGGAAGGTGTTCTTACCTCGTTGCATATCTGTGGCAAAAGCACGCCAATTTGGGATGACATGGTCGAGACTGGCACCCACAACATCGAAGTCGACCAGACGATTGACCTTGCCGAAGCCAAGAGCAAGGTTGGACATCGTGCTTGCCTGAGTGGCAATATCGATCCCAGCGCGGTAATCCATCATGGGACAACTGAGGAGGTGGAAAAGAAAACCAGAGAGTGCATACAGGCGGCTGGTTCAGGAGGAGGCTATGTTCTGAGCCCAGGTTGCGTCGTGATGCCCGGTTATCCGCAATCTAACCTTGAGACAATGATGCACGTAGCAAAAGAGAGCGGACGATACTCCTGAATCGCTCGTTCAGGATTCCAGATGTTCTTCTCCCAACTCTTGAATTGCGCGCCCTCGTCTGAAGTCCTACCGTAGTGGCCGTCTGCATAAAGAACTAGGCGATGGCTTGCTTTGATGCGGTTTCACAGAGTTATATTTTGTCAGATAGCGAGTATCAAGGCGAAGGTGTATTCGGCGACGGAGTCAGCATTCCTCCCGGTGAGTAGATGACTGGAATTCTTACGACGCGCTCACCGAGAGGCCTCTGAAGATGAAGATCGGATTGGACTACACGATCTCGATAGATCCGGATTATTCGCTTGAAATGCTCAGCTTTTCCGAGAAAGTAGAATCCCATGACTCCGCTCAGGCTGGATTGGTTGCCATTCGGCTAGCTCAGCAGTGGAAGCTTCACAGGTCTGTTCTCAGCTTCGGACTTGATCGCTGCAAATGCTGCCTCATGAGTGTTCGCAGCATCCTCGAGGTTGCAGTGAGACTCCTTATCACTAAGGATACAGTCTACGAAGTGGTCGATCTCGCCTTGAAATGGGTGATGGCTGACCTCGGCTGTGTCCGGTAGAATAGTCGGGATTTCGACCCATCCTTTCTGTCCTGGAAACTTACGGGACCAGACTCTGTTGTTCTTTACCGTACCCTTGTCTCCGAAGATTTGGATCTGGAATGTGTATGGCTGTATGCAATCGAAGTTTGAGCAGACTTTGGCGATGGCACCCGTGTCGAGTCTCGCAAGCATGACCTCGAGTCCGTCCCATTCCATGTCCTTGCGGTATCCACCGGCCAAGGCTGTGACTTCAGTTATCTTCGCGGCCTTGTCTCTCTCTGTGGATGCAAACCACCTCATTGCGTCAACAGCATGCGCGCCCGCAATAATGAATGAACTGATTCCAATTTCTTTGGACCTAACACTCTCCCAGCCAGACCACCACCCGTCAAGATGAGATTGGTAATCTGTCTCCACATAGTACACATTTCCAAGTGCGTCGTCCGCTATCATAGCCTTAATGGTCTCAAAGAGTGGATTCCATCGGAGGACAAAGCCTGCAAGTGTCTTAACTTTGTTCTTTCTTACGGCGTCGCGCATCGGCTTCAATTCTTCGAGACTCGTACAGATTGGTTTCTCGATTAGGATGTGCTTGCCAGCATTTGCAGCTCGCACCGTCTCGTCAGCGTGCAGCTGTTGCGGACTACAGATCGACACGACATCGACTTCTTTGAGCAACGCATCGTAGTCCGTCAAGCACTTCGCATTGGTGAGACCGGCCTCTCGAGCCTTGGTCTGTGCGCTTGACAGTTTCCTGCTCGAAATAGCGACTACCTCACAGTGCGGATTGTTCTTGTAAGCTTTGATGTGTTCTCCCGAGACGTATCCTGCTCCTTGGATACCCACCCTAAGTTTGGCCATTTGAGATCGGGTAACGACGAAGCGCGTTACGTATAAAAAATTTGCCTGGCTCGATTTGAGCGTGCGAAAGCCAAAGATATTCAGAACTGATTCTACCTAGGCGTCGACATCTCACCGAAGACCTTTGCGGATAGAACCGGACAGTTGAAACCGGATGTTCTTGGAATGTCTTCCCTCCTTTCGACAACTGTTCCGAAATTCAATGAGACTGTGTAAGCTCTGAATGAGAGGGGGAAACGGTATCAAGATAATCATTGGAGGCGTGTCTGCGAGCCAGAGGATCGCAGATGAGTATCACGTGGATGCCTATATTTAGGCAAGAAGCTCACATGAATCAAGGCGTTGACAGGCCGTCATGGTTTGAACCATTGTCCGTCGTTTCGTTTGATGCGATGAGAAAGGGGTAAGGTGGGGAGCGAGCTCAAAGCATCGTATGAGCAGATGCTGATGAAAGCCTACCGAACCTTGCTGCTCGCCCTCGTCAGATATTCCAAGAATGCTTGTCCAAGCTGGCCCTGATATACGGTGGGGTTACAGGGTAGTGCACATACCCCAGCGATCTCGAGCGGGTTCACTTGCAGCGCAACGACGGTCTGGCGTATTTCTCTCAGAGTTATCATGGGCGCGAGGATCATGTTGCCCTCTCTCCCGTAGAACTCTGAGATCATCTCTATGCCGAACCCTTTCTCTGTTCTTGGGTTGCTGAAGGAGGGGAAATCTCCTCCCAACATCACTGTCCCCGCGTCGATGATTGCTTTCATGGCCTGACCGCTGAAGTAAGGGCTTTCCAGATTGAAATCGTTCACGTCGATGATGCCGTGGCTCTTGGCCAGCCATTTGTCCGTATAGCTGTTTGCATGCACGATCAAGGCATCGCCCCTCCTGACCTCGCCCAGAGACTCCTTCAGGTCTGATAGCGAGATCTCTTCGCCTCGCCCGACGTCCACGTGGGCGATTACTGCCCTGTAGATGTCGTGAGCTGGGCGTCTTGCGAACACCTCTGACGGAAGCGGCCCGTGACTTGAAATGTGTCTCACCGTTTCCACGTACGTGAAGTCAAGATCCGTGAAAGTGATACTCCACACCTCAACTCCGTCCGTTTGGATAGTCTTCAATTGCTTGATCTCGGTGCTCTGAGACTTGACCATGGGATAGAGATTAGTTCCATGGACCAGTGGAATTCCCACACGAACTACTTGTCCGGTCTCGATCCTCCTCAACACCGTCTACTCCTCTCCTTGGTTGCGGTACCAAAAGTGTGCAGGTATAGGTCCTGATCTGCAATGTATAAAGACTCTCAACTGGCGCCGATACACTCTGCCATACGACAACATGTGGCACAAAGTTGGATTCAAAGTGTGCTCAGTAACAAGGAGAGATTGTAGGGTCTAGGATTTGCCAAGCGTCATCGGTCGCACCATGAGACACATACAGTTACGAAAACGACGGTTCAAATTACGACGCCTGCACCAGGTAAGCGAGGTTGGGTTCAACGAGTCTAGTCCGTCCGCAAATATCTTTTGTGAAGCGGACACCACAGTCCACCTTCTAGAGGCCGCAAGGTAGTCCGATGCTTCCGGCAATAGTAGTGACCACTATACGCGACAACCTCGGGACCATGTTATACTCGACAGCCTTGTTTTCTCATCCATAGTCCGAACGATGTCCCCTATAGCCTGAGAATAGGTCACAGGATCACCAAAAAAGTGCGGCGGGTGGGATTCGAACCCTCAGAGAGCTGGCGACGTCTCCCGCAAATCCTTTTTTTCCGTCGCTTTTATGTATGAGTCTTTGTTTCTGGAGTTAGTTGTTCTTCAGACTTTTTGTTCCTTCAATTTAATAGCGAGTTTCCTTGCATACTCTTTTGTCCGCTCGATTTCGCCTTCTTTAAGCGGTCCCTTTGCTCCAAATACAACGGCTTTCAGAACTGGCAACAGTTGGTTCATATTCTTATCTCTGAGGTTTGCAGCAATCTTTTCGGCTGCACGGCCTTGTTCCTTCTCAATGTTTTCAGGGTTTTCAGTGTCGAAGGCTGTGAAAGGCTTGTTCATCCATTCCTCGCTCTCTACCTTGCCCAAGAAACCTCTGATTGCGAAGCTCATTGTTCCAAATCGGGTTGGAGAACCGAGAACAAGAAAATTGTAGTCCTTTGCGCTTAACTTTTTTAGGTCTTTCACGTCGAAGAGGTCAACTTCTATTCCAGACTCTTTCACTGTCTCTGCAATGGCTTCTGCGATTGTCTTGGTGTTTCCGTAGGAGGTGTCGTAAATAACTATGCCCTTCATTTTCAAACGCTTCGCTAGAAGATTTGTGTTTTCTTCTCTTAACACTTGTTCTCCAACCTTCGAGTAAACGTGTGGGAAACTTGATATTTTTTTACTTCGGGGTAGTCATTGGTTGGGGTGGAGTAAGCCCTCTCCTACGATCGCTTAAATCAAACCTCATTTGTGAGAATAACTCCGAGAAAGGCGTTGTTTCTGGTGCGGGGGGTGGGATTCGAACCCACGAAGGCCTACGCCACGGGATGACTCACCCGCGCCGTCGGCGTGGTCTTGAGTTTGGCGCGCGTGGTCAGGACGCGACCCGCCCATCTAGCCAGACATGCGTTGACCTGGCTCTGGGACCCCCGCGTTTCCGTCAAGACGAGCGATCGGGTTGCTTGACTTAAAGCCTTACGCTCTCGCCACAATAACGAGCAACGAAAACGACATCACATCCGATTCAAATGATTGACAGCTACGTTTGGTGCTAGAGCAGTTCGATCTCGATAAAAACGTCCTCGGGCGTCCGTATTCGCATCAGGCGTTTAAGAAATCGTTCGTTAGGATCCACATCAATCAGGCGCTTGTGGATTCGCATCTCCCACTTGTCCCATGTGTTTGTGCCTTGACCGCAGGGGCTCTTTCGCGTGGGGACGTTCAGCTTCTTCGTCGGGAGCGGTATCGGGCCACGGAGTTTCACGCCGGTCTTCTCAGCGATCTTGGTGATCTCCCCGCAGATCGAGTCTAGCCCCTGAGGGTTTGTGCCAGACAGCCTGATCCGCGCCTTGCTCACCATTGTGATCTATCCTCCACGCTAACCGGAGACAGAGCAAGAATAGGTGAGGGCTTTAAAAAGGTTCGGAGTTTGCGTCTATGCTTTCTCTGTGATCTGCTGAACTACACCGACTGCGACTGTGCTACCCATGTCACGGATCGCGAATCTTCCAAGCTGCGGAATATCCGAGTACGACTCGATCGATAGTGGCCTGACAGGACGTAGCTTGACGAGCGCGGCGTCACCGGTCTTGAGAAATGACGGCTTCTCCTCAACGATCTGTCCCGATCTCGCATCGATCTTCTGAATGAGTTCCGTGAATGTCACGGCCATCGTGGCTGTGTGTGTATGCATTACTGGCGTATATCCTGCCGCAATCGCCGTCGGATGGAAGACGACTATGATTCTGCCTACGAACTCTTTTGCAACGGTCGGTGGTGCATCAGTCTTTCCGACCACATCGCCTCGATGAACGTCTGTCTTTGTGATTCCTCGTACGTTGAATCCGATGTTGTCGCCTGGAATCGCTTCCGGAATCTTCTCGTGGTGAGTCTCGATGTCTTTGCACTCGCCCTTTGTGCCCGAGGGCATGAACACAAGGCTGTCGCCTGTCTTCAGTACGCCGGTTTCAACTCTTCCCACGGGAACGGTTCCAACTCCCGTGATCGTGTAAACGTCTTGGACGGGAATGCGGAGCGGCTTGTCGAGTGGCTTTGGTGGCTCCGTGAATGTGTCCAGAGTCGCAAGGAGTGTTGGGCCTTTGTACCATGGCATTTTCTCGCTGGGCTTGACTAGGTTGTCGCCGGTCCAGCCTGAGACTGGAATGATCGTGATCTTGGATGGGTCGTATCCGACGACCTTCAGTAGGTCGCTGACTTCTTTCTTGCACTCTTCGAAACGTTCTTGGCCCCAGTTGAC
>Ga0315296_10003837_pt1 | contig 12480 bp, 8 predicted proteins | sample YL17G14_18_MG_FD_203921 | JGI IMG/M metagenome (GOLD analysis project Ga0315296, IMG submission 203921) | Sediment microbial communities from Yellowstone Lake, YNP, Wyoming, USA - YL17G14_18 | ecosystem: Environmental > Aquatic > Freshwater > Lake > Sediment | place: USA: Wyoming | collected... | reverse complement strand
AACGCAGGCCAAAACCGTACGACCTGCTAACTCGGCCGAGAAATGAGATGCGCAAGGTCCTGTTAAAGTAAACCCCAGGGCTTATCTTCATGCCATTCGACCCGGAGCCCATTTCCAGCTCGTGTCGCTGATCACCGAGGTATGGGAACCATCGGCATATTCGATATTGAGCTGGGCAATGAACCGGGGACGGCCGATCGGCAGGTGCTCGCGCAGATTGACGCGTCCCCACATCCGCAGGGGCAGGGGATTATACCACCCGTTGCCCAAGGTGACGCCAAGGCAGTTGTCGCCCTCGGCAAGTTGACTCGTCACATCATGGGTATCATAAAACACCCGCTTATCGGGCCGTGTCCAAAGGGGATCCAGGCAGTGGTCGCCAACAGTCTTTCCGTTCAGGGCCACCTGGTAGTAGCCAAGTCCGCTGATGTATAACCGGGCACGCTGGACGGATCCGGTCAGATTGAACCCTCGGCGAAAAAGCGGGGCCGGGTCATCTTGGTAGAAGTCCGCCTCTTGTTCCGGCAGGGGTCTTCCGTCGCAAATCCATTGACCCTTCCAGTCGCTATCTTGCAGCAAGCCCATCTCCCAATTCGATGGCGTACTCCAGTCCGTGGCATGGCCGTCTCTGTCCCACACCATGACCTTCCAGTGCACACGCTGTCCGGAGATCAATCGCTTGCCCGCATACTCGTTGTCGATGTTTCGCGCCGAGACTACCTTTCCACTGTCCCACAACGTGCCCCGATCCGCCTGCAATGCGTCCTCGCTGTCGGCAGCGAGGATGCGGTAGGCCGTCTGTTTCTGTCCGCGGACGGCCGATTCCAGCGTCCAACTCAGGCGGGGAGCCGGATGATCGATGCCAATAGGCCGGTCCTGGTGCTCGCAACGCATGCGAACGACCCGAAGAGACGCGGAGGAAAGGTCCTGGCTTGGCAGGGCAGCAAACCCGTTCGCACCCATCCACAGCGATACTGCCGCCAGCAGACATTGGATTGTCCTGAATCGGTTCTTTCTCATGTCATTCATATGTCCTCCGTCAGGTCGTCATGGCCTCTGTTACCAACGGAAAGGTACGCCAAGTGCGTCCGCTCGCAACTGATCTGCAAAGACGGAGACCCGATTCGCTGGCTTCGTTTTGGCGTCGCCGCCCAGATCCATTGGCAGTATCGTGGCGACAATTACGCCTGATGTCGTCGTCAGGAATTGACGTGCTTCGCACGGTCGTGCCCCCAGAAGCCTCAATAGTAACTCATATCCCCAGTCCCAACCCACCCGGTGTTGGGTCCGTTCCATTCGTCGACATACCTGTTGTCCATGGTCGGAAGATTGCGCTCGATGCGGATGGTCTTCCACTCCACGTGATTATCGCCGAACAGTCGGCTGCGGCCCGTCGCCGCGGGATCGGGTGAGTGAGTGGCCCCCTGCGGGCTGGCAAAGCTCCTCTCATTCCACGACCAGCCGTTGCGACCGTGGTTGTACCGATAGGCGCCATCGCTGACGTCCAGATTCAGAATCTCGGCCATCAGCAGTTGTCGCGCATTGAGCGTCTTTCCCGTCAAAGACTTCCTGGCGTTCAGGCTGCATTGATTGTCCTCAAGCAAGTCAGACCTGCCGAAATAGCTGTACGCGAATTCGACGAAGTCATGGTTGGGCCAGTTGACTCTCTGAATCCATTCCTGCATGAATTCCCCGCTGCACGAGGGACACGTGACCATGTCGTTGACCACGCCGTCGGTCTCATATTGCGTGCCGAAGGCCCCGATGTAGGGATTGATGCCGGCGATGTTCCACATCGTCGCGCCCCGGCCCTTGCTGTGCTGCTGAGGTTTGCGGTTGATGTAGTGCGGATAGGGATTTCCGCCCCACTTGATGACCGTCGCCATGAGCACACCGCTGTTGTCGTTGGTGTACATCTGGATGGCTGTGCCCCATTGCCTCAATCGGCTCCCGCAACTGATCCGTCTGGCTGCGTCTCTCGCCTTTTGCAGACCCGGCATCAAGACGGCCATCAAGACGGCGATCACGGCGATCACCACCAGCAATTCAATGAGCGTGAACGCTCTCGTCCGCAACGTTGTTTGTCTTTTCCACATGGCCAAGACTCCCCATATTCCTCATCGGATGCACTCTTGCAGGGACTTCGTGCCCTGCGCCTTACGGTCAGAACTCAGGCCTATGGACGATGCACATCATCACGCAGCTTCTCCAACGTCACTTGATCCCTATGGCATACCGCAGCGTATCGTACGGCGTCACTTCCTGTACGGAACCATCGAGGCAGACAGCGTTGCTCACGCCGCCACATTCAGTGCCATCGGTCATGGCAGAGAAGATCTTGCGGATGCTCACCCTGTGATACTCGCCAAACGCATCGGTATAGGGCGGAGGATCGCTGGGGTTGAAGCTCCGCACCCACTGCAGATTGGCACCGGCGTCCCAGAACGTACATAGGGAGTTGTCGTTGAAAATCGCCCCATTGATCCTGTTCCCGTCTCTGCTCATTTGCCAGATGCACTCCTCGCCGGCGAAGAACGTCCGGCCCGCATGTTTCACCATCGTAATCTTGGGAATGATGGGTTTATCGGCGTTGAGCCACCAGTTGAAGCTGTAGGTGAAACCGAGTCTTCCGCGACCGGGCCATTTCTGGCGATAGACGTCCTGGAACACCGGGCAGATGTTGCTTTTGACGTTGTCGCGCAGATAAGGAATGTAGGTCCCATCCGGCACAAGATCGTATTGTGCCGGCACCGACGGATTCCACCCACCCGCCAGCCCACTCGCTTTACTGATGGTCTGAGGGGAGTAAATCCCGTAGAACGACTCCGGCAAGCGATTGTCCGAGTCACCCGTGTACAACTGCATCACGAGGCCATAGCTCTTCATGTTTGACTTACAGGTGATGTTCTTGGCCTGCATCCGCGCTCCCTGCAAACCCGGCAGCAGGACTGCCATCAGTACCGCGATGATGGCGATCACCACGAGCAGTTCGATCAGAGTGAAGCCTTTCCGCCTGTTCATGATCGTCCTCCGGATTCTTTTCAGAAATCATTGCTTCTCAGTAATCCTTGAACTCCCTCATCCACTCGGGCCAGTCGCTTGGCTGGACACCTCCAGCACGTGTCCAAGGCCCGTTGATCTCATACTTGCGATGCCATTTGAGCGTCCACAATTCCTTGAGCCCGACGTTCCTGACCGACCAATCCATGAAGAGCACGTTGGTTCCCGTTTGATGCCGATTGATGACAAAGTGCATCATTTCATGGTCGACGTCGATCCATTGACCTTCAAACTGCGGGGGAATGATGCGGGTGAAGCCGCGAGAGGGCACAGCGCCCTCGCTGGTGCTGTAACAAGGCCCCCCGCCTCGCCACATGGTATCGGCAAACACGGGCACATTGGACGCCCGGGCAACGTCCTTCGTCTTCCAATTCCAAGGGATCGGACGGCCCTGGATGTTGCCCGAGCCCTCTGCGTAATAGAGCCAGTTGTTCCCCCCGTAACTGGCCTCTTCCTGCAAATCAAAGATTCCCCCAGATCCCATGATGTAGGTCTTGTCAGGACCGCCATACTCCACAGTGCTGCCCCCGGCTGACGCACGTCGCTTCATCGCCATGGGGCACAGAAGGATCTTCGACTTGGTCCTGTACTGGGGGCGTAATGCCACAACCCACGTCCCGCGCTTCCAATCGAGGCTGCCGGCTTCACAGAAACGGCCGTCGTTATCGTCACAGTACATGGCCCAGATAACGCCCCATTGCTTGAGCAACGCCTGGCAGGCCACCGATCTGGCCTGCTTCTTGACGCGTGACAGTGCGGGCATCAGTATGCTCATCAGCAGCGCGATGATGGCGATCACGACAAGCAGCTCAATCAGGGTAAATCCGTGTCGTCTGATGGCAGCGGCGCTCATCGCCCGCGGGGCTTCACTGGTCAGCGCCTGCGGAGCGAGTTCATCCACCGATGTGTGCCTCTGTTGCGCCATCATCATTCAGTCCTCCCTGTCGGTATCAACCGCCTCTCCTCTCATCCTTCCCGACAACTCCCTCGCTGCCTCGTCGAGCCGAAGCGAAAGACGCGGCGTCGCCACGCCATCGAAGTTCCTGCATTCCCATGCGACGGCCGTGTCTGATAGAGCGCGATCCTGTGCATTGCCATAACATATACTACCAGATATGTTATTGTGTACAAAAGAATTTTGTTTGACATTTTTGGGGCGGGGCCGGCGTCGGTGCAACGCGCGACAGAATCCACCGATCGCATTCGTACGCCGACAGGTCCCGTATCCCCTGGCTCGACTGGTGACGGCGTGCCTGGCGCGTACGATGACGATCCTAGACTATGCCATCCTGCGACGTAAGGGCGGAACGCTTCCTGCAAGAGATGTGGGAGCGTCTGGCGAAGTTCGGACTGGAAGTGCATCCCGACAGGACCCGCCTGATCGAGTTCGGCCGCTTCGCGGCTGCCGGGCGAGCCGAGCGGGGCGCAGGCAAGCCGGAGACGTTCGACTTCCTGGGTTTCACGCACTGTTGCGGCAAGACCCGGCAAGGGGCGTTTGCGATCAAGCGTGTGTCGGTCGCCAAGCGGATGCGGGCCAAGTTGCAGACGATCAAGGAGCAACTGAAGCATGCCATGCATCACCAGGTGGCCGAAGTGGGGCAGTGGCTAGCTCCGTGGTGCAGGGCTGGTTCAATTACCACGCCGTGTCCGGCAACCGTCACAGTCTCGACCAGTTCCGCACTCAAGTGGCTCGGCTCTGGCGGCACGCCTTGCGGCGTCGCAGTCAAAAGTCCGGACGCTGGAGATGGAATCGGATGACACGTCTGATCGACCGGTGGCTCCCCAAACCCCAGACCCTGCATCCGTTCCCGAATCAGCGGCTGATTGTCACATGACCCGAGGTAAGAGCCGTATGAGTTATGTTGTCGCCAACATAAGATGCGGAAAACCCGCACGTCCGGTTTGAAGAGCAGGAGGGGCCTCTCCGTCCCTCCCTACTCTACCTATCCCCGATAGTAATCCGCGATAGTGCGGTTACCCCCGGCACGCCTGACGGCCTGTCATAGCAGGCGAGAGCCGGTCGTTCCATATCTTCTACGGAAAAGAGCTGTGGCTCGTGTCATCCTGACTGAAACGGTCTTGCGGATTGACAGCAGGGGCCGGGGGGCGGTATTCCTGTGTGTCGACTACGTTGTTTCCGGCGGTGTTCATCATCCTCTGAGGAGTGGACGAATGAGAACGACAACGAGGTTGCGGCTCCACACGATCATCCTGTCTTTCTGGCTCGTGAGCTTGCCGGCGGGTGCCCTCGGCCGCGAGATCGACATGAGGGTCCACTGGAATGAGAAGGTCCCGTTGGCCAACCCGCACAAGGGGTGGTATCACCATTACCCGGACAACCACGTCAACAAGTACGAGATCCGCGACGATGACGACTTGCTGAAGTTCCCGGGGATGGACCACCTCTACATCCGCCTGGCCTGGGCGTATCTGGAACCGCAGGAGGGACGCTTCGACTGGCCGGTCATCGACCGCCTGATCGACAAGTGGGTCGGTCACGGGCTCGGGATCTCGTTTCGCATCTCCTGCAAGGAGACGAGCACGGACCGCGTCGAGCAGCAGTTTGCCACGCCGAAATGGGTGATGGAGGCGGGGGCGAAAGGGGGCTACTATCGCAACGGCCAGCCGGTCGGGCCGGACGGGCCCTGGGAGCCGGCGTTCGACGATCCGGTGTTTCTGGAGAAGTTGGAGAACTTCCTGCGGGCATTTGCCGCGCGCTACGACGGCAAGCCGTGGCTGCGCTACGTCGATATCGGCAGCATCGGCGACTGGGGCGAGGGACACACCCACTCGGGCAGCCGCAAGGAGTACGGCTGCGAGACGCGCAAGCAGCACGTGGACCTGCACCTGAAGTATTTCAAGGTGTCGCCACTGGTCATCAGCGACGACTACGTGTACTCGCTCTCCAACCTGCAACAGCGGGAGGCATTGCACCGCTACATCGTGGAGAAGGGCATCTCCTACCGCGACGACAGCATCCTCGTCAACGGATACCTCTCGGGCCACGCCGGCACATGGACGGTCCGCAGCCCCGGCTTCTTCGCGGATGTCTGGCGGCAGATGCCGACGGTGTTCGAGCTGGAGCATTACGGCAGCGTCAAGCGGCAGGGCAACTGGGTGGCAGCGCCCGGCTCGTCGCTGGAGAAGTTCGGCAAGGGCAAGAGCGGCGCGGACTTCTTCCGCGGGGCCCTGGGGTTGCTGCACGCCACCTATATCGGCTATCACGGCTACGCCCACGAGTGGTTCGCGGACAACCCCGCGCTGACCGTCGAGCTGCTCAATCGTTGCGGGTACTGGTACTTCCTGCACCGGGTCGAGCTCCCGGCCGCGCTGCGCGTCGGCGAGCCCTGCATGATCCGGATGGCCTGGGAGAACCGGGGCGTGGCGCCCGCCTACCACGCCTACGTCCTGCGGATTCGCCTGGAGGGCCTCGACACACGCGATTTCGAGCTCGATTCGCGTAATCGCGGATGGATGCCCGACGCAGTCGATCCGGTCCACGTTGAGGACTACCCCTTCACGATCCCTGCAGACCTCAAGCCCGGCCGATACACGGTCAAGGCCAAGCTGTACGCCCCGGCCGAGAAGCGGGACGTGCTGCTGGCCCTCGACCCATCCATCTGTGACGCGGGCAATTACTACACGCTGGCGACCGACATCGCTCTCTCCGCCCGGCGGGATTGACTGATTCCGCCGTGGACAACATCCGACATGGATTTGCAGGCACGCGGCAGCGGGACCGACCTTGTCACCCTGCGCATCAGCGGAGGATCTGGCCTGGGCGCAGATTGCCGCCTTTGGACTCGGCAGCGACTTCCTATTTGCGGGCCAGATGCTTCACTTCGTTCAGCATGACAGTCCTTTGCCTCGGCCGCTTCACCAGGAGCAGCCGAACCCCCCGGTGCTGCTCGATTAGGCCGGCCACCGCGCCTGGAAACGGGGCCCAATCCAGACGTGACGCCGGTGCTGCTGTTGCTCACGAGATGGGCACGTGATAGAATGAATGACTGCTGGCGGAGGCCGGTTCATCGCCGATGACGTCAACCGGAGCTTCTGAGAAAAGGAGGAAGACCATGATCAGTCTGTCGCAAAGAGAGTTCTTGAGGACGGTGCTGGCGTCCGGCGGCATTGACGCGGCGACTATCGATGCGGGCTGGCCCGATGCCTACGGCGATGAGTCGCGGACCCGGTCCCGGGCGAATGCGAAGAAGACCGCCACGAGAAAACCCAGGCAAGGTGGTCGATGACGAATAGGGGGGTAGACGAGTGAACGCAGGCGCATCGGTATGTATCGTGTTGTGGCTGGTGGCGAGTGCTTCTGCCGCCGCTCCTGCTCGCGAACTTCTGGCCGGTTCGGCGAGTTGCCGTCAGTGCCATGAGGATTTCTATACGCTCTGGGCTCCGTCGCATCACGGCCTGGCGATGCAGCCGTACACGTTCGAATTCGCCGGGCGAAACCTGGCGGCGCAGAAAACCCCGATGAAGACCGGCAAACACGAATACCTCGCGCGCGTTGGACGCGGCGAGGGTTGGGTCCTCGAACGCAGGCCGGATGGCGAGAAGCAGTACCGGATCGTGCACGTCATGGGCGGCAAGAATGTCTACTATTTCCTGACCCCGATGGAGCGAGGTCGCCTGCAGACTCTGCCCGTGGCCTTCGACGTGCGGACGAAGGAGTGGTTCGACACCGCCGCCAGCGGCGTGCGTCACTTTCCCGGGACCGCGGCCGATGCGCCCGTGCACTGGACCGACCCGATGTACACCTTCAATACATCTTGTCACGGCTGCCATGTGAGCCAGTTGTCCACGAACTATGATCTGAAGACGGACACCTATCGCACCACGTGGGCCGAGCCGGGCATCAACTGCGAGTCGTGCCATGGTCCCGCCCAGGAACACGTCCGCGTCTGTCAGGCCGCGCCGGAGGGACAGACGCCACAGGATCTCAAGATCGTTCGCACGAAGCCCTTCTCACCCGAGCAGATCAATTCCATGTGCGGATCGTGCCACGCCAAGATGAGTCCCGTGAGCGCCTCGTTCCAGCCGGGCGACCGGTTCTTCGACCACTTCGATCTGACGACCCTGGAACACCCGGACTTCTACCCGGACGGCCGCGACCTGGGCGAAAACTACACCATGACCACATGGCGGATGAGCCCCTGCGTCAAGAGCGGCAAGCTGGATTGCATGCACTGCCACACATCCAGTGGACGCTATCGATTCAAGGAAATGGCGAACCCGAACACCGCCTGCCTCCCGTGCCACCAGGAGAGAGTGGAGAATGCGGCGGCGCATACGCACCACGAGATCAACAGTGCGGGGAGCCGGTGCATTGCGTGTCATATGCCCATGACCGATTTCGCGCGCATGGCCCGCAGCGATCATTCCATGCGTCCGCCCACGCCGGCGGCTACCCTCAAGTTCAAATCCCCCAACGCGTGTAACCTCTGCCATAACGACAAGGACGCGACATGGGCGGATCACCAGGTGAGACTGTGGCATCGGCACGACTATCAGAGCCCGATTCTCGGGCAGGCCGGCTTGGTCGACGCCACCCGGCGGGGTGAGTGGAGCCGGTTGGATGCGACCCTGGCATACATCGGCTCCAAGGAGCGAGACGAGGTGTTCGCCGCTTCACTGATCCGACTGCTTTACCGCTGCCAGTCGCAGGCCAAGTGGCCTGTCCTGATCGAAGCCCTTCAGGAAGATCCATCGCCTCTCGTGCGTGCGGCGGCGGCACAGGCGATGGAGGGCTATGTTGCGCCGGAATCACTGAAAGCGTTGGCCAAAGCGACCACGGACGGGTACCTCCTGGTCCGCGTGCGTGCTGCGTCTGCCCTGGCGGCCATCCCAAACGAGCACCTGCCGACGGAGCATCGGGAGACGGTCGGACGGGCTATGACCGAGCTTCTGGAAGCGCTCAGTGCCCGTCCCGATGACTACACGTCTCACTACAATCTCGGCAATTTCCACATGCAGCGAATGGACCATGAGAAGGCGCTGGCGGCATATCTGAATGCGGTTCGCCTGCGGCCGGATTTCGTGCCACCTCATGTGAACCTTGCCTTCGTGCATAACGCCCGCGGTGAGAACGACGAGGCCGCCGCCTCCCTCCGCAGGGCCATTGCCCTCGATCCGAACAATCCCATCGTCCATCTGAACCTCGCGATGCTCCTGGGCGAGATGAACCGCCCGAAAGAGGCGGAGCAGGCCTTCCGCAGGACGCTGGAACTCGACCCGAACTCCGCGCCGGCGGCATGCAATCTCGGCGTGATATTGGCCGCGGACCGGCCTTTCGAATCGCTGCGCTGGTGCCGGAAGGCCTACCAGTTGCAGCCTCAGGAGGGGAAGTATGGCTATACGTATGCGTTCTACCTCCACCAGCGGCGCGAGACCGACGAGGCAGTGCGAGTTCTCAAAGAGATGCTCCGTCGAGGCGTGCCCTACAGCGAGGCCTACGTGCTGCTCGGCGAGATCCACATCGAACAGGGAGAATGGGACGCAGCGGCCGATGTATATCGATCCGCCTGGAACAACGATCGCCTGACGCCCGGTGAGCGAGAGGCCTTCCGAGGGATGTTACAGAGGCTGGAGCGAGGATACTGAACGCTCTGGGTCGCCGGCAAGTCTGGCCGCGTTTCACGTTACTCAAACGAAGATATGGAGCGTCCTTCACCCTGTTCCGGCGCATCCCTTGTTGCACAAAGCCACTCCGTTCTTGCGTGGACTGCGTTCGGCAGGTAGCATGGATACGATAAGAAGGACGAAGCTGGCTCACGAGAATTCGTGCCGCAATCTGCATCGATCACACTTCTGGAGTCAAGGGACATGAGACGAACGATCTTGCTCGCCGTCGTCGCACTACTGTTGGCGCCACCGGCTGTGTTGCCCGCCGCCACTGCACTGAAGCCCAACCTCGTTATCATCAACATCGATGATCTCGGGTATGCCGATATCGGTTCATTTGGGTCTAGGTTGAACCGTACGCCCAACCTGGATCGGATGGCGACGGAGGGCCGGCGGTTGACCTCGTTCTACGCCGCACCGGTTTGTTCGCCCTCGCGGGCGGCGCTCATGACCGGCTGTTATCCGAAACGCGCGCTGCCGATTCCCCACGTGCTCTTTCCGGGCAATGATGTGGGCCTGTCCCCGTCGGAGGTCACCGTCGCGGAGGTGGTGAAGTCCGTCGGGTATGCTACCGGCATCGTTGGGAAGTGGCATCTTGGCGATCAACCTGAGTTCCTGCCCACCCGCCAGGGATTCAACGAGTGGTTCGGCCTGCCCTATTCGAACGACATGGGTCCCGCATCCGACGGCGTCAAAAGCAACTTTGGCGATCCGTTGCCCGCCGGGCCGGAGAATCCCCAGCCGCCGCTGCCGCTGATGCGGGGAGAGACGGTGGTGCAACGGGTTCTGGCGGTGGATCAGACCCAACTGGTCACGCGATACACGGAGGAGGCGCTGCGGTTCATTCGGGCCCACAAGGACGAACGCTTCTTCCTCTACCTCGCACACAACGCGGTGCATTTTCCTCTGTATCCGGGGGACCGGTTCCGGGGCAAATCCAATAACGGCCTCTACGGGGACTGGGTCGAAGAAGTGGATTGGAGCGTGGGCGAGGTGCTCCATGCCCTGCGGACCCAGGGACTGGCGGAGAAGACGCTCGTCCTGTTTGTGAGCGACAACGGCGGCACCCCGCGCGCGGTGAACCGTCCGCTGCGGGGCCACAAAGGCTCCACCTGGGAAGGCGGGGTGCGCGTTCCGGCGATTGCCTGGTGGCCGGGCAAGGTGCCTGCGGGGACATCCAGCGACGCGATCTGCGGCATGTTCGATATTCTGCCCACGTTCGCAGGTCTTACTGGGGCCACGATTCCCGGCGACCGGACGCTCGACGGCGCGGACATCCGCTCGATCCTCATGGGCGATGCCGGCGCACCCGGACCGCACCAGGTGTTCTACTACTATCGGGGTCTGAACCTGGAAGCGGTGCGGGAGGGGGAGTGGAAGCTCATGCTGCCCACTGCCGCCAACGCCGGCGAGAAGGCCAAAGCAGGTGAAAAGAGCGAAAGCAAGGTCCGCCTCTTCAATCTCAAAACGGACATCGGTGAAAACACGGACATGGCCGCCCAGCACCCGGAGATCGTTGCGCGGCTTGAGAGACAAATCGCGAAGGTGGACGACGACCTCGGCGCCCGGGGCATCGGACCGGGCTGTCGTCCCCTGGGCAAGGTGGCGAATGCCCAGCCGCTCATCGGCCACGACGGCAAGGTCCGATCGGGCTTTGAGCCGAAGTCCGATCCGCAGTCCAGGGCCCTCAGGCCCCATATCGTCTACTTTCTCGTGGACGATCTGGGATATGCGGACGTTGGTTTCATGGGCAGTCGCGACATCCGTACGCCGAGTATCGACCGACTGGCAAAAGAGGGCGCGGTGCTCAGCTCGTTCTATGTGCAGCCGGTTTGCTCGCCCACACGGTCGGCCCTGATGACAGGGCGGTACGTGACGCGGACGGGGGTATACAGCGTCGTACGCCCGGGCGCACCGTGGGGACTGCCGCTGGCGGAACGCACGTTGCCGCAGGCGCTACGCGAGGCGGGCTACACCACGGCCATCTGTGGAAAGTGGCATCTGGGCGAGTTCCAGCCCGAGTACATGCCGACGCGCCGCGGCTTCGACCATCAGTACGGCCACATGTTCGGCGCTCTCGATTACTTCACCCACATTCCCGTTGGGAAGCACGACTGGTACCGTGACGACAAGCCCCTGCAGGAAGAAGGCTATACGACGCACCTGATTGCCAAAGAGGCCTGCCGGCTCATTCGCGCGCAGCCGGCTGACAAGCCGCTGTTCCTCTATGTCCCCTTCAACGGGGTCCACTCGCCGTATCAGATGCCCGAGGAGTACCGCAAGGCGTACCCCCATCTCCGCGGCAACCGACAGACGATGGCGGCGATGCTCTCCGCGGTGGACGAAGCCATCGGGCAAATCACCGCTGCCCTGGAGGAGAGAGGTCTGCGGGAGAACACACTTATCATTTTCTCCAGTGACAACGGCGGTCCGGCTCCCGGTCGAGTGTCCCGGAACACACCGCTCCGTGCGGGCAAGGGCACCATTTACGAAGGTGGCGTCCGTGCGTGTGCGTTTGCGACCTGGCCCGGCCGCATCCCCGCCGGGACGACCATCCACGAGCCGATCCACGCGGTGGACTGGTATCCCACGCTGCTGAAAGCCGCCGGCGCGCCGTTTGACCAGAACCTGCCGCTTGACGGTCTCGACATGTGGCCGATGCTCTCGCAGGGTGCGAAGTCACCGCACGACGCTATCCTGCTGGCTGGGACCGTGCCGTCGAAAATGGCTATCCGAATGGGCGATTGGAAGCTCCTGGTCAACGCCAGCGAGCAGAACCCCGAGGAAGCCTCT
>Ga0315296_10003836_pt1 | contig 12480 bp, 16 predicted proteins | sample YL17G14_18_MG_FD_203921 | JGI IMG/M metagenome (GOLD analysis project Ga0315296, IMG submission 203921) | Sediment microbial communities from Yellowstone Lake, YNP, Wyoming, USA - YL17G14_18 | ecosystem: Environmental > Aquatic > Freshwater > Lake > Sediment | place: USA: Wyoming | collected... | reverse complement strand
AGATGGTTGATGAAAAACAAAGGGGAAGATGGAGTGGCATACTCATGCTGTTCAGAGGCTTGATGACCATTCCAGCGCCTATAATAGGTGGAATATTGTATCAGATGTTTGATCCATCTTTTCTCTTTCTATTGCCCCTTGCGTTAGACCTATTTCTGAGACTTCCAATTCTTCTGACAACGCAGGAAACCTTAGACCGACCTTAAGAAGGCTAACGCTTAGACAGTTAGAAACTAGAGAGTCTATGCTTTTTTGCGGTCTTACCGTAAAAGTAGAGGATTGACATGCACGAACATTAAAGAGGCTCTAGCGAACCTTTAAGCGTTCTTGATTCGTGCTCTACATAAGCACAGAAAATTCTAGGCTCTGAAAACTATTCAAAATTCTAGAAGTGGCAGGGAAGTTATGCAGATAGAAACGGCTAAGGTTAAACCTCTTGTTGGAATATATGAGCGTTAGAGAGGCGTGAATATGTCCTGCGAGAATAATGGTCTAATTGAGGGATTGCAAAGAAGTGAAGAGAAATTAGAGAATCTTGGAAAGAAGGTTGAAGAATTGGAAAAGAAAAATGAAGCCGTTGTTATGGTGATTAACACCACAAATCAGATTTTTATGGTGTTGTTCGATAGGATGATGAAGAATTACGAAAACATAATTTCTCTTTTGGAACAATTGCCCGAAAGCATCGCTAAGGTTGCCGTCGAGCAATTGAAAAAAGACTTGATGGAAACTGCAAAGATGTTGGAGAAAGCCCGTAAGAACAGTTACGTTGTCTGATAGGGTTTTCGATACTTAAATAACTCCCAAAAAGCGAAACTTCTAGAATCATGTGCTCGGTTTAATTGGCTCTGTTTTTCGTGGTGAGTAAAAGAACCCTAGTGCAACGAATATTATTCCAGCAACAACTAAAACTATGCCTATGTTTTGGTAAGGGTAACGAACAGTAACCGAATAATACCGTTCTGGATAGAATGAGGCAACTAATCCTATCAATAAAAGAATGATTCCGAATGCTAATACACCAAGATTCTTTATTTCTATTCCTTTTGTTTCCGTAGTCATGTGTTTCCCTTCACGATTCGTATTAGTTCTTTTGGTTCGACTATAAGTCTTCCGCACTTTAGCAGAAATTCAGCCAAAACTAGTCCTTAAACCTTATTAGACTCAAAACTCATAGAATCGTGGGTTAGAGCCTATGGCTTCAAGTGAAAGGAAACCCAGATTCTGCCCCTTATGTCAGCACGGTTTTAAACCCATGACTGATAAACTATGGAAATTCAATCTTTATGAGCATCTAACGGTTTCAAATAGACATCGGAATCAATTAAGCGAGAAAGATGTAAAAAAGATTATTGAGAAGGCGTAAGGAATGGTTGAAATCATCGAAGTTGATGAATATTATGCACGCATGGAAGCCATTGGAAGCGTAAAAGTCAAGTCGCTAGAAGATTTAAAGAAAATGGCTGATGCACTTAAGGAGCCATTTATTTTCAAAAAAGGTAAGAACGAATACTTCCTTTTCCATCATAACGTCTGCTATCACTGCAAAGTGTGAATTAACCTAAACGATACTCCCCATTGTCTTTTCATACTTTAACGCTTTCGCCTATGTCTATTCAGAGCGTGAGAGCAACTTCCATAAACCTTTAAAAATCGAAAAGAAAAACTCAAACACTCTCTTTCGTAATTCTTTAGATGATGATGCCATAAAGACTATGCCTAAGCCTAGTAGAAAAAACGCGCCTAGAATATCTCCATAGGTTTTTGCAGACACTAAGACAACTAGACCGATAACCGCACAGATTCCACCTATTATGAAAGCGTCTTGTTCTTTAGTAGGCGACTTCTTAGGCATAGGCTAACTCTCTATTGAATGGTTACTTAGCCGTGCTTTAACGTTATCGCCTAAGTGTCTATAGAGGGAAAAACAAATAAAGTGAAAGATAGTGAAAAAGCATTCGGAGATAAAAAAATTTGAAGTTGGATGAAGCCCTAGATTTAAAGAACGAGATTTTTAAATGCCCTTTGAAAGAATCGAAAGAAGGCTTGTTTGTGGGAATAGACATTCCTCGTTCAACAGTCTATGATGCCTCAGCAGAAGGTTGTAGGTTGCGTATCGATACCTTAATTGTTAATGAATCCTCACGTAACTGCTTAGAATCAATTGTTAAGAAACGTAAGTTAAAGATGATAGAATCGAAAGGGTATTTGATAATCTACACGCCTAGAAAAAAGTAAGCGTTTTCGCCTAAGTGAGGTTCACATATGAAGTGTGTGCGTTGTGGCATAGAAGCCGAATACATCTTGCATGGTGATTCACTCTGCACAAAACACTTTAAAGAACACCTCAAAATCATAAAAGAGGGTTACGGAGAGAAAACAACCACTCATTAAGTGTTTTCTAGGCAGTATAAGATTCTCGCATCTTTTGCTTTTTGCTTCTTCTTATTAGCCAACCTCGAATCAGCAGAAGCACTGAAGCAAAGAAGATAATGGTAGAAAGAACCAGACCTATGAAAATTGATAGAGGAGCGGAAAAGCGTATCCTACCACTACTGATTTCTAATGTGTCACCATGTTGAAAGATGCTGATGTTTCCTAGATTTGACAACACAAAGGGAACAAGCGTGGAAAGTATCACCAGAAATACGCCTGTTGGAATCACAGTCAAAACAACAAGCAAAATTAACAATGCGGTTCTTCTTTTCATGGTTCTTCTATCTGAACTCAGAACTTAAAGTGTTTTGCATTCCAACGTGCGTGCTCTCTGTGCGTCTTCTAACTGCTATGGATTAGAGGAGAACGCACGCACGCTTTAGGTCTGTTCTCTAACCACTACTCTGTCTAAGAGATATATTGAAAAGATATAGTCTAATAGTCGCTCTGCTACTCTGCTAACCTTAGACTGCTGGCTCGTGTGCGTGTTCTCTGTGCTACGTTATTGAGCCACTCTTTAGCGTAAGGTCCTTCAAACTACTCTAGCGATTTTTTCCTAGTCATTCGGTTCCCACTCTCCTGTGTGGTCCAGCCCTCTAAAATTCGGCGTAAGACCGTGCAAACCTTCAGAAGTTTCCGCACGGTAAGAGCGTATGCCTTCTTAAGACTCTGACGACTTCTTCTGCTACAGTCGTAGCCGTTCTCTTCAGAGCTTCTTCACTGGTAGCTGCCAAGTGCGGCGTCAGAATCACGTTTTCAAGCTTCTTCAATTGAGAGTCGAGACGCAGAGGCTCTGATTCAAAAACGTCTAGGGCTGCTCCAGCTACTTTTCCAGACACTAAAGCGGCGTAGAGTGCTTTCTCGTCTATCACCCAACCTCTGGAGGTATTCACTATGTACACTCCCTTTTTCATCAAACTGAATTCCTCATGAGAAATCATATGACGGGTTTCGGCTGTCAACGGCACGTGCAACGATATTATATCAGACTTTCTCAACAGCTGGTTTAGCCTCACATACTCTGCGCCAAGCTGCTTCTCAACCTCGATAGCCCTGACGCGTTTACAGTAGACCAGATTGACTTCGAACGCCTTGAGTCTCTTTGCCACGGCACTTCCAATTCGCCCAAGCCCGACGATGCCGACTGTTTTACCATTAAGATCGACGCCCACCAAGTCGGTGTATTTTTTGTGCCAGTCTCCCCTTCTTACCGCCGCGTCCGCTTTTGGTATTTTTCGCAGAAGGGACAGCATCAGTCCAACCGTGAACTCGGCTACAGTGTCAGTTAGCGTCTCGGGTGTTCGGATTATTAGAACTCCTCTCTTTTGGGCAAAGTCTGTGTCTATGTGGTCAACGCCCGCTCCATGGACTCCGACAACCTTGAGTCTAGAGGCTGTTTCCAAGACTTCTTTGGGGATTTTCACAAAGCCGCGCGTAACAAATGCGTCAGCCTGTTCAGAGACTTTTAGAAGGTCTTTCTCTGTGGAGCCGATAGGAAGTTGAATGACCTCAGCATGTTTCTGCAGGATTTTTATTCCGCTTTTGTGAATTGGCTCGATGACGACTATGGTAAAGTTTCGTGTCAAAGACCTCACCTGCCTTCTCTGCAGTTGTTGTGAAGCATTATAAGTGTGAGGCTTCTAACTGAGCTTTCTTGGATGGAAAAGATGTGGCGAGATCGAAGCTTGAAGGAATATTTGTTCCCCACGTAACGCCGTTCACGCGCGACGGCGAGTTGGATGAACCCGCGCTGAGAACCTGCGTACGATTTTGGCTAGAAGGCGGAGTTTCAGGACTGGTGCCCTGTGGAAGCAACGGTGAGGCGCCCTATCTGTCCAGAGAGGAAAGAAGGAAGATCATTAAGACTGTTGTAGACGAGGTCAACGGAAAAGTGCCTGTGGTCGCTGGCACAGGAAGCATGAGCACCAAAGAAACTGTTCTGTTTACTGAAGATGCGAAGGATTTGGGTGTTGATGCCGCTCTAGTTGTGACACCTTATTATTTCAAGCTTTCAGGCAGGGAAATGTACGAGCATTACAAGGTTCTTTGTGAGACCGTGGACTTGCCAATTGTACTCTACAGCGTGCCAAAGTTCACAGGCTACTCCTTGGAACCAGCGTTGATTCAGCAACTTGCATCGGAATATGAAAACGTAATCGGCGTGAAAGACAGCGGTGGAAGCATCGGCACGATAACCGAGACAATAAGGTTGGTGGGCGACAGAATCTCTGTTCTAGCTGGAACCGCTGACGTAATACTGCCCACACTCATGCTGGGAGGCAAAGGAGCGGTAGTAGCCGTTGCCAATGCATTTCCAGAAATGTGTGCTGAATTATACGATGCATTCAAGAGAAGCGACTACGAAAAAGCAAGCGGACTGCAACGTCAAGTAGCCTACTTGAACGATGTGCTCGTCAAAAGATACAATCAGCTCTCGGCTATCAAAGAAGCAATGAAGTTGCTGGGCTTGCCCGCTGGTTATCCGCGAAGACCGGCATTACCCCTTAAAGATGACGAGAAAAGCGACATCGCGAAAGCTTTGAAAGCTATGCCTGAGTCGCAGTGAACTGAGCTGCGAATTTCTTTCTGTCTTCAGTCTTCAAGTCGTCCAGCGTCGTCCATTTTCCAACTGCTAAAGTCTCTTGAACAGCTTTTCCAGCTGGGCATTTGTTGAAGCAGATCCCACAGAGTTTTACTTGACCGCTCGTCTTTTCTTTCATCCAATCGATGAAGCTGACGCATTTGTTTCTATCGTATCCTTCTGGAGGTGGAACGTCGCTTCTTATTGCATTCACCGGGCAGTTTATTGTGCAAACATTGCAGTGTTCACATGGACTGAAGTTTTCGGTTCGTCCGTCAGGCTTGAGGACAGCATCAGTGAGCACCACGCCTATGTTTATTCTGGGACCGTATTCAGGAGTTATGATTATGCTTGGTCTCCCGAAGACACCTATCCCTGCTTCGTAAGCTGCCAGTTTGAAAGACAATAATGCAATTCTGTTTTTCTCATCGACAAACTCTCTCGGCACTTCAGCTGCGTCAAATCCTTTCTTTCTGAGGAAAGTGATCAACTGTAATCCGGTCCAGTCGCGGTAAAGGTGGCCTAATCGAATGTTGTTGTGCTCGTAGTCCAGCGCCGTGTAATAGTCCATTCCTATGTTGAAAGCGTAAACGATAACGGAACGACAAGTCTTCATGACGTTTCTGGGATGGCATCCGTCTAAAGCTTGGGCAAAGCCTTTCTGAGGGGCAGCAACGCCGACTTTGAATGCGCCTAGTTTCGTCAGGACGTCGTTTACTTCCCTTCTCAGTAACTCTTCGCTCATCCAAGTTCGCCATCCAGTAATGTCTTCCTTGGAGATTTATAAGCAAGTCAAAAAGGACGCGCGGAAACGTCCGTGCCATAATGGAAACCTCAATGGGCTCTGGAACTTAATAGACCACGACACTCGCTTTCTCTTAGCCAGCCAAATCTCTGCAAAAAGAGAGATAGAAGATGCTCGAAGAGTCTTTGCTGAGGCTAAGTTTCTCGCCAAAGTCAAGCCTGCCTTCGTTGTTACAGATTGTCTCCGAGCCTATCAAGACGCCTTCAATAAGGAGTTTTTCACGCTCAGAAATCCAAGAACAGAGCATGTAAGACTAGCAGGGCTTGCAAAGGCTAGTAACAATAACCTTGTGGAGCGACTTCATGGAACGGTAAGAGAAAGAGACAAAGTCATGCGAGCACTAAAAAAGGAAGACTCAGACATACTAGAAGGTTTAAGAATTTACTACAACTTCATAAGACCACACATGGCACTAAACGGAAAGACACCAGCAGAAGTAGCCAACATAAACCTACAACTTGGACAAAACAGATGGGAAACCCTCATAAGACAAAGCTCAAGACACAAAAAAAGAATCACAAAATTAACGTTAGAAATAAGTTAGAACACATCTTTTCATTTTTTACTAGTCTCGAAAAATAAGAGACGGGTTTTAGGAACATCTATTTCTGAAGTGGTGGTTTTGGAGAAGCCTTTCTCCTTCTTACGACAACGAACCCTAAAACAGCAACAACAACGACAACTATAATGATAATAGTAGCGATTGGAATGGTGCTTAAGCCTTGAGTTACTGTAGGTGTGCCAGTCAACGTGCCTACATCCATGGAATACTCAAAGAGTGTGCTTCCTAAGGCTTCAATTCCTACCGCAATACTAAGAACATACTTGAAGGGTAGGTCAACAGTAATGGTATCAAAAGAAAACATTGAACCTTTATGAGCAACCGAAATACTTTGTGAACCACTTGAAGTCCAACTAATTGTGGTTGGTGAAATAGAAGCATCACCCTTAACTTGCGGTGTGGCTCTCACACTTCCAGTAACTTTGGCATAGATAGTTCCTAAGACAACTTGGGATATTGGTATCTTTAATGAGCCAATTGGTGTTGTAAAGCTTTGAGAATAAGTGCTTCCAGCATAGGTAACCGATATTGTAGCTGAGTCTCCAGAAACATCTACACCCATGCTTCCAGAACTACCCGAGAAGACTATGGAAGAACTGGTTGAGACTGAAATTCGCAAATCCAATTTAGCGGTGATGATTAAACCCAATATGTTTACTACTTCTATGTCTCCTGTTGTGAAGGTAACGGCAGTTGAGGCATGTGCAGAGGGAACACAAAGAAGACTAATAAGAAAAAGTGCAACTATTGATGAAGTCAGAAACTTTTTCATGAAGTGCTTTTTCGTTGATAGTCCCTAAAGCTTTGTTTTTGCACCCATTATTTATATTTAACGGAAAGACAGAAGATAGAGGGAAAATATGGAAAGAATAAAAAGAATATGTGCTTTATGCAAATACTATGATGCAGGAATTCTCGGAGGACGTTGTTCAAAACTTAATGTTGGTCTCACAGGTCTTGACCAAATGGTGAGAGCTAAGAAGTGCAAATACTACGAATACAAGTATGCCTAGTAATATGTGCCAATTAAGTCCCGCAAGTTACCACTCAAAAAGTTTCATAGGCGAAGTCCCGAAGACTTACCAGAACCCTCCAGCGTAAGCGGGAATAGCTTTCATAGGTCCTTCCTCTATAATTGCTTCCAGAGTTGCAGTAAGTTCATTGCATATTTTTTCTGCCACCGACTTTTCTGACACCATTATTTTTAAACCTCAAGACTACTTCATTCTTAGTGTTTAATATAATTTTATAAAAAATTTTTTACTCTTTGTTGGCTTTGCCCTAGAAAACATGTCGCAAAAGTGGAGAGTCTCAAAATAATTCTCTGAAGGAGAGCCTTAAGGTTCTTACATGCATTTTGAGAGTAACGCTCTTCCATCAGAAAGAAGTTTTCGGTATAATGGATGTTCTTTGCAAACTAAGTCGAACAGTGCTAGATTTTGTTTGACCTTTGTTGAGAAACCACTTTTGGATTGATTTTGAGATTCTATAATTTCATTTAGAAAGATATTTCCCGCTTGGTCCAAGGAAAAGGTAAGAAGCCCTGCTCCAGTTTCTTCTATTAGGTCCTTGATGTCTATTTCTGCATTTTCGGGGACACATGCATATACGTGAAGTTCATCAGGTCCTTGTAGTGGTGCTCCATAATTACTAGGAAGAGGGCAATGAGTAAGGTCGTTTACAGTCTTTGAGTAGTCTTGTAATTGCCCAAGTAATCTGTGTTTTTCCGCCGATGACCACTTGCTCTTTACCTCAACAAGATAAACTGCTATACCCTCAAAACTGTAATAGTTCCTTTGAGGTATCGGCTTGATTATTCTCGCTCCAGCTACATCTATTTCAATTCCAGTAAGATGAAGACACTTGCGGGTAACTGAGCACTTTTTAACGCTTCTTAGCCATCCTGCAACACTTTCATAAACTTCAGAAGTAAGTTTAATCCTTTCACCACCCAAATTGAACTAACTTCATCGCCTTTGTAGTTGTGATATATCTTGTAACTAATTTTTCGAATTGACTTTAAGACAGTTGTGAATTTTGAATCTGAACTTAGAAATAAGTCCCGACAGTTACCACAAGAAGATTTTAAGCTTCAAGTCCCTAAGAGTTACCAGAGCCCCTCAATGCTATGTTTATAAGTTAGAGGCTGCACGTGGTGTAAGGCTAGTTTGGGTATAACGAGAATCTAATCTCAGGAGAAGTGTGCGGTGGTAGTTGGACCTTACATGGCTTGCGTTGTCTGTTGGAGTCCTTGCCATGCTGGTCGTCGCCTACCTAGCCTGGTCCATCCTTAAGGAGCCGCGCGGTCCACGTCAACTGGAAAAATACGCTGATTTTATTGAAGAGGGCGCTAAAGCCTTCATAAAAAGACAATACACTACCATTGGTATCTTTGCTGCAGTGGCACTTGTACCGATAGCCATTTTCTTTGCTGATGTAAGAGTGGCAATAGCCTTCGGCTTCGGCGTCTTTCTATCATTGTCAGCTGCTTACATAGGCTTGCGCATCGCTGTTAAAGCCAACATCAGAACTGCCAACGCGGCTAGAACGTCAGCTACGAAAGCTTTCACACTGTCCTTCAGAGGCGGAGCTGTGATGGGACTCTCAGTTGTTGGGCTCAGTCTCATCGGCGTCAGTCTTCTCTACTATTTCTATCAGGACCCAGCTTTGACTGTAGGCTTTGGTTTTGGCGCCAGCCTCGCCGCGCTTTTTGCACAGTTAGGCGGAGGTATATTCACTAAGGGAGCAGACATTGGCGCTGACTTGGTGGGGAAGATTGAGCAGCGCATTCCGGAAGACGATCCGCGTAACCCGGCGGTGATCGCTGATCTGGTAGGAGACAATGTAGGCGACTGTGCTGGAAGAGGCAGTGATCTTTTTGAGTCTATCAGCGATGATTACATAACAGCTATGATTATCGGCGTGGTCTTGCTCACGCCCCTGGGCTTTGGAACTAATGCGTTAATGTTTCCGTTAATGTTGGGAGCAACGGGCATCATAGCAACAGTGGTCGGCGTTTTTGTGGTCCGGGGGTACGCGAAGATTAGACCGATCAAGTCGTTCAACATAGGACTCCTAGCCACGTCTATTGTGTGCGTTGTTGGCGCGTTCCTTGCCTCAACGATTCTGCTGAACAACATTACAGTGTTCTACGCCACAATGAGCGGTCTAGTAGCCAGCCTTGCAGTTGGCATAGCTGTGCAATATTACACGGGCATACACAGCAAGCCAATCAAGAGAGTCGCAGAAGCATCTGAGCGCGGAGCAGCCATAAACATCTTGACTGGGCTATCCTATGCGTTCCAAAGTCCGTTCGTGCCTTTCATATCTATTTTGGTTGCTATACTTTTCTCATATTTCGTAACTAATGGTTCACTGCCGCCTCTCTACGGCATAGTTGCCGCTAACCTTGGAACCGACTTAGCCATAGGCATACTCATGTCCAGCGATGCATTTGGACCCATAAGTGACAACGCCCGGGGCATAGCGGAAATGGCTCAGTCGCATCCTTCAAACGGAGGCGCGCTTGAGGAACTTGACGCTATGGGCAACACGACAAAAGCGTATACGAAGGCTTTCGCCACAGCTTCATGCACCGTTTCAACCGTTGTCATATTTATCACGTACGCGGAGAAAGTGAAACTGCATGAATTGAACCGCGGCTTGGTAAACCCGGTTGTGATTGTTGGATTACTTATCGGAGCGGCGTTGCCGTTCCTGTTTTCCTCTCTAGCCATCGGGGGCACAAGCAAAACAGCCTATCTAATGGTGGATGAAGTTCGGCGACAGTTCAAGGAGAACCCGAACATTATTGAAGGGAAGGCTAAGCCGGACTATGCGCGATGCGTGGACATAGGAACCAAGAATGCGCTCAGACAAATGATTGCGCCGGGACTGCTCGCTGTCGCGTCTCCAATCGTCGTAGGCTTGATATTTGGGCCACTTGGGAAGTACGCTTTGGGTGCTATGCTGCTTGGAGGGTTAGCCACGTCAGCTTTGTTGTCGCCGTTCTTCACTTTCAGCGGGGGCATATGGGACAATGCTAAGAAGCTGATTGAAGAGAAGTTCTGGATGAAGGGCACTCCTACGCACACCGCTGCTGTGATAGGTGACACGGTGGGCGACCCGTTGAAGGACGTTGCAGGACCTTCGCTTAACATTTTCATGAAGTTGACAAACATGACTGCCCTACTGATTGCGCCTATGCTTCTTGCGTTGTTTCCGTGAAAGCCGTTAGATCACGCCGGTTGTTTTAGCCAGCGTCTTCGCGGTCTCAGGCGTCAAGGAGCGTTCGTCAAGTATTGTGTATCGGTCTGGCCGGATTTCTTGAGCGCGGACTAGTGCTTCGACTATGTGTTCTTTTTCCATGCCTAGCTCCTCGGCTGTTGTTGGTGCGCCCACGCGTTTCAACGTGTCGCGTACTTGTCTCCAGTTGATGTTATGTAAACGAGCCATCATGATTGTTCCTACGCCGCATTGTTCGCCGTGCATGGCTGGTTTGGGTGCGATTTGGTCTAAGGCGTGGCCGAAGAGGTGTTCTGAGCCGCTGCATGGGCGGCTGCTTCCTGCGATGCTCATGGCTACTCCGCAGCTGATCAATGCTTCGAGTAGTATGCGTAAGCCTTGTTCCCTGTCGGTTGTTAGGAGGCGGGCGTTTCTTACCATGAGCCTTGCGCTCATCAGTGCTAGGTTGGCTGCGTATTCGCCGTAGTATTCGTCTATGACTTCGTGGGCGAGTTTCCAGTCTTTTACTGATGTGAGTTTTGCTATGACGTCGGCGCATCCGCTGGCTGTGAAGCGTGGTGATGAGTTGATTATGATGTTTGTGTCTGCGACGATGGCCATGGGTGCCTGTGCCATCAGCGAGTAGGGTTTGTCTAGTCCTTTTAGTGATACGAGGGGGCTGGCTATGCCGTCGTGGGATGCTGTTGTGGGCACGCTTATGAATGGTTTGTCTTTGTGTGAGGCGCTTATTTTTGCTACGTCGATTTTGGTGCCGCCGCCGACGCCTAGGATGACTTGGGGTTTGAGTTCGTCTATTTTGTCTTCGACGAAGACTATGTCTTTGATGTTGCAGGATGTGACGATTAGGTGGTCGACTTTTAAGCCTTCGTCTGTGAGTATGTCCATGGCTTTGCGTCCTGCGATTTCCATGGTTTTGGGTCCCATGACTATTAATGCGGATTTGGAGAAGTCTAGGCGTTTGCATATTGCGCCTATCTGGTCTAATGTGTTTTTTCCAACTACGACTTCGCGGGGCAGTTGCATTCGGTGTAGGTTTGCTACCATCAGTAACCACGATTGCTGATTATGACCTCCTATTTTGGATGCGAGAGGCTCTTAAATCAGTCGGTAAAACGAGTTAGCGTCTTGAATAGGTGGATACGAAGAAAGAGAGGATGATGGATGTTGCAGCTGAAGGGCTAAGTCGATGGTCTAAGTTGTCTTTTCTGTTTTGATCTTGCTGTTTATTGTGTCGACTAGCATGGCTATCTTGTATGCTACGTAGGCTAAGAGCAGTGTCACGGCGATTTGGGCGAAGTCTTCGACCATATTGATGAAGTCGCTTAGAGCCATTTTGTGTCAGCCTCGCTTATGCGCCTAGTGCTATTTCGCCGATTTCGGTGAGGTCTGCCAGAGAGTTCATTTTGATTTTGAGTTCTGAGATCGTGTAGAGCACATTGTCTATGTAGAGTGATCGTTTCACTGAGTATGGCGAGCGGTAGTAGTATCCGCTTTTTGTCAGGTCTGAGTTGTCTGTTAGGTGGGTTATGCCGCCTCTGAATTCTAAGCCTTGTTCTAGTGAGATGTGGAAGACGTAGGCTCCGTCCCATACGAATTCGCCGTATGTCCAGTCTGGGATTTCGCCTGGGTATTGGGCTGGATTGATTTCTGCTACTGTGACGGGTATGACGAGTAGGTTGCGTTCTCTGTCGAAGAGGAAGGCTTTATGGTCTCGTAGGATGGGTGAGTCTGTGCCTCGGTCGCCGATTTCGTATTTTGCGATTTCTATGGGTGTTGAGACATCGGTTACGTCGAAGAGGCTGATTTTGACGCCTTGGTACCATGCGAAGTTGCCGCCTTCGCCTTCGATGG
>Ga0315296_10003834_pt1 | contig 12483 bp, 5 predicted proteins | sample YL17G14_18_MG_FD_203921 | JGI IMG/M metagenome (GOLD analysis project Ga0315296, IMG submission 203921) | Sediment microbial communities from Yellowstone Lake, YNP, Wyoming, USA - YL17G14_18 | ecosystem: Environmental > Aquatic > Freshwater > Lake > Sediment | place: USA: Wyoming | collected... | reverse complement strand
TGATCTGGGTCTGCATCGGTGCACGATTGGCCGGGGCACAACTGGAGGCGGCCCCGCCCGCCTCTGGGTACGTGCCACCGGAACTTGCGGCACGGGTCGCCACGCGGAAAGCGCAGCACAAGTGGGGTTCAGTGACCCTGGGCCCCGTGCTGCCTACCTGCAACGCTGATGGGGAGTCGAGAGCCTACCTTGTCTGCTTCGCCCTGGGCGGGAAGCCTTTCCCCAGCGAGGAGGAGGTGACCCAGAACATCCGCGAGGGGCGCGCGCTATACGAGGCAGGCCTGAGAGAGGGAGACCGCGAGAAGGTAGAGAGAGGCCGGAAGCAAATCTCGGGGGCCGACTCATTTGCAACCGTGGTTGTATCGGCAACCAGGGATCATTACCCCATTCCGGCGTATGGCTGGGGGCTGCCGCGCTATTTCACCATTGCCGATCTGGCGGAAGGCGTGGCGCGGGAAGCCCTTGGGGGTGGAGAGGCAAGAGTTTCGCGCATCTTCTTCGGCAGTTGCGCCCACCAGGTGTTCGAGTTTACGCGCGGCTCGGAACGCGTTCTGGTGGATGCCGACCGTCTCCGCGTCATTACCCGGGACGATCTGGAGAAGAAGGTTCCCCGGGGCCGCCGACCCGCGGCTCGCCCCGATGAGGTAGCCAGAGCCTGGGCCGACTTGGAGAACGTGTCTGCGGCCCCGGCCGTGGTTGCACGCTCACCCTCCGACCACTGGGTGCAGCACCCCGGATGGGTGCCTTTCTATCCATGGACGCAGGGGTGCTCCCCGACGTCCGCTGCAATGGCGATGGCCTATTGGGACAATTCTGAGGTCGCGGGCGGGTACTGCGGCTACGGGTTGCTAGTAAAGTGGTACCAGGACGCGCTGACGGACCGCTGTGACCCCTACCACGAAACCAACAACCCGTATCACAATGTCCCCAATCTCCTCCTTGATCTGCGTACTCACATGGGCACCGACTGCGACGGAGTAACGAAGCCCTGGAACATCGGGGAGGGCATTGAGGAGGTCACCTACGATTTTCATTCCGACAACTGTTGGGGCTTGGAACCGAGTTGGATTGACGACTACTGCTGGGGCAAGATCAAGGACGAGATCAACGCCAACCGCCCGTTTGTATGGTCAACGGCCGATTGGCATATGTACCTGGTGCCCGACTCGGGACACTCTGTCTGCGCTCTTGGGTACACCGACGACAAGGACGACAAGTATGTCATCGTGCACGACCCGAACGACACCACCACAGCGTGGGCCTATTACTACAACAGTTACGCCGGCGGCCCGGAAGACGCCGAGACTGTTGGGGTTGACACAGTAGAGCCGGCAGGGGGCAGCGACGGCGACAACATCCGGCTCGGTCCACGCGGCGGCCAGACACTATACGCGTGTCAGAATTACCAGATCAATTGGACCCAGTCGGGCACCAACATCGCCAAGGTGGACATCTACTATTCGACCGAGGGAGGTCCACCCTGGCAGTATATTTATGTCGCCGGGGGCGTACCATCGCACGAGGGCCTGAACTCATACTCCTGGAAAGTGCCCAACAAGTCAACCGACAGGGCACGGATATACATACGCGGTCTTGCCGCGGATGGCCTTACTTGGATCGCAGCGGACGGGAGTTACCAGAATTTTACCATAGCAGCAGACACCAGCCCTCCTCCCGCTCCCAGTTTCAAGATTAATGGTGGGGATCCATGCACCGGTTCCAAAGCAGTCGAGCTGAGCATCTCGTGTGCCCCTGACTGCTATGTGATTCGCTTCAGCAATGACGGCACTACCTGGAGCGACTGGTACGCGTGCGGCTCGACCAAGTCTTGGACGCTCACCTCCGGATACGGGCCGAAGACCGTATATGCGCAGTGCCAGGACGTGTGTGGCAACATCGGCCCCAAGGGATATGATGACATACTATATAACTTGGGTCCCAACGCTCCGAGCAACCTGACAGCCACGACAGAGGCCAGCACGCCCGTCAGGATCAGGCTCAACTGGCAGGACAACTCCACGAACGAGACCGGCTTCAAGATCTTCCGTGCCGACTGGCCATATCTGATACAGGCCGACTGGCAACTGGTCGGCACGGTCGGGGCAAACGTCACAACTTGGACGGACACGACCGTTGTTGCCGGCAGCACTTACCTGTACCGTGTCAGGGCGTACTCCACCGGTGGCTGCGAATCCACCCCGGATATCGCGTGTGGCTGCACCGTGCGCCCACCCGCTCCCACCCTGTGGCCTCCCACAGCCGTGAGCCCGACGCGCATTGATCTGAATTGGGGGTGCGACTATTCCTGCCTGACCGGCTTCACCATCTGGCGCAAGACCGGCCTAACCGGGACCTACAGCCAGGTTGCGACCGTGGGGCGGACCGTACCGTACTCCTGGTCTGACACCTCGGTGACCGCAGGCAACACCTACTGTTACAAGGTGCAGGCACTGAGTAACCTCGGGGCTTCTCCCCTCTCGAGTGAGGCCTGCGCGCAAACGATAGGACCGACCGCTGGTCCCAGCAATCTGGCAGCGAAGACGGAAACGGCCACGCGCGTTTATCTGGCCTGGAAGGACAACTCCACCAACGAGAGCGGCTTCAAGATCGAGCGGAAGACCGGGCTAACTGGTGCCTACAGCCTGGTGATGACGGTGGGGGCGAATGTGACAACCTGGTCCGACACCTCGGTGGTCGCCGGCAAGACCTACTGTTACCGTGTGCGGGCCTATGTTACCTCCGGCCTCGACTCAGCGTCGTCCAACGAGGCGTGCGCCAGCACAGCGGTTCCTGCAGCCCCCAGTCTCCTCAGGGCGAGGATACTGACAGCAACGGTCATTGGTTTGACCTGGCAGGACAATTCCACCAACGAGAACGCCTTCAAGATCGAGCGCAAGATCGGGACAACTGGCACTTACAGCCAGATCGCAGCAGTCCGGGCGAATGCGACAACGTGGTCCGACACCACGGTCAGCGCCGGAAAGGTCTATTTCTACCGGGTGCGGGCGTATTTGAGCGGCGCTGGAGATTCCGCCTACTCGAACGAGGCGATCGCCAGCACCAGGATTCCTGCCTCTCCCGGTAACCTGAGAGCCACGACGGTGACAGCCACGCGCATTGATCTGATCTGGACGGACCGATCCAGCAACGAGACCGCCTTCAAGATCGAGCGCAAGATCGGGACAACTGGCACTTACGGCCAAATCGCGGCAGTGGGAGCGAATGCAACAACCTGGTCCGACACCACGGTTAGCGCAGGAAACGTCTATTGCTACCGGGTGCGGGCGTATCTGAGCGGGGCTGGGAACTCTGCCTACTCGAACGAGGCCTGCGCCAGCACAGCGATTCCTGCAGCGCCGACGAGCCTGACGGCGAAGACATTGACGGCTACGCGGATTGATATGGCCTGGAAGGACAACTCCACTAACGAGACCGGCTTCAAGATCGAGCGCAAGACCGGGGTAAGTGGCGCTTACAGCCAGATTGCGCTGCTCGCGGCGAATCTGACAACTTGGGCCGACACCACTGTGAGCGCGGGCATTACCTACTGCTACCGGGTGCGGGCGTATCTGACCGGGGCCGGAGACTCTGCCTATTCGAACGAGGCGTGCGCCTGCACAGCGATTCCTGCAGCCCCCACGGGCATGACCGCAACTGCTGTGTCAGGGAGCCAGATCAACCTTTCGTGGAAGGACAACTCCGCCAACGAGACGGGCTTCAAGATCTGGCGGAAAGTTGGCACAGGCGGATCATGGGCGGTGCGAGCGACGGTGGGGGCGAACGTGACTTCCTACCAGGACACGGGATTGGCGCCCTGCACGTTGCATACGTACGGGGTGGTAGCCTACAACGCCTGCAGAGACTCGGGCGCCTCCAACGCGGCGAGTGCGACGACGCCGTGCGTACCCATAGCAGCCACCAATATGGTGGCAACGGCTGTATCAGGCAGCCAGATTAACCTTTCGTGGAAGGACAACTCGACAAACGAGACGGGCTTCAAGATCTGGCGGAAAGTTGGCACAAGCGGATCGTGGGTGGTGCGAGCGACGGTAGGGGCGAACGTGACTTCCTACCAGGACACGGGATTGGTTCCCTGCACGCTCTACACCTACGGGGTGGTAGCCTACAACTCCAACGGCGACTCCACCGCCTCGAATGCCGCCAGTGCCACGACGCCGTGCGTGCCGATGGCGCCCACCAATCTAACGGCAAGGGCCGTGTCAAGCAGCCAGATCAACCTGTCGTGGAAGGACAACTCCACAAACGAGACCGGCTTCAGGATACTGCGCAAGGTCGGCACAAGCGGATCGTGGGCGGTGCGAGCGACGGTAGGGACGAACGTGACTTCCTACCAGGACACGGGATTGGCGCGCGGCACTCTCTACACGTATGGGGTGATAGCCTATAACAGCAATGGCAACTCGGGTGCGTCGAACGCCGCCAGCGCGACGACTCCGTGGTTCTAGCCCTGCGCCGACACGTTCTTGCGGCGGGGCATTCGAGGGTGCCTTGTAGGGGCGGTTCGCGAGTCGTCCTGACTGAGGTCGAAGGCCCCCCCTACAGGGCGATTGTAAGGTGCAGGTCGGATTTGGTGTGCGGGGCCTTGATGATGAGGTGCTGTTTCTCTGATTTATTGTCGTAGCCGGGGTTGTAGGCCCAGCCCTCTTCGGGCGGCCAGGGAGCGCCAGGATTGAGCGTCTCAGGCTCAAGGCGTTCGCGGCGAGTCAGGGCTCGCCCATCAGCGGAGACTGCCTCGGGAACGGGAAGGCCGCTCACGAGGGTATTGCTAACCTGGCCAGGGAAGCAGGAGAGGACGATTTCGAGGCGCCCTTTCGTCAGGCGTGCCGACTTCACGCGAGCGCCGGACGAAATGTGGATGCTTTGGAGGATGGGATTCTTCGCTTCCCGCTTCGCCAAGGCTACGCGGGACAAGTCGCTCAGAATGACATGGGGGCGGTGAATGGGCGGCTTTGCGGGCAGGATCGCGGTGGATACGTCGGGATCAAACCCGCGCAGGGTGAACAGATTCACGAAGATGTTTTCGGGGTTGATCCATGCGCCGCGCTTGTCGGTGCAGAACTGATACCAGCCGTCGCAGTAACTCCCCTTCAGTTTGCCCTCCTCGGCCACCTGTTGGTGTGTAGCGCTGTTCGTGATGCCCTGTGCCACCGTGCGCCAGGGGAACGACTTATCGAATTCAGCGAGTTGCTGCAGATAGTAGGCGTAAACGAGGCCGTTCCACTGGACTGGCACGCCCAGCCATGAGTGCGTGTAGAAGGTCGTGCCGAAGACCGGGATCGAGGCGTAGCGCATGCCGGGAGTGTCCGGCCGGTTGTAGGCATACAGAAACGGCAGCCCCGTCCTGGCCCAGTAGCGCGCAGCGGCGAGAAGGTGAGGGTCGCTGGTTAGCCTGTAGCCTTCCAGGTAGGCCGCCAGGGCGCGGGCTGAGGCGAGGATGTCGGGCTCGTAGAGCGGGCACTCCCATGCCTGCGCCCCGGCGGGGATACGGAACTGCTCCATGAACTTCAGCGCGCGCAATCCTGCTGTTTTTGCTTCCTGATCCCCGGTGATCCGCGCATATCGCAGTATTGTATGCGCGTGGGGGGCGCAGGTGCCGACCACTGTGTCGCCCCACTTGCCAAGCGACCTCTGCTTGCCCGTGGGCGTGAACAGCCAGGAGCCGTCGGGCTGCTGAGCGCGCATGGCGGCGCGCGCCGCCTGCTCCATCGCCCCCAGCGCCTGCGCAACGTAGCCCCGGTAGAACGGGAACTCCCAGCGCATGATGTGGCAATTGGCACCCGAAATGAGGCCCGCCGGCCCCTGCTCGGAAAGTGTATTCCTGGCGATCAGGTCAGCGCGTTCGTCCAGCGGGGCTCTCAGCCCGGCGTCTTTCTCCAGGCGGGCGTCGAGCCAGAGGAGCGTTGCGAAACCAGGCGCATTGGCCGGTGCCCAGTCAACGCAGTGGCGGGACTTCTGCGTCTTCTCATCCCAGCAGGAAACCAGGAACCCGTGCCGGGACAGCGCCAATTCCTCCGGGTAGGAGCGGGCCATCGGAGGCGGCTTGGGCAAACCGTAGAGCCGATACCAATGGTCAATCGCCTCAAGGATGAGGCTGTCCGGGAAGCGCGACTGCGGGTCGTGGTCGAGTATCACGGCCGCCTCGAGCGTAACGCTCCGCCCGGCCTCGAGCGGGTAGGGCGTGGCGGCTTCCGTTTCGTTCTCCTTGACCCATTCGGGCACCGATGGAACGAAAAGCCCCATCAGATGGTTGTTCTCGCCCTGTTTCCAGTTGGGCGATGCGAAGATCGCAGAAGGGTAGGAGTTCTCACCATCCCATTTCTGAAGCGGGTTCCACGCGAGAGCAGCAAGCAGCGGCCCCTTCGAGATTGCCATCACCGGAACGGTAATCCGAAGGGGGTGGGGCACGAGGCGCAGGCTGACCGGCGGGTCCGCGTCGCGCTCGCTGGACGAGCGTTCATCGCCGCGCAGGAACTCCAGGCCCGGAAAAAGGGCGAAGTCCTTCTTGGCACCGAATGAGCCCTGGCCTGCCAGAAGGACGGGGCCTGCAAGTCTGATGAGGCCGACCGCGCTGTCAGTGGTGAGCGAGCATTTGACCCGGCAGGCGTTATCACCGGCTGACAGGAGGAAATCGAGGGCGAGCGTGCACCGGGCAGCGTCGGGGCCGCCGTCGCCTGGGTCGAGAGTCCGTTGGGCGCGAATGGCTGCTGTTGTCTTCGACTGCGCAAGCCGGAGTTCCGATGGCCGGAATTGTGCTGCGGGCATCTCGAACACGCGGCCTTCCCCTGTGTTGAGGGTCACTGCGGCAAGCGGAAAGGTCGCGCCCGCCAGGGAATAGCCGCGCCCTGCGCGCACGTGCCAGTTCGCCCGTTCAATGAAGCCATTCTGCAGCGGGAACTCGACGCGCAGCAGGCCGTTCTCGAGCACGATCGTGTTGCCCAGCCGGTAGGCTCGGGGACTTTCTCCCGTTTCGCGGGCCGGGCGGGCTCGCTCGGGACGGCCACGACGGGCGGTGGGGCGGGCGGCGGCGGCCATGGCGTGCGTTACCTCCTGCGCGAGTATCAGAATTACTACAGCACAGACGCCGGGTCGTCTCACTGCTTGCTCCCTGCTGAGAGTGGCAAAGGGCCAGATCCGCGGTCTAGTCCTACGGCGGGTTCTGCGGCGAGGGGGCTTTTCCTTTCCGATTCGATGGCGCGGGTATGGAATATTACCGGTCGAGGACCTCGAACATGACCACCGAGATGGAAACCGAAGCCCATACAGCAGGAAGGCGAGCCCACGGAGAAAGGCTGGGCGACCTGTTGGTTGCTGCCGGCGTGATTACCAAGGAGCAGCTGCACGAAGCGCTTGCAGTGCAGCGGACGCGGCGCCGGCGGTTAGGCAGGGTGCTGGTCGAGATGGGCATGGCGACGGAGGAACAGATCGTCTCCGCGCTGGCCGTTCAGTTGGGGGTGGAACGCGTTCACCTGTCTGACCACGCGCCCGACCCGGAAGTGTCTCGCCTGATCCCACATGCGGTTGCGAAGCGGCACATGATATTGCCGCTGCGCAGGCACGCCGGGCGGCTGCGGGTGGCAATGAGCAACCCGCTGGATGTCGTAGGCATAGACTACGTCCGCGCGAGAGCGGGGTGCCCGGTGGACACGCTGATCGCCACCGAGACCGAAGTCTCGCGTGCTATCGAGGCCTCATATGGCGAGCTGAGGAGCGGCTGGTCCTTCACGGAGAACATTGAACGGGCCGTGCAAGAGTACGAGGGCAAAATCGGCGTGCCCGAAGACGACGAGGAGGCGAGCATCGAGGGCGCTGCCAGCGAGGCGCCGATCATTGACATGGTGAATGCCATCATGATACAGGCGGTGCGCGCCCGCGCAACCGACATTCACGTCGAGCCTGGGCGGGCCGACGTCCGCATCCGCTACCGGATTGACGGGTTGCTCAGGACGGCGAAGACGCTTCCGCGCTCGGTGCTGGCAGCGATGATCTCGCGCATCAAGATCATGGCGGACATGGACATCACCGAGAAGCGCGTGCCGCAGGATGGCCGGATCGGGTTGCTCGTGGCGGGCTCGGAACTGAACATTCGCGTTTCCTCAATGCCCAGCCAGTGGGGCGAAGGAGGGGTGCTTCGGATACTTCCCAAGAGCGGCAGGGCACCGAAATTGAGCGAACTGGGCTTCGGTCCGGAACTTCAGTCGCGGCTGGAACTGCTGCTGACTCACCCTTATGGCATCATCCTCGCCACCGGCCCCACCGGCAGCGGGAAGACCACGACGCTGTATGCGGCGTTGAGTTACCTGTGCGATGAGACGCGCAAGATTATCACGGTCGAGGATCCGATCGAGTACGAACTTGAGGGCATCTCGCAGACACAAGTCAACTCGCGCATCGGGGTGACGTTCGCCAGCCAGTTGCGCTCGATCCTGCGGCAGGACCCCGACGTGATCTTCGTCGGCGAGATTCGCGACAGCGAGACTGCGGAAATGGCCCTGCGCGCGTCGCTTACCGGCCACCTGGTCCTTACGACGCTGCACACCAATGACGCACCTCGTGCGATCACCAGGCTTATTGACATAGGCACACTGCCATTCATGGTTGGGGCGACGGTCCTGGGCGTCATTTCCCAGCGGCTGGTGCGCCGCGTCTGCCGGGATTGCAGGCAGCCTTATCTGCCCGATCCCGAACTGCTGCAGCAAGTTGGCATAGAGGAGAAACCCGGCGAGGTCTTCGTTCGCGGGAGCGGGTGCGAGAAATGCGACAACAGCGGCTTTCTGGGGCGCATGGCGGTGTGCGAACTGCTGGAGATGACCGACGAACTGCGCGTCATGCTCGGCACCAGCACCACTTCGACCGACTGGGCCGCCGCTGCGCCGCGCTTCACAATCAGGACCATGCGCGACGACGCGATTGACAAGGTCTTCGCCGGGCAGACCACGGTCGAGGAACTCGTGCGCGCAGGGATCGTGATCCGCGGCTGGTCCGAACCTGCGCAGGCTGGCTAACCGAATCGGCAGCAGAGCGCTAGCGCGCTTGCCCGACCCTGCGCAGCAACTCTCTGGCCTCGCATTCGGTCGCGCACGAGGTTGACAGCATCAGTCCCCCAGGCGAGAGTTCAGAGAGCAACGGCTCAACCTCATCCGCGCCCACAGACAGGTGAAGGATTTTGCCGTGCGCCTGTATGTTCTTCAGCAGCGGAATCCAGTGAAGCATTGACGGAGCCCCCGCGCCGGGAACCCACTGGATTCCATTCAGCCGCGGCAGATGCAGGAGCGTGTCGAGGTGCGGAAGCGAGCCGGGCCCATCCAGGTGGAAGATGGAATTGTCGAGCCAGTTCACCTGTGCCTCGATGTCGGGCAGGATGAAGCGCTCGAACGCCGCGGGCGATACGAGGGCCGCAAAATCACAGGACACCGGATACCAGCGGCCAGGAGACCAGGCCGGGAGCCAGGCAGAGGAGCCTGCTACCGATCGCTGTGCAATCTGGTGTAGGCCCGTGTAAATCTCAAACCACAGCGGCGTCAGGAAGCCCATCGCCCATGCTATTTTGTCGGTATTGTCCATCACGTCTAATGCCAGGTTCTGCTGGCCGCGCAGGGCTGCAAGCGCATCCATCCCGCCGTGCAGGTCGGTGAGGCCAACAGACCAGCGGCGCTGGCTTGCTTGAACCGCGGCCTCGGTCAGTTGAATCGTGAGGCGCCACCACTTGTTGCTCTTGTCGAAGCGGAGTGGGGGAGGGCTGCTCCAATCGAGGATCAGCGGCTTGGCCCACGAAGTTGTCTCGTGGAAGATCAGTTCGCAGCCCAGGTATGCAGCGAAAACATCCGGCCCCAGGTTGGGCCAGAAACACGGGAATGCTTCGCCGCCGAAGTAGATGGTGCGCAGGCGTTCCTCGCTGACTGCGATCACGTAATCAACGTCGGTCCAACGTTGCTCGAGAGAGGGTGGGGGAGGGATCGTTTTTCGCTCGACCCCATCGCGCGGGGCGGTTACCTGGATTGCAGGGCGGTCGAGTGCCTCCCCTGCCCACCAGGCCTCGAAGCGCTTCTTGGCGTCTTCCCAGTCTTCCTTGAATTCCACGTTTCCGCTATGCGTTCGTTTTCTTCCAGGTTCGTGCGGCGCGCAGGAGAGCGAGCCCTTCCTCGCGTGTGCGGACTTCGGTGCTGATGTAAAGCCCCGCCGGGCCAAATCTCTCGAGCAGCGGCTGCACCTCGTGCACGCCCACTCCCAACCACTGAGCCGCCTTCCCCCTTGCGCGAATGCGCTCCAGCAGCGGATACCACTCGGGCGAACCGACACCTGGCTGGCCTGCTCCCGGGGTCCACTGGATCGCGTTGAGTCGCGGGATTCCCAGCAGAAGGTCGAGGTGGCGAATCGCGTCCGGGCCATCCAGATGATACACGCTGTAGTCCAGCCACTCGCACTGCTCGGAAAGGTAGGGCGCAACGAATTCCTCGAACATCCTCGGCGAAATCATGGCAGACATGTCGCACTGCAACTTCGCAACGCGCCCCGGCCCCCAGACCGCGAACGCGGAGAAGCAGCACCCCATTCCGGGCCGCGTAACGCGAGCATACAGATCATCGTAGTATTGCTTGTAGAGCGGAAGAATCTGTTTCTGGAAACGGTGGACCTGATCGGGGCATTCTACCAGGTCAACGAGGAGGGCGGCATTTCCACGCAGGGCGGCCAGCGTATCCAGGTTCTCGATCAAGTCCGGCAGCGATACCAGGTAACGCCCGTTTGAACGCGCGAGGCCCTCCTCGATCAAGTGCACGTGAGCCTGGAACCACTGGTTGTGCGGGTCGAAACGCAGGTCAGGAGCGTTGCAGAGATCCTCGATGATCGGATGATACCACACCGTGTCCCACGCGAAGCCTGGCCTTGCTCCCAGGAAAAGCCCGAGGCTTCCAGGCCCGATGTTGCTGTCGAAGTAGGGAAACGCTTCGCCCAGATAGTGCGTTGTGGCGAAGGTTTTCTCCCAGACGCCAATGCGATAGTCGGCGTCAATCCAGCGCTGCATCGGGCCGGCCGGCTCGGTCAATTCGGGCAGTCTGAAACGCGGTTTCTTGCGCGGCGCCCTGACCGCCATCAGCGGCCTGTCAATGGCGTCGCCGTTCCACCACGCTAGGATCCTCTGCGCTGTCTTGCTTCCAATTACCGGTCGCTGGTTGTCCACGCCCGCCTTCTTTCCCCAAGAAGATCTTCAGCCCCTTTCGGCGCGCGCGCTCAAGTGCCGGGCGTCCAAGGGGAGAGTCAGACGAGTGATGTTGAAGGGGAGGATGGGTGGGATGAGATCGAGTCCGGCAGTGCGGGGTCGTGGCGACCGAAGTATTGAGTCCGATAATAAATGTTATGTAAACTGTAGCGAGACCAACGCACACGCTAGGACCCGTCCGCAGTACCAACCGCCAACTCGGGGTTTGGCTGCCCTACGCAGTGGGGCCGGGCTGCGTCATGCGGGGCTCGCTCTGGCGGGGTTCGACGTGGATGACGACGTCGGTTTCGGGGAGGGCGGCGCGGATGTCGCGCTCAATATGGTCGCAAAGGTCGTGGGCTTCGCGAACGGTGGTCTCCGGGGGCAGCATCAGGTGCAAGTCAATGTGGCGCTGGGAACCGGCTTTCCTGGTGCGCAACCGGTGGAAATCGAGCAGTTGCGGGTAGTGTTCCTGGAGCAGGGCCGCGACGCGCGATACCTCCTGTTGCGGCAGAGAGGCGTCGGCCAGGTGCGTCAGCACGCGTCGGATGATGGTGCCTCCTACGGCTGCCATTATGAGGGCAACGATGATGGCAGCAATGGGATCGAGCACATCCAGGGAGAAGCCCACGGCTTCGCCGACGGACGCAGCAGTAAGGGCGACGAACGCGGCGGCGCCGGTCCAGGCGTCGGTTCGCAGGTGCCAGGCGTCGCCTTCCAGTGCGACTGAGTCGGTTGTGCGCGCCACGCGGAACAGGCGGTGGGAAACAGCCACGTTCGTGATGGTTGACACAGCCATCATCACCGCGCCCAGGGCCGGGACCTGGAGGCGGTCATGGTGGTGGTAGAGCAGCCTGTGGGCCGAGGCATAAACGATCATGGCTGACGTGGGCAGTAGCAGGGCGGCTTCGGCAAAAGCGGCCAGGCTCTCGAATTTCCCGTGGCCATAGGGGTGGCTCTGGTCGGCGGGCCTTTCCGCGCGGCCGACGGCAAGCCAGGTAGTCAACGCGGCTACCAGGTCAATCGCGGTATGCGCTGCCTCCGCGAGCACGGAAACTGAGAGCGTGATGACGCCGACCACTATCTTCAGCAGCAGGAGGGTCGTGTTCGACAGCACGGAAAGCAGTGCGGTGCGGACCTTGAGCCGTGATGCGGCCATTTGCGGATTCAGAAGCGGCGCTTGCGCTTCTTGGCCTTGAGTTTGCGCTTCGCGGTGGCTGAGGCCGAAGCAGACGCGCCAGCGGCGGCAGGCCCTTGCAGTTCAGCCG
>Ga0315296_10003833_pt1 | contig 12483 bp, 12 predicted proteins | sample YL17G14_18_MG_FD_203921 | JGI IMG/M metagenome (GOLD analysis project Ga0315296, IMG submission 203921) | Sediment microbial communities from Yellowstone Lake, YNP, Wyoming, USA - YL17G14_18 | ecosystem: Environmental > Aquatic > Freshwater > Lake > Sediment | place: USA: Wyoming | collected... | reverse complement strand
AGTCTAGAAACGAACACATCAGGGACAATCCTGCCAGCCCTCCTGCATTCGTCGCAAACCCCGGTCCTGATGTATTCGTCGAAAATGCCACCGAGGGAGCTTTCGAAAGGTCTGTCATCGAAGACCAGATGCAACTCCCTGAGTTCTGGTTCGAGGCGAAGAACATCCCCGACAAGCTGTCCCGCCATATCGGGATAGAGCCACTCCCTCTGATGCTTTTGCTGGTCGACCGCGAGAGCCTTCCCAGCCGTAATGCTAACAATCCGCGCATCCCCCAGATCCATCAGCATCTCAAGCACGGCCTTCCTTATCGCTGGGCTCGAGTTGTGGAACTTGAGCTCCCCCACTCTCCTGATGCTCTTCTTCAATCGCCTCTTACGGATTCTCTGTGGGATGCGCTCCAATTGTTCGGGATAGTGCGTCAACACCGCTGCCAGAGTCACGAATCGAGACGAATGTTTCGTGAATCCCAAATCACCCGATTCATCCACGAACGCAAAACATCTGTTCACGGAGACGAGTCTGAGTACCATACGAAATCGGTTCGCACTACAGGTAGGCTGTTCGACCTGAACAGTTCTCGAGGTCTGCCATACGACCTCAGGGAGTGTCTGAAGCTGAACTCGTCAAGCGTTTTCTACGTCGGCGGACCATTGGACAATCAATTCGTCGGATTCCGGACGAGATGATTTCGGGAAGCTACTTCCATGCGAAAGTCTTATTAGAAACCGGGAGGATGGGTTGATCGCAGGTAAGTCCTGGCTGGTCATGGTGTGCCATGAGGTGCACGGGTAATAATCCGGCCAGGGTCTGCGCTTCTCTTTCAGCTGAAGAATAGCCTTCTCTCGCTCACAACCTTGTGGGCGATGATGTCGTAGTAGCTAGAATCCCTCAATTCGAACTTTCTCTGAATCGCTCCCGTGACATAATCCGCGACCTGAAGTCCTCTTGAGTTCTGGGAATCGAATCTGGAAATGCGCGCTCTCGGGGGAATCGCTCCGAGCTCGTCGTAGCGACGACGAATTGCACCCTCCAAGTATCTGTCGAACCCATGCCCGAGGGAGTGGTCGAGCGGTCTCGCATCGAAGACAATGTCATAGTGACGGACAGACCTGCCCAGCCAAACCACATCGCAGACCAGTTGCCCCGCAAGATGACAGTAGAACTCATGGCCTCTCCCGATCCGTCTTTGGCCAGCGCGTGCTTTGTCCACAGTGAGGCTTGCGATTTCAAGGTCTTGAATCGCGGCAGTCTCAGTCAGGACCGCCTTTCTGATTTCAGGGCTTGTGCTGTAGAACTTGAGCTCAGGTTTCCTGAGGAGACTCTTCTTCAACCTTCTTCTGCGGATCTTCTTCGGGATACGGTCGAGCAACTCGGGCTGTCGAGTCATCACGGCGCAGAGAGTGAAGTATCTCGACGAGCCTGTGCCAAATCCCAAATCGCCAGACTCATCTACAAACACGGAGCATCTGTGCACAGACATGAGTCTGGACTGATGGTCAAATGGCTTGCCACTACCTGTAGGCTTGTTCAGGCGGATATCTTCCCATCACAACGACCCTGAATGAGTCGAGCGTGTTCTACATAGGCGGAACGTTGGACAGTCAAATCGTCGGATTCAGGACGAGATGATTGGGCTACATCCACGCACAAGTCTTATTAGGAGCCGTTGCGATGAAAACAGTGCAGGTAAGTCCCGGCAGGTAGATATGTGCCTTGAGGCGCATGAAAAACAATCCGGCCGGGGTCTGCACTTTTCACCATTCCGTTCAAGAGAACATCCTCTTCTCTGTTGACATTGCCCATCGGACAATCTCGGAAGACTGATTCTGCGGGATAGTCTTATTAGAGAGCGCGTGGATTGAATCGCTGCAGGTAAGTCCTGGCCGGTAAATGCGTACCATGTGGCTCGCGTCAGAAGAATCCGGCCAGGGACTGCACCTTTCTCATTACGCTAGAAGACGGACATCCTCTCTTGAACCATGAGGAGGGCGATGATGTTTCGGTAACTTTCATCCCCGTGTTCATGGCTCCTTTGAATCGCCCCCGCCTTTGGCGAATCAAGTCTTTTCTACGTCGGCGGACCGTTGGGCATTCAATTCGTCGGATTCAGGACGAGATGATTTCGGGAAGCTACTTCCATACGAAAGTCTTATTAGAAACGGGGAGGATGGGTTGCTCGCAGGTAAGTCCTGGCTGGTCATGGTGCGCCATGAGGCGTGCAGGGAATAATCCGGCCAGGGGCTGCACATTCTGATCATCTGATTCTGACGACTCTCTCGGCCGCTATCTTATCCGAGATGATGTCGTAGTAGGTCGGATCGCCGAGCTCGTGCTTCCTCCTGATCGCTCCTGCGACGAAGTCCGCGACCTGCAGTCCCCTTGACTTTAGGGAGTCATATCTCGATATGCATGTGTCCGGGGGTATGATCTTCAACTCGTCGCACTCCCGTCTGATCTCGGATAACAGATATGCGTCGAGGATCCGGGCGATCGCCCTCTCGAGAGGCATCTGATCGAGGATGAAGTTGAAGGCATGGGCTTCTCGGTCAGTCCAGATGACGTCCCGCGCGAGCACCTCCAGTAGCTGCATGTAGGTGCGGTCCGCGCTGGTCTCCTGTCTGTGGAGGACCTTGGCCTTCCGCGCGGAAACGCTTACAATGCTGACGCCATCCAGCGCTGCCACCCTTCGGAGCACTTCTTTCTTGACAAAGGCGTCCGAATTGTGGAACTTCAGTTCAGACTTCCTCATGAGATCGGCCTTCAACCTCCTCCTTCTAACGCGTTGAGGGATGCGCTCCAGCTGCGTGGGATTCGTGGTTGTCACAGCGCTGATGGTGAAGTATCGAGAGGCGCACTGCTCAAACCCCAAGTCCCCCGACTCATCCACGAAAACAAAGCGTCTTCCCACGGCCGTGAGTCCAGATGGCCGGCCAAATGACCTGCTGCTACTTGTAGGCTATCCTGATGCGCCCGCTCCCCTGCGAGCATTGGGAAGCACTGGTCTGGACGGGGGCGCGAGGCTGTTCGATTTGAGCGGCTCCCGAGGTCTGCCGTACGACCTCAGGGAGGGGCTCGCGCTGAACAAGTCGAGCGTTGTGTACGTCGGCGGTGCTGTCGGCGGGCAATTGACGCTATTCTGGACCACACCATGAGCACTACATGCAGCAGGAAGCGTGAAAGGAATTTCCCGCCCTCGTTCTTCTGTTGTACGACCAAGTCGACGTTTACCTGGACGAGAGCGGTGATCTGGGATTCTCTGAGAGCAGTTCAAGGCATTTCGTCGTAGTGGCGCTTGCAAGCCACGAGCCGCTCGAGTTGGCACGACTGGTGAAAAGGATTCGCCAAAGGCGATTCCCGAGTCGACTCAAGACGATGGAATTCAAGTTCAGAAGCAGCCCAGAGTCCGTCAGGAGGCTATTCTGCCGCGGCATTGCGCGGACGAACGCCAAGATCGTATGGGGCGGGATCAACAAACCCAACACCGCATCAACTTGGCGAAACGACAAGACCGAGCTCTATACCCATGTCTGCAGCAGAACCTTGTCAGAGCTCACGAGGCGCATCCACACGAAGTCAATCCATGTGATACTGGATAAGTGGTCGAGCAATCGGACAGTTCGGAGGCATCTTGAGGAGTACCTAGGGGAGACTGTTCGTTGCCGTCACATGGGGTACTTCGCCCCGTCGCTGGAAATAAGCCATCTTGATTCGGTGGATTCAGTCGGAATTCAGGTTGCTGATTTCGTAGCAGGGGCGGTCTTTCAGAGCCTTGAACGGTCGAACCAAGTGTACATTGACCTCATTGGCGAACGTATTGTGCACGGGGCTTTGTATTGGTGAAGAGAATGCGGCCCCCGGGTGGATTCTTGGCCGGGTCCACCAAACGGTAAACCATCTACCCCCCGGGACTTACCCGCGACAGATCATACGCGCACACCAGACATAAAGGTTGCGCGCAGATGTAGCGCAGGAGTTCCCCTTCGGGGTCGTTGTCGTTTCCAATGAGACAATCTCACAGAAGCTGAACTCGTCCAGCGTTTTCTATGTTGGCGGACCGTTGGACGACCAAATCGTCGGATTCAGAACGAGATGATTTCGGAAGACTGACTCCATGCGAAACGTATTTAAGAAATCGGGACTATGAGAATCATGCAGGTAAGTCCTGGCTGGTCATGGTGCGCCCTGAGACGCACGGGTAATAATCCGGCCAGGGTCTGCAGCTTCTCTCAGAAAAGCATCTTCTCAACCGCACTATATTTCGAACGCTACATGCAGCCCTAATCAAGAAAGCGGATTCCCTCTCTCCTTCCAGCATTGCACAAGCATGTCGAGATCTACCTAGACGAAAGCGGCGACCTTGGTTTCTCGGATCGCAGTTCAAAGCATCTCGTGATTGTCGCATTGGCCACGACGGCGCCACACACGCTTGCCAGGATCGTCCGCAAGGCCCATCGGAGGTTCAGCCTGGATGATGGTTCCGGTGCCGAGTTCAAGTTCAACAGAAGCAGGGAGCCCCTGCGGCGGTTCTTCCTTGAGCGCATAGCCGAGACGGATTCCTGGATCGTCTGGGGGAGCGCCACGAAGTCCGGCGCGTCCCAGCGGTCATTGAGCGACGGCGACTCATTGTGGGGTTATGTCGTCTCACGAACCGTTTCTGAGATGTCGAGGGCGACCCATACCAAGTCAATTCACCTGGTAGTTGACAGGCTCTCCCCCAGGCCAAATGTGAACAGGTCCCTTGCGATGCGCCTTGCCAAAGAGCTCGAAACACACCATGCCGGCCACTTCCCTCCCACTGTCAAGGTCAGTCTGCTCGACTCCAGTAGGTCAGAGGGGCTCCAGGTTGCGGACTACGTCGCGGGCGCCGTGTTCCAGAGCGTGGAACGAGGGGAGTCGTCGTATCTGAGAATGATCGAGAGAAGGGTCGTCCGTGGAGGGATCTACTGGTAGAATGTGCAGCCCCCAGGGGGAGTGTTGCTGCGCGCACCGCGTGGTACGCTTATACCCCCCGGGACTTACCTGCGACAGATCATATGGGCACGCCAGACATAAAGGTTGTCCGTAGATGTAATCGCTATCGGACTAGTGCTTGGCGAACCAGTAGAGTCCACAACCGTAGTCGCAATCGCTCAAGAGTTCCGGATCGATGTTTCTCATGAACTCTCCATGGTCGTTGACTCCAGAGAACTCAAGGAGCTTCAGGTCCTGGAGATACGAGAGCACCGTTCTGGGTGAGTGAACCCTGTGGGCATTGAAGCAGACTCTCTCATGGCCGACAGGCAATCCGAGGTACAGGTTGCCGCCTGGAGCCAGAACCCTCGCGAGTTCCTTGCACGCCTTTCTCGAGCCGTCCGGGTCGAGCCGGTCGGAATAGCGCCCCAATCCGATGTGCTCGATGACGTGCAGACAGGACAACGACTCGACCGAGTTGTCCGGGAACGGCAGATTCAGAATGTCGCCTTGGACGAATCTCAACGTCGGGATGCTCGCCTCCAATGCCCTCAGATCCACATATTTGACGGGGACGACATTGCTCAGGAGGCTCGCGTAGACCAGGTTGGAGCCCACATCGACGTGCTCTTTGGGTTTGGCGCGAACCACCTTGTCGAACGCCCACCAGTCCTGGTAGAAGTAGTGTCGGTCGAAGGGATGAGATGATCTCTTGTCGTGCAAGATCGGATATGCATCGGACAGAGGAACGCACTCGTTCTTGGAAAGAGAGCGGTACTTGCGGAGGTCGGAGAGATACTCGAAGTATCTGGGTATGCCAAGGGCTAGCTTCTGGAAATCGAGAACCTCTCTCGTCAACCGCGTGACCCAGACGGACAGTTTCCTATCCTTGGGTTTCTCAGGTTCGCTCTTTGCAGGAACGGTTCGGGACATTCGGTCGATCACCTTACTGCCTCGGACAGAACTTGCCCAGCTAAAGGTTTTTCTGATGGAGAGATGGCTCGGACCACTTCTCGGAAAAGACCATAAAGAGGGTAAGACAGTACTGCCGACAAGATGGCTAGCCCAATGGTCAGCTTCCTGAGCTGGGACGATTCGGTCAGGGTCATCAAGCGGGTCAGGAATTGGCCTTCGTTCTTCGTGGACTGGTCCAGGCTTACCGGGAGGCAAGGACCATTCGTCGTGAAGATGAGGGACGGCATGCGTCTTCTCGCAAGACCTCGTTCGGAGGACAAGGACGTGATCCGCGGTGTGGTGCTGAATCACGAGTACGCTCAGGAAGGATTCGAGATAGGAAGCCATGATACCGTTGTCGATATCGGCGCGCATATCGGAGCCTTCACGATCACATCGGCAAGATTCGCGAGAGAGGGCACCGTGTACGCCCTCGAACCGGTGGAAGCGAACTACGAGCTCCTGCTTCGGAACATCGAACTGAACAAACTGAAGAACGTCGTCCCGACGAAGATGGCTGTGGCCAAAGACACCGGTAAGAGAGAGATGTTCGTCCAAGAAGATGCTACTTCTGGACACTCATTTCACTATCGCAGCAATCGAATTCCCGTGGTCGTTGACGCAACCTCCTTGGAGGATTTCGTTGACCGCATGAACATCAAGAAGATCGATCTCCTCAAGATAGACTGCGAAGGGGCGGAGTACGAGATCCTCGTGAACTGCCCGGAGAGGGTCTTCTCGATGATCCAACGGATAGGCATGGAGTATCACTTCGGCGAGGACAAGAAGGACCCTCAGATCCTCATTGACATCCTGGAAGACAACGGATTCAAAGTGACGACGTCGAGCCCGAAGGACTGGGGTGGAATGATTTTCGCGACAAAACGGTGACCTGTCGGGGGCGTGACGGATGTCTAGTCACCTCAGCTTTGATTATGAACACATCTTGGCATCCTGGCTGACGGTCTCCTAGCCCCCAATTCGGGAGGACAAGCCTAAAGAATGGGACTTGCCATAAGTCTCTCGTTCGGGAGAATTCAGATGGCAATAATGGTGACGGGCGGAGCAGGCTTCATCGGCAGTCAGCTTGTGGATGAGCTGCTGGCCAAGGGGGACGAAGTCAGGGTCCTCGACGACTTCTCCTCTGGCAGAATGGAGTTCGTTGCTCCCCACAAGGACGACAAGCGGTTCAAGCTGGCGAAGGTCGACATCAGGAACCTCTCAGCGATCAAGAAGCTGTTCAAGGACTGTGACACGGTCTACCATCTCGCCGCCAATCCGGACGCGCGGAGAGGGATCACGAACACGCGCTTGGACCTGGAGCTGGAGACAGAGGCGACATACAACGTCCTGGAATCCATGAGGCTCTCCGATGTCAAGGAGATAGTGTTCTCATCGAGCGGCACGATCTATGGTGAGACGCCCGTTCGGCCGATCGCGGAGGAATACGGCCCCGTTCTTCCGATATCGCTGTATGGCGCCGGGAAACTCGCGTCGGAAGGGCTGATCAGCGCATTCTGCGGAACTTTCGGTTTGAAGGCCTGGATATACCGTTTCGCGAACGTGGTCGGCCCTCGAATGACGCACGGAGTGATATTCGATCTAGTGAACAAGCTCGAGAAAGACAAGTCCGAGCTCGAAGTCCTCGGCAACGGAACTCAGAACAAGCCGTACATTCACGTCAGCGATTGCATCAGCGGGATGTTCTTCGGCAAGAAAACGTCTCAAGACCAGTTGAACGTCCTGAACCTCGGGGTCGAAAGCACGACCGCCGTCTCGGAGATAGCCGAGAAGATAGTCTCTGAGATGGGACTCAGAGGCTGCAGAATACGATACTCTGGCTCGGAACGAGGATGGCCGGGAGACGTGCCCCAGTTCAGGTTCGATGTCAAGAAGATGACTCAGCTCGGCTGGAAGGTCAAGTACTCCTCGGGCCAAGCGGTCGCGAAGGCCATCCGAGAGCTGCTCGACGAACGGAAGAGGAAGTAGTCATGCAAGTGGTCGTTCTCGCCGGAGGCCTCTCCACCAGACTCGGCCGTCTCACAGACCGCTCTCCAAAGTCGATGGTCGAGATCGAGGGGCATCCGTTCATCGCGTACCAGCTCTCCATGCTGAAGCGTTTCGGAGTCAACAAAGTGCTTCTCTGCGTCGGCCACATGGGTGATCGGATCCAGGAATTCGTCGGAGACGCGAGCCAGTTCGGTCTTGAGGTCTCATACAGCGACGAGGGGCTGCATCTTCTTGGGACCGCAGGAGCCCTGAAGAACGCGGAACCTTGCCTGGAGAGCGAGTTCGCCCTGGTCTACGGTGATTCGTATTTCACACTGCCGATCGCTGCCATCTGGGACAAGTTCCTGGCGTCCAAGTCTCCTGCGATGATGGTCGTCCTCAAGAACAAGGACAGGTATGGCCCGAGCAACTGCGAAGTCAAATCCGGTCTCGTGACCAAGTACGCGAAGGGCTCGAAGACCCAGTCGTTCGAGTACATCGACTTCGGACTGGTGTGTCTGAAGAGATCGCTCCTGTCCTCGATTCCAGCCGGGACGCCGACCGACATGTCGGTCATCTTCTCCTCTCTGGTCGGCAAGAAGAAGCTGCTGGCGTATGAGGTGTTCCAGCGGTTCTACGAGGTCGGCTCCGTCCAAGGCATCGCGGAGTTCGCCGAATACGTGAAGACCACTGGTCCCGACAGCCTTCTATGGTCTTCCGGGGCAAGTCCCGAATGACTGGCTAGAGAGATTCCAGGGGCGAAAGGGCAATATACCATTTGTTAACTATGAGGACCGGTACTAGTACTTCAGAACGGTATCACATTTTGTCGAGGTGGTCATAATCATCGTTTCGCGAGCGCCTGTAAGAATCTCCCTCGGGGGCGGAGGGACGGATCTGGAATCGTACTATTCCAAGTTCGGCGGGTTCCTCATCGCAGGCGCGATCGACAAGTATGTCCATGTCTGCGCGAACCGGAGATTCCACAAGTCGATCAGACTCAGCTATTCCCAAACGGAGATCGTGGACCGCGTCCAGGACATCAAGCACAAGATCTTCCGAGAGGCTTTGTCGATGACGGCCGTCGATGGCGGCATCGAGCTGGTGTCCATCGCGGACGTCCCGGCCAACTGCGGCCTCGGAACCTCGAGCAGCTTCACGGTCGCCTTGCTGAATGCACTGTACACATACAAGAGGGACTTCGTCACACAAAAGCAGCTCGCTGACAAGGCGTGCGAGCTCGAGATAGAGCGGCTTGCCGAGCCCATAGGAAAGCAGGACCAGTACATCAGCGCGTTCGGAGGTCTGACCTGCCTGACCTTCGAGAAGGACGGGGCCGTCCGCGTCGAGCCGTTGAAGATATCCGAAGAACACGCAAGGGAGCTCGAGAACAATATCCTTCTGTTCTATACAGGCATCGAGAGAAGCGCGTCTGAGATACTCTCCGAGCAGAATGAGAGGACCAAGAAGAACGAGCCGCCCGTGCTGGACGTGCTGAACAAGATCAAGGACATCGGCCTCAAGACTAGGCATGCTTTCGAGAGCGGCGACCTGGACAAGTTCGGCGAGCTGCTCGACGAGCACTGGAGGATCAAGAAGAACCTCTCCGACAAGGTGTCCAACCAGTTCATCGACAAGTGCTATGACACCGCGATCAAGAGCGGAGCGCTCGGGGGCAAGATCATGGGCGCTGGCGGAGGCGGCTTCTTCCTGTTCTACTGCAGCGAGAAGAAGGGGAAGCTGATGTCTGCGATGAAAGCCGCCGGCCTTCAGCATATGCCATTCAGGTTCGACCACGAAGGCGCGAAGATATTGGCCAACGTGCGGGGTTCGTAGCGAGGTAGATATAGAATGACACAGACGAAAGCGATGATTAACGAGCATCTGAAAGAGACCGAGACTATCGCGTCCAAGACCTCAAGGGATTCGTTGGTCAAGATAGTCGATCTCCTGTTCTCCGCCTGGAAGAACGAGCGCTGGGTGTTCATGTGTGGAAACGGCGGCTCGGCCTCCACGGCAACGCATTTCGCGTGCGATCTGGCGAAATCGACGATCGTCCCGGGCAAGAAACGGTTCAAAGTCATGTCCCTGAACGACAACGTCCCGCTGCTCACGGCCATCACGAACGACAACGGATGGGACAACCTGTATTCGGAACAGCTCCTGAGCCTCTTCGGCAAAGGGGACGTGCTGGTCTGCCTGAGCGTTCACGGAGGGACCGGGAAGGACAAGGCAGGTCTCTGGTCCCAGAACCTGGTGAAGGCGATGGTCCTTGCGAAGCAGATGGGCGGGAAGACCATCGGCTTCAGCGGCTTCGACGGGGGCGTGTTCAAGGAGATCGCGGACGCGTGCGTCGTCGTCCCAGCGGACTCAACCCCGCATGTGGAATCATTCCACGCGCTCTACGAACACCTGATATGCAAGTGCCTCAGGGCCAAGATCGAGGAAGAGCCATAGGCCATTCTACGAGGGGATCAAATCACATCAAAAAGAGTCGCATTCCTTGACAGAGATGGCGTCATCAACGAGCTTGTCTTCTTCAAGGAATCAGAGGTCATCGACTCTCCTTTCACCCCTGACCAGTTCAAACTCAAGAAGAACGCGGCCGAGGGTATTCGCCTGCTCAACGAGGCCGGGATCAAGGCGGTCGTGATATCGAACCAGCCGGGGATGGCCAAAGACAAGATGGATATGGCAACTCACAAAGCGATCTCCGACAAGATGCGGTCCGAGCTGAGCAAGGGCGGAGCCCGTCTCGACGGCGAGCACTACTGCTTCCACCACCCCGATGCTGTCGTCGAAGCCTACAGAGTCATATGCGACTGCAGAAAGCCGAAGCCGGGCCTGATCCTGAAAGCGGCGAAGGAGGTCGGTGCGGACCTCAAGGACTCCTGGGTGGTAGGCGACAACCTCTCCGACATCGAGGCTGGCAAGAGAGCTGGTTGCCGAACAATCCTAATAGGAGATATGAAATGCGAACTCTGCAGTCACATGAAGGCAAGAGGGATCGAACCCGATGCCATTGCAGCTGACTTGGTAGAGGCCGCGAGGGCCATCATAGGAATGTGAGAAAAATGGAATTGTTTCTTGACACTGCGAATCTGGACGAGATCAAAGAGATACTCACTTGGGGCATCACGAAAGGCCTCACGACCAACCAGAAGATATTTCAGAAGGAGAAGGGCACGGACTTCAAGGATCACGTTCGCAAGATACTCGGCATGATAGACGGTCCCGTGAGCCTGGAGGTCACGGAATCCGGACTCGAAGGGATACTCAGGGAAGCGGAGGAATATTCCAAATGGGGCAAGAACGTCGTCATCAAGGTCCCGATGTGGGGCGACGGAAAGGGATTGAGGATCGCCTCCACTCTCGAGAAGAGAGGCATAAAGGTCAACATGACCGCCATGATGTCCACCGCCCAGGTCATGCTCGCCGCATCTGCAGGGACCACCTACGCGAGCCTGTTCTACAACCGCATCAAGGACGCAAATGAGGATCCAGAGAGAGTCATCCGCGAGTCCAGGGCGATCGTCGACGCCATGGACACCAAGACCAAGATAATCGTGGGCAGCATACGGGACCCGAGCGACGTCGTCAAGGCCGCGCTAGCGGGCGCTCACATCGTCACGGTGCCCTACAAGATGCTCATCAAGATGCCGTTCCATCAGAAGACCGAGGAGACCATCAAGGAGTTCGATTCGGCCTGGGCGGACTTCATCGCGTGTCAGAAGAAGTGAGCCTGAGGCACGCCCACCCACCCCGCAGATATCTCCTTGAGGTACTTTGTTGTCCTCGCATATTCATGGGCGACTCCGCGGCATTGGGGGCGATCCGTGCCGATCGCTACAAAGGCATCGGATAGCGAAGCAGGGGAAGACCTGCTCTCAACCTAGATCGACTGAGAAGGTTCCCGTGATATCGTACAGGTACTGGTCGCCCGGGAGGTCGATGGTTATCGTGTATGCCCCCTCGTACCCTGGATCGATGGCAATGTCCATAGAGCCCGTGTAGTGGGCCCCATCGCTCGAGAAGGTTGCGACCGCCTCTATCGTCGCTTCTCCTCTCGCGTGACCCGCGTTCCTTACGTGGACTGTGATGACGGCGTCGCCACTCGAGTTGATGGTTCCGTATTGGCTCACGACCATAAGCTGCGGTTGCGTGTTCTGCCAAACCGCGGCACCGATTGACAGCAGCACGATCGCACCGACTATGCCGAATCCGATGTACCAGCCGAGCCGGCTCTTCTTCTTCGCAGGCGCCGTCGGCTGGATTGACGCGCTCTCATTGCCCTGGACTAAAGGTTTCGCGCAGGACTGGCAGAACGCCGCTCCATCCGGGTTCTCAGCCCCGCAGGCATTGCACCTCATACTCCGTTTCCTCCTTGCTCCCGCGCTCGTTATCGAGTAATCCTGTGACTCGGAGACAGGCTCTCACCTGCTATTTTCCTTATCCGCCAGGGTGTCTCGCCTGTCGACCTTCTCCTGTGTGATGGTGTTGACCGTGACCTTCTTAGGCTTCACTTTGCCCCTCGCGGCCATCTTCCTCCAGATGCCCTCGCCGCTCCCGGCCTTGTGGCCCTTGCTG
>Ga0315296_10003832_pt1 | contig 12484 bp, 12 predicted proteins | sample YL17G14_18_MG_FD_203921 | JGI IMG/M metagenome (GOLD analysis project Ga0315296, IMG submission 203921) | Sediment microbial communities from Yellowstone Lake, YNP, Wyoming, USA - YL17G14_18 | ecosystem: Environmental > Aquatic > Freshwater > Lake > Sediment | place: USA: Wyoming | collected... | reverse complement strand
CCCCCCTCCTCTCCCCCCTGCGAGTGGGGGAGGGCTTCGTCGTGAGACCTCGGCGTTAGCTCAGTCGAACGCTCAGCCGAAAGAATAAGGTGGGGGACGATTAGGATAAAAATACGTGGGGGAGGGTGCGGATCCTTCAAGGGAAAGAACTCTCCCCTGAATTTTGCAAAGAGAGACCATCGAGAATGAAGTGGTATATTTTGAAACGCCTCATATCCATTGGAATCACCCTCATTGGGTTGAGCGTAATCGTCTTTACCATCTCGAGAATTGCTCCAGGTGATCCAGCAAAACTGGCTGCTGGGCCTGATGCGACTGAGGAGATGGTGAGGGTGATCCGAAAGGAGTTCAACTTAGACAAGCCCCTTACCGTTCAATATATCAATTATATGAGAGGTCTGATACGGGGAGAGTTTGGCCGATCGATCCGAACTCGGCATCAAGTCTGGGAAGATATCAAACTCTTTCTACCTGCCACCTTTGAACTAGTCTTTGTTTCCATTTTCTTCGCCATCCTCTTTGGTATTCTTTTTGGTGTCCTCTCGGCCGTTTACAGAGATACTTGGATCGACCACAGCGCCCGATTCTTTTCCGTCACAGGGGTTGCAATTCCCATGTTCTGGATGGGGATCATGCTTCAACTTCTTCTGGCCGCAAAATTTCACCTTCTTCCCATCGGAGGAAGGCTCGATACGATGGTGAATCCTCCAGCTTCCATCACTCGGTTTTTCCTCATTGATAGTCTGATCACCGGCAACTGGATGGTTTTCAAAAATGCACTCGCCCATATCCTCCTTCCGGCCTTTGTCCTTTCCTTTCCAGCCTTGGCAAGCATCACTCGGATCAATCGGGCTGAGATGTTGGAGGTTCTTCATAAGGATTTTGTGCTCAATGAGAAGGCCCAAGGAATTTCAGACCGTGTCATTATTGTCAAATATGCTTTAAAGAATGCCCTCATCCCCACCTTGACAATGATTGGACTGAGATATGGTTGGATGCTTGGAGGGACGATCCTGGTTGAGACAGTATTTGATTGGCCTGGGATAGGGAATTACGCAGTTGCAGCCGCAGTTTATTCGGATTTTCAGCCGGTGATGGCCGTGACGATCATCTTGGGTCTTAACTTCATGTTGGCTAATCTCTTAGTCGATCTCGGATATGGTTTTTTAGATCCGAGGGTGAGGTATGAATAATTTCGGAATGCGGAATGCGGATTGCGGAATGGGTTTAGATTTCAGATTGCAGATTTTAGATTTTTGGATTGAATGACCCAATGACCTAATTACTTAATGACCCAATTACAAGGAATAATCTGAAATGAAAGGTAAATCATCTGTACTGGGACGATGGAGAGAGGAGAGGGAGAGCCAGACCAGAAGCCTCAAGCTCATTGTCTATACCTTGAGTCGAAGTCCCCTTTCAGTGATCGGGTTCTTTTGTGTGTCCGTTTTTCTTATCATCGCCTTGATGGGTCCCATGATCATCACTTACCCAGGGGATGTCAAAGGGGCCGTCCACATGGATCAGAAGCTCAGACCTCCTTCTTCAAACCATCCTTTTGGCACCGATGAAGTCGGAAGGGATATCTACTCAAGGGTGATTATGGGGACTCGACTTTCGTTTCAGATCGGGCTCATCATCATCTTCATTGCGATGGGGATTGGAGTCCCACTGGGAATTATTGCGGGTTATGTAGGAGGATGGTTAAACGAGATCATCATGCGAGTGACGGATATCTTTCTCTCCATTCCAGGACTTCTTCTTGCTTTAGCCATTGTGGGAGCCCTGGGTCCGGGGATTAAGAATGCCATGCTCGCCCTCTCCATCGTCTGGTGGCCTGGTTATGTCCGATTGGTTCAGGGAAAGACCCTGTCTTTGAGAGAAGAATCTTTTGTGGAGGCTGCCAAATCGATTGGAGCGTCGAAACTGAGGGTGATCTTCAGTCATATTCTTCCCAACTGCACCTCCCCTATCATCGTCAAAGCCTCCATGGATATGGGGATGGCTATTCTCTTTGCGGCTAATCTCGGTTTTATTGGTGTGGGAGCACAGCCACCAGAACCTGAATGGGGAGCAATGATCTCCACAGGCCGAAACTACCTACCGGACCATTGGTGGATGGCAACATTTCCAGGATTGGCCATCCTCATCACGGTTTTAGGTTTCAATCTCCTGGGAGATGGCCTCAGGGATATCTTAGACCCACAGAGCCGGATTTAGAGAAGATGGAACCTCTCTTGGAGATCAAAGATCTCAGGATAGAATTCGGCACATTTGAAGGGATCTCCCATGTCTTAGATGGGATTCATCTCACCTTGGGCAGAGGAGATACCTTGGGCTTGGTCGGGGAGACGGGTTGCGGGAAATCGATTACTGCAAAAGCAATCTTAAGACTCCTCCCCATTCCTCCTGCCCGAATCGCCTCGGGTGAGATTCTATTTGAGGGCGAAGACCTCCTCAAGAAATCGGAAGAAGAGATGAAAGGGATCCGTGGAAGGCAGATTGCAATGGTTTTTCAGGATCCCATGACCTTTCTCAATCCCGTTTTTACTATCGAGGAACAACTGGTTGACGTAATCCTTGCCCATGGCAATGGAGACGATTCAGGTATTCCAGGGGGGAGGTTGGATCGGAAACGGGCAATCCAGAAAGCGATTGAGTTGTTAAGAGAGGTGAAGATCCCCCAGCCTGAGTTGAGAATCAAGTCTTATCCCCACGAATTCAGTGGAGGGATGAGACAAAGAGTTTTAATTGCCATGGCTCTCTCCAGATCCCCTCAAGTCCTTATTGCTGATGAGCCAACAACAGCCTTAGATGTTACAATCCAGGCCCAGATTCTCTGGCTCATCCATGACCTCGTTCAGCGGCATGGCCATTCTGTCCTTCTCATCTCCCATGATTTGGGTGTTGTGGCCAGGGTTTGCAAGAGGATCGCTGTAATGTATGCCGGGAATATCGTTGAGAACTGCTCCACCCTCCAGCTCTTCAAAAAGCCTCTTCATCCCTATACCCAAGGGCTTTTAAATTCTATCCTGACCTTCTCAAAAAGAGAAAGTGAGGCTCAGGTGATTAAGGGCATGATCCCTGATCTGATCCAACCACCTCCTGGTTGTCGGTTTCATCCCCGTTGTTTTGCGACAATGGAGTTATGTAAAAAAGAAAAGCCCCCTATGATCGAAATCGAAGAGGACCACTGGGTGAGCTGCCACCTCTACAAGCGCTGATGCTTGGGATTAGGGTTTAGGAGTTAGGTGACCCCTAACCCCATGAAAAGAACTGAGATGGCCGAACCATTGTTGGAAGTGAAAAATTTAAAAAAATATTTCCTTCTGAGGAAGGGATCCCTCCAAGGAAGAAGAGAAAATGTGAGGGCAGTCGATGGAATCTCCTTCTTTATCGGATGCGGAGATTCTTTTGGTTTAGTGGGAGAGTCGGGTTCGGGAAAGACGACCGTTGCCAGGGTTATCCTTCGTCTGATTGAGCCCACAGAGGGTGAGGTGCTGTGGGACAGAAGAGACATTTATAAGTTTTCAGAATCAGAGATGAAAGAGATGAGAAGAAATATGCAGATGATCTTCCAGGATCCCCACTCCTCATTAAACCCAAGAAAGACGGTCTTCAAGAGCGTTGCAGAGCCCTTGATCATTCATGAGGGAGTGAGGCGGAGAATGCTTCGTGAGAGAGTGGAGGAGTTGCTTGAGATTGTGGGACTGAAGGGGGAACACATGTTTCGATACCCTCATGAATTGAGTGGAGGCCAGAAGCAAAGGGTTGGCATTGCTAGGGCCCTATCCCTCCACCCAAAGTTACTCATTCTGGACGAACCGACCTCTGCCCTCGATGTCTCGGTCCAGGCCCAGATGCTTATTTTTTTAGAATCGCTTCAAGAAAGAATGAACCTCACTTACCTTTATATCTCCCATAATTTAGCTGTGATTCGCTACACCTGCGATACGATTGCTGTGATGTACCTTGGAAAAATCATTGAGATGGGAGGAACGGAATTCATCTTCTCCTCTCCCAGGCATCCTTATACGAAGGCGCTTGTCTCGGCTGTACCTCTTCCACAGGCAGAGCAGCCAGAGAGGATGATCTTTCTCGAAGGAGACATCCCCAGTGCAACCCATATTCCGTCAGGCTGCCGTTTTCATACCCGATGTCCAGAAAAGATTGGAGCCATCTGCGAAGAGGTTGAACCGCATACTCAATATTTTTCAGATGGAACTCAGGTGAACTGCCATCTTTACCAATAATTATATAATCCCCCTCTGCCCCCCCTTTATTAAAGGGGGACACCGGGGGATTGGGCAACAGATCAATCCTTTATCTTTTCAGTCATTCCTGCCCCTGTTTCCACAGGGGCAAGCTTGTCCCCGCGAAAGCGGGGGCAGGAATCCATATGCTTGTCTTTTTCCTGGATTCCCGCTGTTTCGGGAATGACAAACCATTAGAAAGGGAGACTGGAATGGGGAACTCTTTAAAAGAAAAAGTTGCAGGCATGAAGGATTGGTTGGTGGAAATCCGAAGAACGATCCATATGCACCCAGAACTTGGCTTTGAAGAGATTGAGACCTCAAGACTGGTGTCTGAATGGCTCGAGAGATTTGGATTCCAGGTGAAGAGGGGATTGGCAAAGACAGGAGTGGTGGGCCTTCTTGAAGGGAGAGAGCCGGGCAGGACTGTGGCCATTCGTGCAGACATGGATGCGCTTCCCCTGGAGGAGGCAAATCAAGTCCCTTATGTTTCCAAGGTTAAGGGGAAAATGCATGCCTGTGGTCATGATGCCCATGTGGCGATCCTTTTAGGTGTAGCCAAATTCTATTCTTCAATGAGAGATCGAGTGAAGGGAAATATCAAGTGGATCTTTCAGCCCGCTGAGGAGGGTGGCGGAGGTGGGAGGGTGATGGTAGAGGAGGGAGTATTGGAGAACCCAAAGGTGGATGCGATCTTTGGAGCTCATGTCTTTCCATTCCTCCCCATTGGAAAGGTCGGAATCTATGAGCGAGAAGGACTGGCTGCGGCAGACCGATTCACCATCAAGATCATTGGCAAAGGTGGGCATGCGGCTTCGCCTCATGTTACAAAAGATCCGATTCTCGCCACAGGTCATCTCATTACACAAATTCACTCCATTGTGAGTAGAAATATCAACCCTTTGGAAAGTGCGGTCGTGACCATCGGTAAGGTCAGTGGTGGAACAGCATTCAATATCATTCCAGATGAGGTAGAACTCATGGGGACTGTACGTTCTCTGAATCCCCAGGTAAGGGAGGAATTGAAATTAAGGATCGAGCAGGTGGTACAGGGTATTGTTCACTCTTTCGGTATGGCTTATCGATTCGAATTTGAATATGGCTATCCTGTTCTGATCAATGATCCGGAGATGTCCAAGCTGGTCGCCTCAGCCTGTTCAAAGGGGATAGTGAAGGAAAACATTGAGGTTTTAAAGCCCTCGATGGGAGCGGAGGATTTCGCCTATTACCTTGAGAGGTGTCCCGGGTCCTATTTCCGGTTGGGGTGTCGGAATGAAGAGAAAGGGATCATCCATCCTTATCACAGCAGCCTTTTCGACATCGATGAAGAGGTGCTGCCTTTTGGTGTAGAGATGTTTGTAAGGGTCATCGACCAATTTCTGGGATTGGAGATGACTGGATGAACCATTCTGCCACTTCCTCCTTTCTTTCCCAATTGAAACCACTATTCTTTCTCGTAGGAATCTTCTTCTTAAACTTCCTCCCCCGAATTGTTCTATCTCCTTTGATGCCCACAATTGAAGAGGATCTGAAGTTGGGACATGATGAAGCAGGCTCTCTCTTTTTTCTGATCTCATTGGGATATTGTATGATGCTTCTGGGATCTGGGTTTGTTTCTTCCCGGCTCAATCACAGGAGGACGATCATTCTCTCCTCGATGGCCGTGGGTATGACTCTTCTATTTGTCGGACTCCACCATTCCCTATGGGGAGTCCGATTTGGGCTGCTCATATTAGGGATGGCTGCTGGTCTCTACCTCCCTTCGGGTATTGCTATGGTCACTGGGTTAGTGAGTCCCGCAGACTGGGGAAAGGCTATTGGCATCCACGAACTTGCGCCCAATCTGGGTTTTATGATTGCCCCTCTTTTGGCAGAAGTTCTCTTAGGGTGGTTTTCCTGGCGGGGTGTCTTGATAATGCTTGGGATAGTCTCTATGCTCGCCGCCGTGGTCTTTGCTTTTTTGGGGAAGGGAGGAACATTCCTCGGAGAAGCTCCCAATTCCAGAATCCTCCGAAATATTCTGGTGGAACCCTCTTTCTGGATCATGGTCGCTCTTTTCACCTTAGCCATTGGCGCGAGCTTTGGGGTATATTTAATGATTCCCCTCTATTTAGTTTCAGAAAAGGGAATGGAGCGGACCTACGCCAATACTTTACTTGGACTCTCCCGAATTTTAACTCTGGGTGTAGTTCTTTTTTCAGGATGGGTTACAGACCGTCTGGGCCTTAAACAGACCCTGAAAGTTATCCTTCTAACCACTGGTTTGACCACAGTCATGCTTGGTGTGGTTCCTGGGTCATGGATCATAATGATGATATTTATTCAGCCTTTGCTTGCTACCTGCTTTTTTCCTGCGGGCTTCGCAGCCCTCTCCCGGATAAGTTCTCCAAGTATCAAAAATGTGGCCGTCTCTTTTACCGTCCCAGTTGGTTTTCTTCTGGGAGGAGGAGCCATTCCAGCTGGAATCGGGCTCATTGGAGAGGCAGGATCGTTTTTCCTCGGATTCATCATTTTAGGAGGACTACTCATCGGGAGTATCGTACTGGTCCGATATCTGAAATTTCGCTGACGTGTAATTCCGAACAATCAGAAATCCTTCCTAATTGCTTAAGCGTCTCCAGATCTCCTTTAGAAACTTGAATAAAAAGTCTAAAGAGTACGTCTAAATGTTGTAAGCGAAAGAGTTTGATATGGCAAAGAGCTCACGGAAGTGCTGGATAAGTTCTTAAAAATCATAGAAGAGAGGAAAAGGGAAGTTTTTTGGAAAGAAGATAGGTTAAGGGAGGTGTAGAAGAATGAAAAAATTTTTAATAAGCATTATTGTTTTGTTAACCCTTCTGCTTTCCATTGGGTCAGCTTCAGCCTGGCAGAGGCACCATCATCACCCCTCCCATTTTAGAATGTATATGGGTCCACCAATCATCTGGACTCCTCCCCCTGTTTATTATCGTTACTCCTATCCGCCTTATGATTCTTTCTATGACCGGAGTTATAGAGTTTGGGTCCCTGGTTATTGGGATTATAGGTGGACTCCTTATGGTTGGCAAAGGGTGTGGATTCCAGGCCGCTGGGAATGGAGATAGGTGTCTGAATTGAACAGTCCTGTTTGAATCTTACCGATAATCTTCATCCATAGAGAAGTAGACTCAAACAGACTGGCCCTGAATCAGCAGAGACAGAACAGAGAGAGAAAGGGCGGGCCCTTAAATTAGGCCCGCCCTTTGTTTTGTTAAGAGCTACTTACTTCTTAGGAGGGACGATTGCATCCTTGCAGGCCTTTGCAATGCGCATCTTTACTACAGTCTTGGCTGGGATTTTAATGTGTTCGCCTGTTGCTGGGTTAAAGCCCATACGGGCCTTACGCTTAGAGAGGACCAGCTTGCCGATGCCCGGAAGGGTAAAAGATCCAGCTTTCTTGGTTTCGGCGACTGCTAAGGCTGCGATCTCATCGACGATCATTGCAGCGGTCTTCTTAGAAAAATCAAATTTCTTAGCAAAGTGAGTCACGACCTGGGACTTGGTAAGGGGCTTCTTTTCGGCCATATTTCTTTCCTCCTTTTAAAGATAAATTTTAAGAATTTCCCTTAGGGTAGTGGGAGTATAAAGTAAAAGGGCCATAAAGGTCAAGAAAAAAATTAAGAAAAAAATTAAGGTGTGATGTCCCGATCGAAATAGGGAAAAAGTATTGACAAAAAGTATTGACAAATAGATTGTATAAGTATAGAAGAATCATGAAAGGGAAAATTGAGGATAGAAAGGAGGGATGGTAAAGAGAGAGGATGAATTTTTAACAGTTTTTTTTGAAAGGAGGACGAAAAATGCGACGATATTTGGGATTATGGATGGTTGTCAGTTTAGTCACAATGGGGTTGTTTTTTGTTCAGGCTGCCAGCGCAGCAGAAAAGCCAATCGTTATTGGATTTCCGATGATTCTTTCCGGAGGAGGAGCCCTCTTCGGCGAACCCAGCGCCAAAGGAGCCGAGATGATGGTCAAAGAGATCAACGATAAGGGAGGACTCTTAGGCCGGCCTGTAAAACTCGTGGTTCGAGATTGTGGGGGAACACCAGAAGAAGCAACTCGAGTGGCGAGGGAGATCATCCTGAAAGAGAAGGTGGACTTCCTCGTAGGCGGCCTTACCGCATCCCAAGGTCTTGCGCTTTCGGAGGTTGCCAAGGCGGAGAAAATCCTCTACATTGCACCCATCTCCAAAACAACGGCGATGACTGATCCTGACAAGCTTCATCCTTATGTATTCAGGAGTGCGGCGAACACAAATACCGAAGGAAGAAGCGCTGCGGTCTTCATGGCCAAAAATCCCTGGACTCAAATCGCAACGATCGGCCCGGATTATGAGTACGGCCAGATGGTCACGAAGGCCTTTGTGGACTTGATCAAAAAGATCAAGCCGAAAGTCGAGATCGTCCATCAGGGCTGGCCGAAACTGGGCGAAACAGACTACACACCCTTCATCGCCCCCCTTCTCGCAGCCAAGCCAGAAGCCTGTTTCATTTCCCTTTGGGGTGGCCACTTTGTCACGTTCGCCAAGCAGGCGAAACCCTATGGATTCTTTGAGAAGGTGAAAGTGGTAGCCGCCGGAGAGGGGGGTTCCCCGGAAACAGCCATGGCTCTAAAAGAAGATTTGCCTCTGGGGATTACCACCAATGCCTATGACGTGTTTTATTATCCAGACACCCCTGAACACAAGTCCTACACGCAGCGGCTAAAGGAATTTACAAAGCAAGAATATCCCCCGAGCTGGGCCATTACGGGTTACATTGCTGTCCAGTTCCTGGCAGAGGCAATCAAAAAGGCCAATTCCACGGATACGATGAAGGTGATCAAGGCCTTAGAAGGTTTGACGATTAATACACCCATTGGAAAGCAGACAATGCGTGCTAAAGATCATCAAGCCACCAGAGGACAGGTCTGGGGAACGACGGCAAAAGTCCCGGAATACCCATTTCCCATCTTGCGTCCGGTGGAATACATTCCTGCCGATGACCTGATGGATTAAACCGAAAAACAAACATCTGCCCTCGCCTGCCCGCTTCACCAGAAGGAAGTGGGCAGGTAGAGCCTGCATTCTCAGGGAGTGAAGCTCTATTGCTGAAAATCATCGAGGTATCGCGAGGATGAGTCTTCCAGACCCATCGTTTCTCCTGATCCAGTCTCTGAACGGCCTTACCTATGCGATGTTCCTTTTTCTGATCGCCTCCGGCCTCTCGCTGATTTTCGGAATCCTGGGAATTCTTAATTTCGCCCACGGCTCCCTTTACATGCTGGGGGCTTATTTTACCCATCAGTTTGTTTCCCTTTTTGTTGACGCTCCTGGTCAGTTCTGGTGGGCTGCGATATTAGCATCCCTCACCGTAGCCGTCATTGGGGTAGTCATCGAGCGGTTCTTCTTGCGTCATCTCTATACCCGCGAGCAACTCTACCAACTGCTCTTTACCTACGCCCTTGTTCTCATACTGAGCGACTTCGCCAAGATCATTTGGGGAACCGGTCAGTTCTCCGTTTCACGACCGGCCATTCTCAAAGGGGCTGTGCCCATTCTCGGCCAGTATTTTCCGAAATATAACATTGTCATCATTCTTCTCGGTCCCTGTATAGCTTTCACCTTTTGGTTCATCATACTCCGCACTCGATGGGGGAGGAAGATTCGGGCTGCGGCTCTGGACCGGGAGATGTTGGATTCTCTTGGGGTCAATGTGAGCCGTTTATTCACAGTTGTTTTCTTCATTGGCGCCTGGATGGCTGGCCTCGGAGGCGCCTTGGTTTCCCCGGTCTCTGCCATCGTACCAGGAATGGACGTCGAGATCATCATCAACGCCTTCATCGTAGTTGTCATCGGCGGATTGGGAAGCTTTTGGGGAACCTTCCTCGGATCCCTGATCGTGGGCCAAGTCTATGCCCTTGGAATCTTGGCTTTCCCACGACTATCTCTGGCTTTCATTTACGTCCTAATGGCCTTGGTATTAATCCTACGGCCCTGGGGGCTTTTGGGAAGACGTTTGCAACGGTAAGATGCCATGTCAAAGGAAAACTGGATCTTGATTCCTTTCATTCTCATCATTCTCCTTATCCCTGTTTCAGGATCCCGATTCTACGTCTTCTTGGGGACGGATATCCTCATCTTTGGTCTTTTTGCAGTGAGCCTCAATCTTCTGTTGGGCTATACGGGGTTAGTTTCCTTCGGCCACGCGACCTATTTCGGGATTGGCGCTTACACGTGTGCCCTTCTGATGAAGAAGGCTTCGATTCCCTTCCCATTGGCCTTCGCTGCCGCGGGCGTCTTAGGAGGAATCGCTGCTTTGGTCATCGGCTTCTTCTGTGTCCGTCTTACCAAGGTCTACTTTGCCATGCTGACTCTTGCTTTCTCTCAGATCGTCTGGGCGATCGCTTTCAAGTGGAACTCCCTCACCGGCGGTGACACGGGTTTCATTGGGGTTCCCTTCCCGCAATATCTGGATTCAAAGATCCGATTTTACTATTTTACCTTTGCCGTTGTCGCTGTCTCTCTGTTTATCCTCCGTAAGGTGGTCAACTCTCCCTTCGGCCGGATTCTAACCACGATTCGTGAAAATCCTGAGCGCACAGAATTCATCGGGATTAATGTGAAGCTTTTTCAGCTGGCTGCCTTTATGATCTCCGGGGTCTTCGCGGCCATTTCTGGAGCGCTTTTCGGGATTTTTAATAACAATGTGTTTCCCGATATCCTATTCTGGCCGGCATCGGCAGAGGTGCTCATCATGACCATCCTGGGAGGCATTTACAGCTTTTTTGGTCCCGTCGTGGGAGCAGCTGTCTTGCTCTTCCTCAGGATGCAGGTCACCTCATACACTGTATACTGGCCGCTTATTCTGGGGATGATCCTGGCCTTGCTTCTCTTCTTCTTTCCAGGGGGAATCGTGGGATTTCTAAAGACCCGGCTGGTTTTCGTAAAAGGAAACAGATGATCCTGACCATTGAAAGAGTGAAAAAATCGTTCGATGGTTTTGTGGCCGTTAATGGGGTGAGCTTCACTGTTGAGAAAGGAGAACTCTGCTCCATCATCGGCCCTAATGGTGCCGGGAAGACCACACTCTTCAACTTGATCACCGGCCATCTCCCCTCAGACGAGGGAAAACTGCTTTTCAAAGGGATCGATATCACCTATATGCCGCCCCATCGGATCTGCCGTCTGGGAATCGGTCGTTCTTTTCAGAGAACGAACATCTTCCCGCGCCTTACCGTTTTTGAGAACGTTCAGTCGGCGGTTCTGGCCCACCGAGGCAAAAGCCTCAGCTTTTTCAGACCGGTTGGGTCTCTCTTTTTGAAGGAGACCGAGGCCATATTGGAGATGGTTGGATTAAGAGAGTATGAAAAGACGGTGAGCGGCTCTCTCTCCTATGGGTTCCAGAAGCAGCTTGAATTAGGGATCGCTCTTGCAACAGAACCCGAATTGCTCCTCCTGGATGAGCCCACGGCAGGGATGTCTGCGAAGGAAACTCATCAGACCATCGAGCTGATCGGACAGATAGCACGGGATCAAGGGCTTACCCTTCTCTTTACGGAACATGATATGGAAGTGGTTTTCTCCATTTCCGAAAGGATCATGGTCCTCCATCAAGGGCAGTTGATCGCGGAAGGAACATCCGAGGAGATTCGAAACAACTCCGATGTGCGGAAGATCTACTTGGGGGAGGCTCGATGATCTTAGAGGTAATAGATATTTACACTTCATATGGTTTGAGTCAGATCTTGTTTGGGGTATCCCTCCAGGTGGACAAGGGAGAGGTTGTTTCCATTTTGGGGAGAAATGGGGTTGGGAAGACCACCACGCTCCGTTCCGTCATGGGCCTCACTCCTCCGAAGTCCGGTTCGATCAAGTGGAGGAGTGAAGAGATCGCTGGAAAGCCCCCTTATCAGATTGCAATGTTAGGGATTGGATTTGTTCCAGAGGACAGGCGAATTTTCTCTGATCTGACCGTTTGGGAAAACTTGGATGTAGCGATCAAGTCTTCAAGAGGCAAGAGGGGTAGTTGGACGATGGAGAGGGTCTTTGAACTCTTTCCAGATCTCAAACCGATTCAGAACCGAAAGGGAGGGTATCTGAGCGGAGGAGAGCAGCAGATGCTCACGATCGCACGGACGCTCATGGGAAACCCGGAGCTTCTGCTTTTAGATGAACCTTCCGAGGGGTTGGCTCCCATTGTGGTGCAGCAACTCGGCGAGCAGATTTCGAAAT
>Ga0315296_10003831_pt1 | contig 12485 bp, 21 predicted proteins | sample YL17G14_18_MG_FD_203921 | JGI IMG/M metagenome (GOLD analysis project Ga0315296, IMG submission 203921) | Sediment microbial communities from Yellowstone Lake, YNP, Wyoming, USA - YL17G14_18 | ecosystem: Environmental > Aquatic > Freshwater > Lake > Sediment | place: USA: Wyoming | collected... | reverse complement strand
TTATATCCTTACGATGGGACGGATTAAGACCATTACCGTTCTGAGGGGTTGATTGGGACTTTTGATCTGTCAAGACCATCAAACTTCTTTCTCATTTTATCTAGATCATTATCTTTATAGTTCATTGTGATAAGATTACGGAGATCTTCTATCTCCTTTCTTAATGTCTGGTTCTTATATTCTCTATTCAATTTTTCATTGTACTTTGCTGCTTTCCGTTTCAAACTATTCGTAGTTTCAGTCATTTCCTTGAAATAGACATTCTTTAAAAGACATCTGTTAAGATGGATCTTCATAGCGTGCATGGAAGAGAATCCATGCCCACATGATAAACAAATAGGCATATTAGGAAACTTCTTAGATGCTTCATCCCACCATATCTTGAAGTCATTCCAAGTATGTCTCTCCAAAAGATGAATACCAAATCCATAGCAATAGTAGATCTCTGAACATCTAGGACATAATATCTTATTCTCTTTCAAATAAGACCATTTGATAAGTTTAGTTAATGCTTTGGCTTGTTGAAGGAAAGGAGACTGGCTCATTTGAACAAATCCTTTGTAACCAAAGTTGCGATCAGATAGATCAAAATTCCAGAGATTATTAGAAATGTTCCTGCCACTATTAGAGGTATTAGACCCACGAAAATTTGAAGGAAATATCTTAGAAAATCTCCTTGGAACATCATTTGAAGATCAGGACTAGCTTTCCAATTTTGAATGGAAAGACAGGAAAAGAAAACTTCAATTCCCCAGATAAAGGAACCTTTCAAAATAAATAATAGACTCAAAATCTTAGCTAAGGTAAGTGCTTTCATTTGAATAGATCCTTTAACTTTTTATCAACTTCTTTCCATCTATCTTTGAGTTCCTGGTCATTGTTTGGATGGACATTTGTATATGCACATTCAAACATTCTCTCAAAGAGGACAGCTAATTCATGGGAACCTAGCTTACCAGACTCTACTAGTTTCTTGAATATAGGATGAGTTGTATTGAATACCAATACGAATGGATCCCTTTCAAAGTATATAACTGGGAAATCCTCACCAAGTTCTACTGGTTTAGCTCCTCTGATTGTCGTTACTTTCTCTTCTTCTACCACTTTCTCTTGAATCAATGATTCAGATTCAACATCCAATTTGGAATTGTCTACTTCAGTTTGTTTAATCTTCTGATTACTCTCTGTTTGTTCTACAATTGGTATTTCATCAGGCGATGAACTAGTTGGTTCTGAAGGAGACTCTTCAATGGGGATTATTCCTATTCCTTCAGGTGCTGTGTCAATGTTTTGTCCTATTCCAGGTTCTTCTACTGGTTCTGGTGTTGCAGGTTCTGGTTCTTCTGATCTCGGAGCAATTTTAATCTCATCAGACTTGATCTCTGGCTCTTCTTCTATGATCTCCTTACCTGTCTCAGGGAACTCTATCTTCAATGGTATACTTTCCATTACATTAGTTTCTGCTACTTTCGTAGTCCAGAATATCTTAAAGTCCTTCATTAGTTTCTTAATAAAGTCTACTTCCATCTTCTTGAATGCCTTGACAGGTCTCAATTTGGATAGTTCTTGTTTGAGGACTTTGTTAAAATATCTATATTTAACATCATTCACAAAGCCTTCCCTATCTGTTTTGATATCAAGAAAGCCTTGATCAACATAAGCTGAAAGTCCTGTGTAAGGCTCTTCTTTGACCAGAATGCCCTTTTGACAGACAAATAATATTCCATCTGTCTCTTCCTTAGTATAGAATTGAACTGGTCCATACTTGGTTTGGATGGGTAGTTGTTCTGTCCAATCCAGACTAATATTCCAAAATATCTCTTCATCACAGATCTTTATCTCACATTCCTTTCTTAACAAAGGAATGTTGAAAGTTTTCTGTACCCAGTTTTTGAGTTCCTCTACACTTCCAATATCAAGTCCTTCAAATTGGACAAATATACCATGACCTACACTTTCTTCATCTTTGGCAATGAGAGGTCCAGCCCACCCATCCTTAGTGAATGTCCAAGTATAGATGTTACCTTTATAGTATGACATTATCATGCCTTTCTCTGATGAAGCTATTAATGCCATTCTTCCAATACCGAAGAAACCTCTAGCTTCTCCTTTACGTGCATGTCCAGATGCTATCTTACCATATACTTCTTCAAATGCCTTTGGATCTATACCTACTCCATCATCACAATATCGGAATACTTTGTTCTTAAAGTCCATGGAGATAGTTACCTTTCCTTGTCTAGCATCAAGACTATTAGTAACGAGTTCTCTAATTCCAGCTAGGACAGGATCACTATACATCCTTTCTGCTACAACTTCAACGAATCGACCTATATCAACGTCCCATTTCTTAATAGGAGTCAAATTCTTCACCACATTTTGGGCATTTCCTTATTGATGGAAAGATTTTCACTGTTCCAAACATTGGAATTGGTTTCTCACAATAAGGACATTTGTTCAATGGTTTCCAAGAATTTTCTTTTCTTATTTGATAACTCCTTTCTGCTGGAGAACAGTTACATACAAACCATTCATATCTTATTTTCTTTTTCTTAACTAATTCCATCATTTCTTTACATCCACATAGATCACGAGGATCTGGTTGACTTAACATTTTATTCCTCCTGTGTTTCTTTAAAGTCCTGTTCAGCTTGAGATGAAACTGTTTCAACTTCTTCAGGACTATACAATCCATATAACCATTCATCTATGATACTACCTATTTGATCACTTAGATCTCTACATTCATTAGCAGAGACATTCTTTTTCCTTAGATGAGTAATTTCGAATGGATTAGTGCATTTCTCAAAACAAACCTTAGCATAAGATAATAGTTCTAACAATCTTTGTTTATCCATATTATTCATCTTCTTCTACTTGGATTTATATCTGTTTTATCTAAATATTTAACTTCCAACCATACAGGATCTATAGTAATCTTCTCAATAATTTCATAAGTTTCAAAGATTTCTATAATTCTCGTCTTTATTTGTTCCAACGTTAATGCCTTGATTTCTTCTTTAAGGATTTTCTCTCTCATCTTCTTCCAACCTAAATTCATTTCTAGATACAATCATATCAGCCAATGAGAATACTATCTCTTCCATTGAAGTAGGTAGTTCTCCCTTCTCATACCAATGAGACATATGTTTACCTATCATATTCCTTATACGATCCAATTGATCATTTGGGATCTTGATGTCTTTAGATAGATCATCCAATATCTTAATTGAATACATTGGATGGTTATAAGCTTTCTCATCATCTCTAGTAATATGGGTTTCCCTTCTTATAGACTTGGAATCAGTAACAATTACTTCTTTCGTGAATGTCATAGATTCTAGTTCTCCCAAGTCATGGAAGAATGCAGCTACCATCATTTCATCAATAATATCATCAGGAAATTGGAACTGTTCTTGATATCTCTTAATGAACCAACACATATTATTAATATGATTCAACATTCCTCCTACTTCTCTATCTTTAGGAGGATGATTATTTCCAGTCATACTTGCTGGAATGATAGCCAACTTTTTATGATATTCCCAATAAGCCTTATCAACAAGTTTCCATAGCTTTTTATCTTTTATTGACAGATGTTTAATGGGAATCATTCTGATTCCATCCTTTTCAAGTCTTCCTTTAATTGTTGGATCTCCTTTAAGATAGTATCTTTCTCTCGCTTATAGTAAACAAGATTAGATTCGGAAATATGTATAGCCTTGTCGATAGCCTTTAGTTTCCGTTCTCTTGTCTTTAAGGCTTTGGATAGAAGTTCCTTTCCTAATGTTATTTGATCATTCTTTCTTTCTGATGGATTCATTATTTCTTACCTTTCCTATTCCCTATCCTTCTTTCTTGCCATATTTTCAGGTCCAGATCATAAGGAGACTGTCCAAGTTCCTTGCATTTAACTAAGAACTTAGCTTCTAGATCCTTATAATTCTTTCCTTTTATGCCCTTTTCAGCTAACCATCGTCTTACATGGATATCAAGAACAGCATATTTCTCTCCACGAGTATTCCTTAAATACATTGATGCTAGTTTATATCCCATTCCCAAGACATGATCAACGATTTCTTCTCTTGTAGCTCTCCTCAAATCAATCCTATTCCTACCAAATTGGTAAAGAAATCTTGCAGTTGTGTTGGGAAATCTATGACTTTCCCCTTTAGTGTGAAGAGCCAAAGCAAGTTCTTGGATAGAATATCCAGAATCTCTAATTCCTTTCCGAGTAGTTAAACCCAATCTATCTATCCAATCAAAGACTTTACATACTTTCTCATATGGCATAGCTCTATCTAATAGACAAAAGACCATGAACTTATCTAATTCTTCATCAGAATATGCTTGTCTAGAAGATGGATTATCTATAGGATGGAGACTCATAGAAAGTCCTCAAACATTACAGGTGCTGTTTTCTTAACAAGTTCCAACATCTTCTGAGCCAATTCTCTTATTTCCCATTGAGCAGATGTGTCCAATCTCAGATTAAAGAAATGTCTAAGTTCTCTGGCATTCATGGTAATAACAATATTAGTCTTACAAGCTTGAGGTAGAACAAATCTAGCATCTTCTGGAGGAACTCCATATGCTATTAACAATTTGTAGAATGATAGAACGTATGCCATTAGGTCATCATAGTCCTTCTGTATTCCTTTGTTATATACAGAATCTGGTAGAATATACCAATTAGTTCCTTCTACTTTAACAGATCTTAGACTTTGCTGGGAATATGATGCTATCCTATGTCTAACCAATTGATGGGTTAGAACTCTAGATACTCCTTCTACACTAAAGGTAAATACTGCATGTTCCAATACAGATTCATGTCCCACTTTAATAGCTGCACGTATCATACGATCACTTGTTTCACCATTCATTGGTATGTCTATAGCAGCCATTTCACTTCTACATCCTCTCATAGCTTTAGCACATACTTCTTCTGGGACTGAAGTGAATGACATTAGTTCAACATTCATGTTCTTCTATCTCTCCATAATATCCACAATTCCAACATGTTCCAAAGTTCTTACCATAAGCTTGAGTTAGCATAGACTCTGGTATCTTACATTTGCATTGAGGACATTTATAAATCTTCATTTAATCATACCTACTTGATGGATTTACTTCTTCTATTGCACAATCACTACAAATAAACTTGATATTTCCATTCTCAACAATAGAAACAGAAGCCATTTGCCGTTTACAAATAGCACATAAGATATTTCCTACTAATTTTCCTTGATGTTTGACTTCTATTCCTGATTCTTCCATATCTCTTAACCACATGTTGGACAGATATTTATTCCTGCTTTAGTCAATAATTGAGCCTTTCTACTTCCATCTCTATAGACTGTTATTCCCTTACATCCAGATTTGTATGCTTGGAAATAGATATTCTCTATATCTGTGACAGTAGATTCAAATGGTAGATTAATAGTCTTGGATACTGCATTGTCTGTTGATTCTTGGAATGCTGCTTGCATTTTAACATGCCATTCAGGAGATATCTCTCCAGCAGTAACCATTGCTTTCTTGAATTCTTCGGGCAATAGAGTGCAATGGACACATTGAGTCTTTATCAATGCCTCTTCCATCTGGGGATTCCATAATCCCTTTAATTCTAGAGATATTCTAACAGCAGGATTAATCTCCAATAGTTCCTTTCCTATTGATTCTTCTACATGTCTCTTTTGAACTACAGCATATAATGGTTCTATTCCATTAGAACAATCTGCTATGATGCTAATGGTTCCAGTAGGAGCAACAGTTGTAATAGTAGCATTCCTTAGATAAGGTTCATGAGCATAGATACTCTTACCCTTATTTGGGAATGATCCTTTCTCCTGTCCCAATTCTCTAGACATCTGGATTCCTGTATGGAGAATGAAATACATTATTTTTCTTCCAAGTTCTACTGCTTCATCAGTATCATATTTGATTCCCATATTCAAGAGCATATCAGCCCATCCCATGACTCCTAATCCTATCTTTCTATTAGATAGAGTCATTTGCTTGATCTCTTCCAATGGAAACTTATTAGCATCTATGACATTATCAAGGAATCTAATAGCTAATCTTATCCTATCTTTAAGCTTCTTCCAATCTACATCAGGCTTTCCTTTCTTCATCTTAATGAACTTGGATAAATTCAATGATCCTAGATTACATGATTCATATGGTAACAATGGTTGTTCACCACAATTATGAATGCAAATACCATTTGCAAAGAAATTACTAATTCCAGTTTTCATGTCATACACATCAATAGTTGGACCTTTTTTAATGCCTATGACATACCAGTTCTTTCCAAGATTTCCAAAGCATTTAGAAAGATAAGCTTTTTGAGCTTTAGTAGGTTTCTTAATGAATCTTCCAAAATTATCTCTTGAGTTCTTATTCCAATCCAAATGACCAATATTTGTTTTTATAGAATGAGTACTATGATTTAAGATTAGTAAATTTTCTGGTCTATTATCGAATGTATTATCATTGATATGATGAACATCTTTCCCTTTGATATTTCCAAAATATTCTGCAACCACTCTATGTTCTGGTCTATATTTTCCTAGAAATCCAATTTGTAACCATTTTTCTCCTTTCTTACGCCTACAGAATCCTGTTAATTTTTCATGATTTTTCAAAGCAAATGCTTTTTCCCATTTACTATTTGCTTTCCTAGCCAAATGATCTGGTGTACAAATGAGTTCTCCTCTTGTTGTTAAGACCTTAATAGTCTGCACATGTGTTCTAGTTTTTCTAATATTTGTAGCTTTAGTTAGAACAATCTTACCATCTTTTAGTCCATATACTAAGAATTCTTTTTCTTTTGCTAGTTCCTTTATAGGAATTGGACCATAAGGAGTTTCTATTAAAGTATTTCCAGAAACACATGGATTGGTAGCTTCTATCAATCCAATGGATGGTGTAGGATTACCTGTAAGATCAGGTTTATTGATCCTATCTAGAAAGATAACACCTGGTTCTCCATTCCTCCAACTCATAGTAAGGAGTAGATTCCATAAGGCTCTTGCCTTAATCATCTTCTCAGGCTTACCACTTCGAGGATTGATCAATGCAAAGTCTACATCTTTCTCTACAGCTTCCATGAACTTGTCTGTCAATCCTACTGATATATTGAAGTTCTTTAGCATTCCTTCTCGTTCTTTACATACGATGAAATCCATTATGTCAGGATGATCTACTCTTAGAACTCCCATGTTAGCTCCTCTGCGTTTCCCACCTTGTTTGATTACTTCAGTAGCCATATCAAAGACTCTCATGAACGATATTGGACCAGATGCTATTCCACCTGTAGTCTCTACAACATCATCTTTAGGTCTTAACTTAGAGAATGAGAATCCTGTTCCACCACCACTCTTATGTATCTTGGCTGTCATATGAACAGCATGGAATATTGAATCAATATTGTCTTCTACAGGCAATACGAAGCATGCTGATAATTGCCCAAGTTCTGTTCCAGCATTCATCAATGTTGGCGAATTCGGTAAGAACTCTAGTTTAGCCATCATATTAAAGAAGTCATTCTCTATCTTCTTGACTTCTCTTTTTGATTTACCATATGATTCTTCTACCTTAGCCAGGATCTTTGTTACTCTTCTAATCAATTGTTCAGGTGTTTCTATAACTTCTCTCTTCTCATTCTTCAAAAGATATCGTTGTTCTAGAATATATTCACCGTTTGGACTTAATGTTACTTTATTCATTCTAATCACCCTCCTCTAATAATTTTAAGAGATCTTTATTCTTTTTAATATAAGCTCTTACTTTCAAAAACTCTCCCGTAAATTCTTCTCCAAATGTAGGAATCAAAATCCAAGCTAGACCTTTCTCTGGAGGATGGGGATTTCCATTCTTTTTCCAATAATTTTGAGCTACTTTTTCTAATTCTAGATGATAATCAGATCTTCTTCTTTGAATCCTTCTTTCAAATGGTCTTTCTCTTTTTATAAGAGCAAAGAATTCATGTTTTTTAATGCCATACTTGGAAATAATTTCATCCACTTTCAATTTTTTCTCATCATAATCTTTCAATATTTCAATTTCATTCATTTGAATCCCTTCTTTAGGTTTCTTTCTTTTTCTTCCTATAAACTTTTATTATGTAAATCTGGTCTTGTTTTGTTATATTCTATCTTATCCATTATTCTTTTCTCAATATTCAATTTCATACCCCATGATAAGTCAAAGATTCTTATAATTGCATCGGCTAGTTCTTCTTCTAATCCTTCCAAATCACTTTCTCTATATGCTTCCATAGCTTCTCCCAATTCAGAAGAGATCAACATTAATCCTTCTCCAATATTTCTTGTTGGTTGTCCATTCGAATCTCTATCCCAGAATCCATGTTCATCAGCTATTTCAAAGCATTTCTTAGCCAGTTTGGAGATCTGCCCTTGTAAAATATGGGATTTCTTAGCAAGTTGAAGGTTTTCCAACCTATTATTTAAAGGATTTCCATCTCTATGATGGATATGATATCCTTCTGGGATTGGTCCATTGTGAGATTCCCATATGTATCTATGAGACATCTTTCCTTCTATTCCAAGTTCCCAGTTCCACAATAGCATATATCCCGCTTTATTTACAGTATAATTGAATTTCTGCCCTTCTATCTCTATAATCTCCCGATTAGCTCTTCTACAACGTCTTAACCGAAGTCTTTCTGACATTCCTTGGATCGCTCTCCACGGCTTTTCTATGTTCTTTATGAGATTATCTTTGCTTTCCCACTTATAATTATCTTTTAAAAATTGAACCTTTTGTTCATCCCAAGAATAGTATTTAGGTTGTCCATGTTTCTTGTAGAAATATTTCTTACATTGATTGCAGAAATATCTTTGTTCCCGAGATCCATCAAGATATTTATTAAATCCCTTTTTCACAAGAACTAAGTTACATTTTCCACAGTTCATTCGGATTCCTTCTGTTTGGTTATATTTACTTTATAATGACATTTTGGGCAAGTTACATAATAAGGACTTTTGCCTTGGTATTTCCACCTATAGCCACAATGATGACACTTCAAATTTTATCACCTATTCTCATATAAGTACTTACTCATATTTAAGGTTTTTAAAGCAATCTCCTATCTCTTCATAGGCTTTAATCTTATTGTCCTTTCTCCATCCTTTCTCAAATGAATCCATTAATTCATCTATAGCAGCTAGGATATATTCTGGATAATCATCCCAGGTTACATGCCAACCATGTCTATTGGCATCTTCTCCACATTCCTTAATATAATATTCCAAAGTCTTGGATTCTTTCTTCATTCAACCAATACCTCTTCTATATCTGTTATCTTCACAGTATCGGCACGAAGGGTTTTCTTATATTCTCTGATTTCCTTAAGAAGTTCTTGGAAATTACTAGCGTCAATATATAAAATTGCATTGAAGTATTGATCATCAGGAAGATCAAAGATAATATTACATTTGTATCTACGGGTTTTCCTTGAGGATGGATTCAGTATCTTTCCCATCTCGCCTACTTGGGTTGTCCCAGCCTGTGCCATAATAACTCACCTCATAATCTGTTGGACTATCAGCATCCATATACCTAATACCATGAATTTTAGCTAGATGACTAGCTATTGCCATCAATCCATATAGAACTCTTCCACAACGTTTGCATCTATACCAATCAGCTATCATTTTACGTAGATCTATTTCAGGCAATTTATCAGACATCTGTTATCTCCAACTTGTCCCATATAGACTTGGCTTGTTTTAAACATTCTGTTGAGAATTTACACAATATACATAAGCTTTCTTCACCATCATGATTCCCATAACATTGCCATGTCCATTTCATTTAAGGATCACTTCGTTCTAGATGACTATTTCCATTATCTCTTTTGCCCATTGTTTGAATATCCCATCTAATGTGGGACTAATATCAATATAAGTTACAGGACAAGTTGCCACTCCTGTACCACTTACTCTCTTAAACATCAAGTATTTTGAACATCCAATATGCTTATGGATAGTCTTTCTTACCATTTCAAATTCTGGTATGTTCTCATTCTTAGATCTCATTCTTAGAAGATATACTAGATCAGATTCTTTTACTCCATGAGAACCTTTGTTACGAAGGACCTCTTCTACAATCAAGAATTCTTTCTTCTTCATATCTGAGACATATAATGCTCTAGAGAATATCTTATGGATTACTTCATAGTCTTCAGTAAGAACATGATCTCTTCCATTGATCATTGCATGTCCTTTAGCCAATGCATCTATCATCTCAGCTACATTCTCAGGATAAGCCTTGATTTTCATCATGTGATTAAATACATCAGCTCGATAGTTAACAGATTTCATGTTAAGTATAATTTCTGTTTTAGGAATAACTGTATTTGTTGAGGCATAAGCCTTGGTGATCATGTGTTTCCATCTGTTAATAATTGAATCATCAGCCTCTTTCCCAAGATCCAATGCTCTTTTCTTTCGTTCTGCCCATTCCTTGTCTGTTAAGAGGAACATGACTTGGAGACTTCGTCTATCTACATGTTCAAGAAATATATCTGAAGAAGATAGTTCTTCCCAATGTGCAGGAGTTCCAGATACCATTACCTTCTTTGGTTCCTTGCTTATAGGAACATTGAATCCTGCTCCTTCAAATGTTACATCATCAAACTTGGATTCCCTTGTCAATCCTGCTAGAAATGATACTGTTGTAAGTCTAAGATACTTGGTAGATGCCTTGGATAAATCTTCTACCACCAATAGCCCAGAATTATAGAATCGTTTCCATTCAATCATGCGTTCTTCATCAGACTTGGATAGTTTATATAATTTACCAATTCCTGCTGGTGTAATCCTTGAGGAGATAGTTAATGGATGTAGATGTTCTGCCCAGAATAGACTTACTCTATCTGAGACTGTCTTCCCTGCATTGGAATATCCAAACTTCATGAAGAGAAATCTATCTGGAATAGCAGTAAAACATCCTGTTAAAAGGATCATAGTTCCCCAATACAGACCCACATCTCCATATTCCTGATATGATTCCTTTAAGAATGTCTCAGTAAAGGGAGAATTGTTAAGTTTCATTTGCTATTTCCAACCTTCCAAGTCCATCTAAAATAGGTATAATATCAACTTCAATATGATTCTTTTTCTCTAACTCAGGTTCTTCTTTTATTTCATTATTCCTAAATGAGAATGAAAGAGTCGAATGACCAGGTTTATTTCCTGAGGATATTGTTACTGAGGCTGGACTCCAAGGTAATGTAGAAGGGCATAAAGAAACTGCCCCAGAAACTGCTGGAGTATTAGAAAATGTCCAATTCTCAGCATGGTCTTTTGAATATCTATTGCTTGGATTATCTAAATGTCTATCTGATAATTGAATATCATCCCAACTTTCAAAAGCCCAAGCTTGTAAGGTAAGAGTCAAGTCTATTCACTTTTACAATAGCTCTCTGCAGGTGATTCTCTTGTATTATCTGAAGTAGTATGTTTCTGATATTTCCAATTTGGCTGATGTATCCACCATCCACCTGGATTGTATGGCTTTGGTTGACCAGGAACTTGAGGATACCAGTCTTTCCAAGGATCATGTCTTGGAACATTTCCAGGCTGTCTCTTATCCAATTCTTCCTGAATAGCTTGTACTATCTTCTTCGCCCTCATATAGTCTTCGTACATTAATCTATCTCTCGTGATATACATATCTATTGGGAATGGGAAATCTATACCATCAACATTTATTATCTTTGGATTATCCTTTCTTGACATGATAGCTGGATTTCTCAGACACATTGCACATTCTCTACAGTCAGATGGACTTTTACCATCTACAATAGATGCATGGAAACAACTATAACAACCTAATTGATCACTCAACTTTATATTTTTCCCCTTCTATGAATACATCTTTTCCTTTTAAAGATGAATACTTACCTTTACCCATTGCCTTTAACATACGTCTAATAGATTCCTGTTTCCTTTGATACCGTAAAGATTCTTCATTTATTACCTTTTCTTCTTCAGTCATCTTGGGTTTATCTGCATCTATTCTAGGAATTCCTTCTGCATTGGTTTGATGATGACGTTCTCTCTTTCGGATTGGAATCTTAGAATCTCCTTTAGCAAATCTTTGAGAAGCTTCTTCTACTTTAGGATCTGGATGAACTTCAACTGATTGTGTTCCCAACATCGATCCTCTAGAATGACAACCTGGACTTGTGAATATCCAATGACCACATTGAGAACATCTCCATTTACGGTTATACTTTCCTCCTCTAAGAGTCATTATTCCCTTATCACAATTTGGACATATTCTTCCCATGATTATGCACTTCCTTCTTTCATTTCAACTCTCATGGCTGATATCAGATACTTTCCTTTCAAAGCTTTATTGACTTCTGAAGAGATCTGAGCCATTATAGCTCCAATCAATCCTTCAGGGAGAGTAGGATTATCATCCATGATAGTAATATTCAGAATTCTATC